>Ga0315903_10004347_pt1 | contig 19016 bp, 12 predicted proteins | sample LakEriMetagenome_7_FD_203524 | JGI IMG/M metagenome (GOLD analysis project Ga0315903, IMG submission 203524) | Freshwater fungal communities from buoy surface, Lake Erie, Ohio, United States - Buoy 2 MA119 | ecosystem: Environmental > Aquatic > Freshwater > Lake | place: USA: Lake Erie, Ohio...
TGTTCATCAGAGAGATATTGAAAAGGTAGGTGGCCACCGGGCGTTCCATGTCAAACAACTCACCCAATCCTTTCACCATCACCATCTTTAGCGAATAGGTAAATGCCACAATGAGCAGCAGCACCACCAGCCGCAGCAGCCCCTCACCCAAAAAAGGATAATCCCAGTTGTAGTGCTCACTGACCTGATAGAGGAACAACGCTCCGGTAAAGTAAAATACGAACGAGAGCAGAATACTGGCCCGCTGCACCAGTATGTTCTCATCGCGCACAAGCTGGTTGGAGATGTTATTGCTGAAAAAAGCAGCAAACAATTGCCTCATGACTTTGTAATAAAACAATCGGACCCAGGCAAAAAAAATGACTACCGCGAGTAAGGTAAAAGTGAACCAATCCGATACCCTTTCCTGTAATGGAACCGGCACCATACCGGCAGGTTTCAACTCATGTCCGGAGAATAAGGGAGCAGGCGTGGCAGCTGTCGTTACATCTTTTGATGTGACAGAGTCGGAGGTAAATGCAACTTTCGGACTGTCCGGCATGATGGATGAATTCACGGCAAAGATACCTTATAGCAACTGAAGAAGAAAAAATCATTTATCCCTATATTCGCAAACAAAACCACCTTCTCTTGAAAAACGCTATCCTGATTTTTCTGGCAGCCTTTACCATGGCATCCTGCGCAAGCAACGAAAACAAAGAAATTCAAACAACCGAAGATACCACCGCTACCATCATGCGCGACAACCACTCTTTTGCCCGGCCCGAAGAAGCTGCTGTGAAACACCTCAGTCTCGACCTTAAAGTAGATTTTGACACTAAAAAGCTGTCGGGCAGTGCCACTCTCGGCATCGAAAATAAAACCGGTACCGATGAGCTGTTGCTGGATACACGTGACCTGCAGATCGAAAGCATTGTTCTCGACGACAATGAAGCCACTACTTTCTCACTGGATGAACCGGTGAAATACCTGGGCAGCAAATTGTCGGTGAAAATCAAACCCACTACGAAAACGGTTGTCATCAACTACGCTACCTCACCCGAAGCAGCCGCGCTTCAATGGCTGGAACCTTCTCAGACGGCAGGCGGCAAACACCCTTTTCTCTTTACTCAATCGCAGGCCATTCTCGCACGCACCTGGATTCCGTTGCAGGACAGCCCCGGAATCAAGTTTACCTATGACGCCAAAATCACCGTTCCGTCAGAACTGATGGCGTTGATGAGTGCCGAAAATGATACGGCAAAGCGCAACGACGGTGTGTATACTTTCCGCATGCCACAGCCGGTCTCCTCCTACCTGATGGCGCTGGCAGTGGGTGACCTCGAGTTCGTTTCCTACGATCAAAGAAGTGGCGTTTTCGCGGAGCCTTCACTGATTAAAAAGGCCGCCTGGGAGTTTGAGGATCTTCCTAAAATGATCGCTTCCGCGGAAGAACTGTACGGTCCGTATGAATGGGGGCGCTACGACATTCTGGTGCTGCCTCCCAGTTTTCCCTTTGGCGGGATGGAAAATCCGAGAATCACTTTCGCAACACCCACCATCATTGCCGGCGACCGCTCTCTGGTGGCGCTCATCGCCCATGAACTGGCGCATTCCTGGTCGGGTAATCTGGTCACCAATGCTACCTGGAATGACTTCTGGCTGAACGAAGGATTCACCGTATACTTCGAGACCAGAATCATGGAGAAGATCTACGGAAAAGATTATGCCGACATGCTCACACTGCTCAGCCTGGGTGAGCTGAAAGAAACCATCGCTCACATGGGCGACACCAGTCGCGAAACGCATCTTTTCGCCGACCTCGACGGGAAAGATCCCGATGAAGGCGTGAGTGATATCGCTTATGAAAAAGGTCGTTTCTTCCTTAATACCATCGAAGCTGCCGTTGGCCGGGATGCGTGGGATGCTTTCCTGAAAAAGTACTTCACCGAACATGCGTTCAAAAGTATGGACACCAAAACATTTCTGGCTTACCTCGAAAAAGAACTGATCCGCGGCGATGAAAATCTGCGCAGGCAAATCAATGTTGATGCCTGGGTTTACGGACCGGGATTGCCTGAAAACTGTCCGCCGGTTGTTTCATCAGAACTCGATAAAGCGAAAAAAGCAGCGGATGGTTTCCTTTCGGGAGAAAATGTAAAATCGCTCAACACCCAAAGCTGGACCACCCACCACTGGTTATATTTTCTGAGAAGCATGAAAGGCAGGCTTGATGTGAATAAAATGCAAACGCTCGACAATCATTTTAAATTTACTGCATCAGGCAACAGTGAAATTCAGTGCGAGTGGTACCTGAATGCTATCTCCACCGGATATACGAAGGCTTATCCGAATATGGAAAAATTCCTGATGAGTGTGGGAAGAAGGAAATTCCTGAAGCCGATTTACACCGCATTATCTAAAACACCTGAGAATCTGGAACTGGCACGGAAGATTTACGAAAAAGCCAGACCGGGGTATCATGCAGTATCGATTCAAACGATAGATGAGATTTTGAATTACGGTAGTTAATAGAACGCGGATTTAGCGGATAAAGCGGATTTAAACGGATTGGATCCGCGTTAATCCGGCAAATCCGCTAAATCCGCGTTCTATAAAATTCTGTCTCAGTAAACCCTCATTCCCCGTATCCCCATATCCACCACTGCATCTCCCGCAGCCGGTTCAAAATATCCCGGTGTGCTGTTTTCAATCCACTCGAAAGATTTATTTGTAGAGAGCGACACGGTAATGATCTTGTGATTTTTTTCTGTTCCGGTAATCGTAAGCGGCGCCTCGAATACTCCCGTCACCACACACGATCCCTGCGGTATGGGAGAGCTGTTGAACAAAGGATTGGGCACTGTGGTGGCACCGGGAGGCGCCTGTCCCTGAGTCACGTTGAATTGCGTTTCAAAAGCCCAGTAGCCCTGCTCTTTATTGGCATTCACCTGAACCGTGCTGTCTTTGATTTTGTAGGATGATAAATAAGTGTTGTATCCGATAAATGAAGCTACTGTTCCGGTGAGATCGAAGTTGACACCTGAAAAGTTAAATCTGAAATCGATGTCATAATTCTGATAAGCAAGCGAAACACGAAGCCACTGGTAGGTTCCGGGCTTTACGTCTTTGAGTGGAATCTGATAAAATACTTCATTGTTTCCAACAGGAATTGATTTCGAAAAGTCGATTGCTGTGGCGCCACCGGCTGTGGTTTCGGCGTTGTGATATACCACCTCTCCGTCACCAAGCAGCGTTAATGGCGAAGGTGCCAGCTCGATGTAATGAGCACTCATTTTATTGAACCGAGGCGATTGTGCACCGTGTCCGGGAGGAACGTTTTTCGGATTGCCGAGATTATCGAGCCTCACTTGCGTGGAATCGAATACAAAACGGAAAATCAGACTCGGATTGTCATCGGGTGGAACAGGATCGTCTTCGTCTTTTTTGCAAGATGATACTGAAATAATGACGACCATAAAAAGAAGTGTAGGAATGAGGTTTCTGATGACTTTCATTTGAGATAATTTTGAACTGAACATCAAATGTCGTAATTTTATTGTTCAAATAAAACAGAGTGTAACCGAAAGCGTTATCTCCGTGTGCTCCGTGTCTCCGTGTTAAAAATTAAATTCACCACGGAGGCACGGAGAGCATGGAGTTTCACGGAGTGTATTGATCAAAAAAAATATCCTGAAAACATCTTACATAGCAGCATTTTTATTCCTCGTGTCTGTGCAGGGTTTTGCTCAGCAGGACACCATATTCCGCACCTTCAACCTGACCCAAACCGACAACGGTGTGCTCATCAGTTTCACCATCCGCGGAGGCGTTACCTGTTCGGGCGTGAAGATTGAACGAAGCGATGACGGAACCAAATATGATGAGGTATATGAATTTGCAGGCGTGTGCGGATCACTCAACACCGATGAATCGTATACCTACACCGACACCCAACCGCTGATCAATCAAACCGCGTGGTACCGACTCGATCTCGGATCACTCGGGTTGTATTCAGGTACCAGAACCATCCGGTACATCCAGTATAACTCCTCCGGACTGGTGGTTTTTCCCACTCCTTGCCGGGATGATTGTGAGGTTTTCTTTTCCAATCCGAGAGAAATTGAGCATGAAGCAGTCCTGTATGACCGCTCCGGAAAAACCATTTCACGGGAATTCATTTCCGAAAATATTTGGAAGCCCGCAACCGCTTCGTTACCCGCAGGTATTTACTTTTTCAGGATTTTAAGGGACGGCGAGATGCGGCACTCAGGCATGTTATTGATTTTGTGACACTTTCGGTTAACAAGGTAAAACTTAGAAGCCTTTTAAATTGTTACTTTTGCACCCGATTACAGATTGGGAGGCAACAGGAATACAGATCCATTGTCGCGGCGGAATCGGATAGTGATTACAGATCCAATCATTTAACTGTCCGAAATCCAATATCTGTAATCACCATCCGAATTGGCGCTCTCTGCGAATCCCTGCCTGCAGCAGGCAGGTGTATTCCCGCTGCCAACCAATACAATAAGTTTACAAAACATCAATCTATATGTCAAAAGACCGTTTCCAGGCTCCCGATTACTACCAAATGGATGAACTGCTCACCGAAGAGCACAAACTGATCCGCGACACCGTTCGTGCGTGGGTGAAGAAAGAAGTTTCTCCGATTATTGAAGATGCTTGTCAGAAGTGTGAGTTCCCGAGCCACCTGATTAAAGGTTTGGCTGAAGTGGGTGCTTTCGGACCGTATATTCCGGTTGAGTATGGCGGTGGCGGTCTCGATCAGATCTCCTATGGATTGATTATGCAGGAGCTTGAGCGCGGCGACAGCGGTATCCGTTCAACGGCATCGGTTCAAAGCTCGCTGGTGATGTATCCGATTTATACCTACGGATCGGAAGAGCAGCGTAAAAAATACCTGCCCAAACTGGCTTCAGGCGAGTGGATGGGATGCTTTGGTTTGACCGAACCTGATCACGGTTCCAATCCAAGTGGTATGGTCACCAATATCAAAGACAAAGGCGATCATTATTTGCTGAACGGTGCCAAGATGTGGATCAGCAACGCACCCTTTGCACAGATCGCTGTTGTATGGGCGAAGGATGAAGAAGGTGTGATCCGCGGACTCATTGTAGAGCGTGGCATGAAAGGATTTACCACACCTGAAACACACGGCAAGTGGTCGCTGCGTGCATCAGCCACCGGCGAACTTGTTTTTGATAACGTGCAGGTACCGAAAGAAAATCTGCTGCCCAATGTAAAAGGTCTGAAAGGACCATTGGGTTGTCTGAACTCTGCCCGTTACGGAATCTCCTGGGGTGCCATTGGTGCCGCGATGGATTGTTATGATTCCGCTTTGCGATATTCGAAAGAAAGAAAACAGTTTGGTAGGCCCATTGGCGGATTCCAGTTGCAGCAGAAGAAACTTGCCGAGATGATTACAGAAATCACCAAAGCACAACTGCTCACCTGGCGACTGGGTGTTTTGAAGAATGAAAACCGCGCCACTCCTGCACAAATTTCCATGGCCAAGCGCAACAACGTAAACATGGCGCTCGAGATCGCACGCGAAGCACGACAGATCCACGGCGGCATGGGCATCACCGGTGAGTATCCGATCATGCGCCACATGATGAACCTCGAATCGGTGGTTACATACGAAGGAACTCACGATATCCATTTGCTGATAACCGGAATGGATGTGACGGGCGAGAATGCGTTTACCTGAGGAATTGTGAATTGTGAATTGTGAATGTTGAATTATGAGTTGGATTAAATTCAACATTGATCATTGCACATTTATTCCTCAATCCTTAATAATTTAGTATAAAATTTAAATATCCGTTTTCAATATTCAATTTCCCCTTTTAAATTTTTCTCAAGCAATGTGATATTTCGATGCCATGATAAAATTTAAAATTGAATAGCGAAATTGAAAATTGCTGATTGAAGATTTATATTTTATAGCAGGCGATTAAGGATTAAGGAATGCCGAGGCTACTCAAAAAAGATTTGCAACTGGGGATAGGAAATCCCTGTATTTGTTTGCACAGGATTTGAAAATCCTGCGCGGCGATCATCCGTAATCAACATCCGAATTGGCCGCGTAAGTGAATCCCTGCCTGCAGCAGGCAGGTGTATTCCTGTTGCCTAACTCACAATTCAACATTCAACTTTCATCCTCCCACCACCACCACCATCTCTCCTCTCGGTTCGGTGTTTTTAAAATGGGTGGCAAGTTCGGTCAATGTTCCGCGGAGTGTTTCTTCGTGCAGCTTGGTGAGTTCGCGCGAGACGGAAGCTTTTCGTTCTCCGCCAAGGAACTCCGCCAACTGCTCGAGTGTTTTGAGTATGCGGTGCGGTGACTCGTAAAGCACTATGGTGACATCCAGCAACGCGAGTTCTTTCAACCTGGTTTGTCGGCCTTTTTTCTGAGGTAAAAATCCTTCGAAATGAAAACGGTCGCAGGGCAAACCCGACATCACCAGCGCGGGAACAAATGCAGTGGGACCTGGCAGACACTCCACATCAATTCCTTCCTTCACCGCTTCACGCACCAGCAGAAATCCCGGATCGGAAATTCCCGGTGTGCCGGCGTCGCTCATCATTGCCACTGTTTGTCCGGCTTTGAGCATTCTGATCACCTCAGGAGCCGAATGGTGTTCATTGTGCTGATGATGCGCCAGCAGTTTTTTGTCGATGCCAAGATGATTGAGCAGTACCTTACTGGTACGGGTGTCTTCCGCCAGCAGCACGTCGGCTTCTTTTAAGATTCGGATCGCACGAAGCGTGATGTCTTCGAGATTACCAATGGGGGTGGGAATTAAAAAAAGCTTCGACATGAGAACCGTTTGCAGTTCCCGAAATTAAGCAAAATAGCAAGCGGCGTGAGTACTACTTCGTCCTGATAAAGGAAGAGCGGTACACCTGATAGCCCGACATGGCCTGAATGAAATACATGCCTGGAGCCAGTTGACCGGTGTAAATTTTCCTGCCGGAAGGAGCCAGGATCTCCGAAACAACTTGTCCGGAAACATTAAAAATTCTTACGTACTCAAGCCTGTCACCGGATGCTGTCCCAATTGTCACCCAGTCCTGAACCGGATTCGGGAACACATTGATCCATTGGTGGTTGTCTTCTTTAGGAAAACCTACACTGCTGAGGGGAACGAAGTAAACATCGGCGTAAAGAGTGTCGGTGAGCGGACTGGCTCCACTGATTCGGGGCCATACTACAACGATGTTATTCCCTGTCTGATAAAGCTGTTGAGTGAAAAAATACTGACTGATGGTTACCGTCTGCGTATCGCCGGGTTGCACTCCGAATGCGGGGTTGGTGAAGACAACATTCTCAACGGAATCCACCTTAAACACCAGCTCAAGTGCCCCGTTCAATTGAGAGTTGGTTCCGTTATATATAAGGGCATTAAAGGAATACGATTGCCCTTCAAACGCTGAGTCGGCTGGCAATTCGGGGAAACCGGGGATGCTCATCACTTTGAACGCGCCACCTTGTGCCTGCGCCATTCTCATATCTGTAAGGTGAGCCGTAATGGCCAGAACCACGATCAAAAGGAGCTTTTTCATATGCCGGAATTTTTATTGTAACAAAGATAGTCAATACCCCTTCTGCCAGGGTATCAATTTTATTTATATCTTACGCGCTCAAAATCATAAAATCATGGATGCCGTCGGAACCGCCATCAACAGTCTTTCGAAGGAGGAAGTCAGGTTTTTCAAACTCTACCATTCCCGGATGAATACCGGTGAGCGCAAGGATATCTTACTGTTTGACCACATCAGAAAAAACGGAAGCGGTTATGATGAAGATAAAATCCTGAACAGACTTTATCCGGATGGTGAAAAGAACGCCTTTTACCGTTTGCGAAACCGGCTGATGTCGGATATCAGCAAATGTTTACTGTTGCAGCATTTTGATGAGGAGGAAACCATTGTGGCGATCAACCTGCTGGCATTATCACGACTCTTTGTTACCCGGCAACAGTATGTACTCGCCGCGCATTTTCTCCGCAAGGCATCCGCTAAGGCGGAGAAAATGGAAAACTTTGAACTCCTGGATTTGATTTACGGTGAGTTTATCCGCCTTTCACATGAAGTACTGGAGATCGATCCGGAATCGTATATCAGCCGGCGACGCGATAATCAGGAAAAAATCCGGCAACTCCGTTCTATCGAAGATGTGGTGGCGGTGCTTTCTCACAGACTGAAAATCACTCAGAATTTTTCGCGCAGTGACCGTTCGGTGCTCGAGCTGCTGCAGAAAACGGTGAACGACTTTTTGCTTGATCCCGAAGTGAGGAAGAGTCCGAAATTCATGTTTCGTATCTACTCGGCCGTTAGTCAGATCCTGCTGCAGAACCGCGACTACCCCGCGCTGGAAGAATACCTCATCAAAACCTACCGCGAATTCCTGAAGGCCGAAATGTTCAGCCGCAATAATCACGATATCAAACTGCAGATGCTTACTTATCTGGTGAACAGTCTTTTTAAAAATGATAAACTCAAGCAATCATTGCAGTACACAGAAGAACTGAAAAACGCGATGGAGGACTACGATAAACTGCTTTACGACAAGTATCTGTTCTTCTACTACAATTCACTTGTGATCAATTACTCACGGCTTGACAAACAAAAAGCCATTGATGTACTGAACGACATGCTCGGGAACCGGAAGATCACGCAGACCGCTTTTTATGAGATCTTCATTTATCTTAATCAGGCAGTACTGCATTTTGATACCGGACAATACCGTGAATCCATCCGGTACATCTCAAAACTATATCAGCTCGACAGCTACCACAACGCCGACAGGGCACTGCAACTGAAGATTTCGGTGATGGAGCTGATGGTACGATTCGAACTGCGCGATTTCGAGTACCTGGATTACCGCAGTACCCGAATCAGAAAAGAATTCAAAGATTTATTGAAGGAAGAATCGTTCCTGAAGGAGAAAGATTTTTTAGGTATTATTTCCCGCCTCGAAAGCATGATCCAGGACCGGAATTTCCAGAAAAGCATTCTTTCTTTTATCGAAAAGCACTCAGAATCAAGTGAAAGCGACGACGAAATCATCAACTACGCCAACTGGCTGAAAGAGAAAAACAAACGAAAAAGAAGTATTTGAGCGAGTAAGAATTTAATAAATCCGCCATTCTGAAACCGGATTTACCGGATAATTTTGCCTTCGAAATCAAACCCAAAATCTCATTATTTAAAATTTATTAGTCATGAAAAAAATCACTGCCATTCTGATGCTGACCCTGATGACCGGCTGGTTCGCATCTTTCAACACTGCACAGGCACAACCCGCGTGCCAGGCCGGATTTGTTTACGTCATCGGAAGCTCCGGTCCAAACGGTACTCAGGTATCACTTTATGATTCATCCTGGGCAGCCGGAACCATCACCAACTGGGACTGGACATTCAGCAATGGATCAGCTTCCACACAGCAAAATCCAACAACCACGCTGTTTCCGGGATTCAATGTGGTGTGTCTGACCATCACCGCAACATACCAGGGCATCTCCTGTACCTCTACCTACTGTGACTCCATTTTTATTCAGGGGGGCGGATTGCCCTGTAACCCTAATTTCACCTATAGCGTTTTTCCTGCGGGCGTTCAATTCAATGCCTCCGGAAGCGGAAACACACAGTGGTTGTGGAACTTTGGTGACGGCACAACGTCTACTCAGCAAAACCCTTCTCATGCTTACATTTCTCCGGGAACTTACCAGGTATGCCTCACGGTAGTGGATGCCAATGGTCAGTCCTGCACCTCTTGCCAGAATGTAACAGTAAGCAGCACCGGCGGTGGTTGCCAGGCTTCATTCAATGCTTTCGCCGGTGGTGCACCTAACAGCTGGAGTTTCTTCAATACCACCAGCGGTGTTTCTCCGAACGCTAACTGGTACTGGACCTTTGGCGATGGAGGTACTGATACTTCTTACAGTCCTTCTCACATCTACGCTACCGGCGGATGGTATGCTGTTTGTCTGACTGTTGTGGATTCTTCTCAGGGCTGCTATGATGTTTACTGCGACTCTATTTTTGTTCAGGGAGGTGGAACAGGATGTAACGCCAACTTTACTTTCCAGAACAACCCGACAGGAACTTCATTCAGTGCCGCTCAGGCGGGTGCTGTTTCTTATCTGTGGGATTTTGGTGACGGCTCCACCGGAACCGGAGCGAATGTCAATCACGTTTACGCTCCCGGAACCTACAGTGCTTGTCTGACTGTTGCGATGAACGGACAAACCTGCACCAGCTGCCAGACAGTAACGGTACAGCTGAATGCACTTTGCTCATCCAACTTTACGGTATTCCCCGACAGTACACAGCCACACACTTATTGGGCGATGAACATGGCCACAGGAGCGGCTCCCCTCACCTATCTCTGGAGCTGGGGTGATGGCACATCCAGCACCGGTGCATATCCTACCCATACCTATGCAGCTCCTGGTTTGTACACCATTTGTCTGACCATCACCGATGCCAATGGCTGCACCAGCAATACCTGCAATCCTTATCAGTTGCTGCGTCTTTCTTCAAGTGCCCCGGTAACCATCAATGTGATACCAGGATTTACCGGACTACAGGAAAACGAAGCCACTGCCCAGGTTTCTGTTTTCCCGGTTCCGGCTAACGATCAGGTTACTGCCCACTTCAATCTGGTGAAATCAGCTGAAGTCAGTTTCCGGATCTTCAATACCACCGGTCAGCTGGTTCAGGAAGTAGTTGCCGGCACCCTCGAAAGCGGAGAACAAAAGTTTGTGATCGATACCAAATCCCTCTCAAACGGCGTTTACTTCCTCGAAGCTCAAATCGGCAATAAATCATCTTACTCTAAGATAGTTAAGCAATAATTTGATTAACAATAGGTTAAGTTAGTTCATTGTGGGGCCCCTCCGATTTCCGGAGGGGCTTTTTTATTGGGTTAAAAAATCAGCGCCTCTTTCAAACAATTCCTCAGGTGGGGTGTTCTGCTTACGTGGAGAAATTGCTATCTTTGCAGTGTCCTAATTAGTTAGAAATCACATTACTTAACATGATAACAGTAACCGAAAAAGCGAAGGACAAACTGAGCGCCCTGCGTATCGAAGGAAATCATCCCGATGATGCATTTGTGCGGGTGGGTGTAGCAGGTGGCGGTTGTTCCGGCCTTACCTACGTTCTTGATTTTGATCATGAGCTGAAAGCAGACGACAAAGTGTTTGAAGACAAAGGAGTGAAAATCGTTTGCGACAAAAAGAGTTTCCTCTACCTGGTGGGTACGCAACTGGAGTTTACCGACGGACTCAATGGTAAAGGATTTGTCTTCAACAACCCAAACGCCAGCCGCACCTGCGGTTGTGGTGAAAGCTTCGCTGTTTAAAAAATTTGACGCCTTATTTATAATCAGTCTAAATAAAAATTAGATGTCTGAAGATCAAAAGATTCTTGATGAAGTAACATCCTCCGATTACAAATGGGGATTTGTTTCCGATATCGAGTCAGAAAATGCGCCGAAAGGACTGAGTGAGGATATTGTCCGCTTCATTTCCCTGAAGAAGAAAGAACCGGCATGGTTGCTTGAATGGCGATTGAAGTCGTTCCGTCAGTGGCAACAAATGACCGAACCCAAATGGCCTAATGTCCACTATCCGGAAATCGATTTTCAGGATATCATTTATTATTCCGCACCCAAGCCAAAGAAAGTGCTTAACAGTCTGGATGAACTCGATCCTGAAATCAAAGCCACGTTCGATAAACTGGGCATCTCTCTCGAAGAGCAAAAGCGTCTGGCCAATGTGGCAGTGGATGCCGTCATCGACAGCGTTTCGGTGAAAACCACTTTCCGTGAATCGCTGGCTGAGCTCGGAATTATTTTTTGCTCTTTCAGTGAAGCCGTGCAGGAACATCCCGAACTGATCAAACAATATCTGGGATCGGTAGTTCCTCCGACTGATAATTACTATGCTGCATTGAACTCGGCTGTTTTCAGTGACGGTTCATTCTGCTATATTCCGAAAGGTGTTCGTTGTCCGATGGAACTGTCGACTTACTTCCGGATCAATTCCGCAGGCACCGGACAATTCGAAAGAACACTCATCATTGCTGATGAAGGTGCTTATGTGAGTTACCTCGAAGGCTGTACCGCTCCCATGCGGGATGAGAATCAGTTGCACGCCGCAGTTGTTGAAATTGTATCTCACGCCAACGCTCAAGTGAAGTATTCTACCGTTCAAAACTGGTATCCCGGCGATAAGGAAGGTCGCGGTGGTATTTACAACTTCGTTACCAAGCGTGGTATTTGCTTAGGCGATCATTCCAAAATATCCTGGACACAGGTAGAAACCGGTTCAGCCATCACCTGGAAATATCCGAGTGTGATTCTCAAAGGGGATCACTCCATCGGCGAGTTTTACTCTGTTGCCGTCACCAACAACATGCAGCAGGCTGATACCGGTACCAAGATGATTCACATCGGAAAAAATACCAGAAGCACCATCGTTTCAAAAGGTATTTCCGGCGGAAAAAGTCATAACAGCTACCGAGGTTTGGTAAAAATCAACAAGAAAGCCGACAACGCCCGCAACTTCAGCCAGTGCGATTCGCTGCTGCTGGGCGACCGCTGCGGAGCTCATACTTTCCCCTATCTCGAAGTACATAACAAGACTGCCAAGGTGGAACATGAAGCCACCACTTCCAAGGTGGGAGAAGATCAGATCTTCTACTGCAACCAGCGCGGTATTTCAACAGAAGATGCTGTTGGGCTGATCGTAAACGGATACTGTAAAGAAGTATTCAATCAGTTGCCGATGGAGTTCGCTGTGGAAGCGCAGAAACTGCTGGCGATTTCGCTGGAGGGAAGTGTGGGGTAACAGTCGACAGTCGTAAGTCAACAGTCGACAGTCAGTAGTCACTAGCAAGCCGTTGACATTCTGTCGGTTCAATTACTGAAAAATTTGCAAACTATTTCACCACTATCCAACTACCCCACTATCCAACTTAACCACTCTCACCCTTCCTAAAAAATTAAAGAATAACCAATCATATGTTACACATCAATAACCTCCAGGCGCGCGTAGAGGAAAAAGAAATTCTCAAAGGTCTGAATCTTGATATTAAACCGGGCGAAGTGCATGCCATCATGGGACCGAATGGTTCCGGAAAGAGTACGCTTGCCTCTGTTCTTGCAGGTCGTGAAGATTATGAAGTCACCGGTGGATCGGTGGATTTCAACGGACAGGATTTGCTTGAAATGTCGCCTGAAGACCGTGCCCGTGCGGGAATCTTCCTGGCATTTCAGTATCCGGTGGAAATTCCGGGCGTGAGCAATGCCAACTTCCTCAAGACTGCAGTTAACGAAGTCCGTAAATCAAAAGGACTCGAGCCACTCGACTCCAAGGATTTTCTGATTCTCATGAAAGAGAAAATGAAACTTGTTGAGATGGATAAAGCGATGACCAGCCGTTCGGTGAACGAAGGATTTTCAGGCGGTGAAAAGAAGAGAAATGAAATTTTCCAAATGGCCATGCTCGAACCTCAGCTTGCCATTATGGATGAAACTGATTCAGGTCTCGATATTGATGCCCTCAGAATTGTTTCCAATGGTGTCAACGCTTTGCGCGACGGTAAACGCTCCTTCCTGGTGATCACACACTACCAGAGATTACTTGATTATATCGTTCCCGATTTTGTACACGTTCTGTACAATGGCAAAATCGTAAAATCAGGACCGAAAGAACTGGCTCTTGAACTCGAAGAAAAAGGTTACGACTGGATCAAGGAGGAAGTGGGACAGGAGATGTGAAGTGGTGAAGTAGTTAAGTGGGTTAGTAGGTTAGTGGGTTAGTGGATAGAGAAATAAGGGACACAATGTTTAAGTCCTTTCCGGATTCCTAAGTGAGTCGTATACATAAAACCAAGACTAACGACTAACGACTAATGACTAATGTCCATTGTCTTAAAAAATATTGACTTAATAAAATGTCTGAAATAACTAAAGATTTTTCAAAATTTTCCGGTAGTTCTGATGCCTATTCCGATTTGCGCAGGAATGCCATTGACGCCTTCGGCCAGCTTGGTTTTCCAACCGTCAATCATGAAGAGTGGAAATACACCAATCTGAAGGATGTGGTGACACATGCATTGGCATTTTCAGGTCTCAACGGAACGGGAAAATCTACGTCGGAAGATGTTGTTAAATTCAGCATCGCAGGTAAGGATGCACACATTCTTGTTTTTGAGAACGGCATCTACAATGAAAAACTTTCAGCCGGGACCATAGATGATGTCGGTATCAAGGTGATGAACCTGGCTTCTGCCATGGAGCTGAATGAGGTGAAACAACATCTTGGTAAAGTGGCATCCTTTGAGAAGGAATCGTTTGTCGCTTTGAATACCGCATACATTCAGGATGGAGTATTCATTCATCTTGCCAAAAAAGCAGTGATCGAAAAACCGGTTCATATCATCTACATCAACACCTCTGAAGATTCAGGCCACGTATATACCGTCAGAAATCTGATTGTTGCTGAAGAAGGATCCAAAGCAGTGATTACCGAAAGCTATCATTCACTTAATACCCGCTGCTCCGGTCTGACCAACAGTGTTACCGAAGTGGTTGTAGGTAAAAATGCTAATGTAGAACTGGTAAAAGCACAACTGGAATCAGAGAACACCAGCCACATCAGTTTCACGCAAGCCATTCAGGAGCGCGACAGCATTTTCGATACCGTTACTGTTACTCTTGGCGGGAAGCTGGTGCGCAATAACCTTCACATTCGCCTTGCTGATGTGAATTGCACATCACACTTGTTCGGACTTTATCTGCTTGACGGCGAACAGCTGGTTGACAATCACACCCTGGTGGATCATGCCATGCCACACTGCTACAGCAATGAGTTGTACAAAGGCGTCATCGATGACAAAGCAACCGGGGTATTCAACGGAAAAATATTTGTCCGCCAGGATGCTCAGAAAACCAACGCCTACCAGTCGAATAAAAACATTTTGCTCTCCGACGAAGCACAAATGAACACCAAGCCTCAGCTCGAAATTTTCGCTGATGACGTGAAGTGTACTCACGGCGCCACAACAGGACAGCTGGATGACGAAGCGTTGTTTTATCTGCGGGCAAGAGGTATCGGTGAGAGATCGGCGAGAACATTGCTGAATATCGCTTTTGCAGCCGATGTTCTGAATAATATCAAATCAGAAGAACTCAGAAACAATCTTCAATCGCTGGCCGAAGCCAAACTGATGAAATAATGAAAGTTGTTTTCACAGACAGCTTTATTGAGTGATCAAAAGATGGAAAGAGAACGCGAGACCGAATCTGTTAAAGAAATATTCAACGCGGAAAAAATCCGTCTCGATTTTCCTGTATTAAGCGAAACAGCATACGGAAAGCCCCTCGCCTACTTCGACAACGCAGCCACATCACAAAAGCCCCGTGCAGTCATATACTGTTTGAATGATTATTATTCACATTACAATGCCAATATACACCGAGGTGTTCATTTTTTAAGTCAGAAGGCCTCTCAGGCATTTGATGATGTCAGGGTAAAAATTCAGCATTTCATCAACGCCTCCTCCGAAAGAGAAATCATTTTCACCCGAGGCACTACCGAATCCATCAATCTGGTAGCCTCCACCTTTGGCAGGAAATTCATTGGCGCAGGCGATGAGATCATCATCACCGCGATGGAACACCACTCCAACATTGTGCCATGGCAGATGCTGTGTGAAGAAAAACAGGCGAAGCTGAAAGTGATCCCGATGACTGACTCCGGTGAGCTTTGTATGGATCAGCTTAATGACCTCATCACTGAAAAAACAAAACTCATTTCAGTCGTTCATACTTCCAATTCACTGGGCACTATCAATCCCGTGAAGGAAATGATACAGATTGCACATCAGCATGGTGTTCCCGTTTTGATTGATGCCGCTCAGTCCATTGCACATGAACCTTTGGACGTGCAGGATCTTGATTGTGATTTCCTTGCTTTTTCCGGTCATAAAATGTTTGGTCCTACGGGCGTGGGTTGCCTTTACGGGAAACTGGATTGGCTTGAAAAAATGCCTCCGTATCAGGGTGGCGGTGAAATGATCCATTCGGTGAGTTTCGAAAAAACCACCTACAACGAAGTGCCGTTCAAATTCGAAGCCGGCACTCCCAATATTGCTGACGTGATTGCGCTCGGAGCGGCAGTCGATTATCTGAATAATCTGGATCGCGATGCAGCCTTGCACCACGAACAGGTGCTTTTGCGTTATGCAACTGAAAAGCTCTCAGCTATTCCTCATGTCAGACTGATCGGAACATCCCGGCACAAAACCAGTGTGGTATCTTTTGTGATTGACGGCGTCAACGCACTGGATGTCGGCATGTATCTCGACACGCTCGGAATTGCCGTCAGAACAGGGCACCATTGCACCGAGCCTGTCATGAACCGACTGGGTATACCCGGAACGGTACGTGCTTCCTTCATGTTTTACAACACTTTTGAAGAAATCGACCGGCTGGCAGAGGGTATTAAAAAGGCGATTGGGTTACTGAGGAAATAAAATCAGGTCACTTCCTTTTTAAAATACTGTTTTGAAGCAGGGACAGAAATCATGCTTTTATTCTTTAAAATAGCAACATATCAAATAAAATATATTGATTAACAAATACTTGAATTGATTTTATTCTTTTTCGGAATCTGATTCCAAATTTTTTGAACATAATGATTCATGCTCAATAAGTTAATAAAATATTTCGGTTCACCAACCGGTTTAAAGCGATAGTCATTACCGGGCACAAATAAATCTATATTGTTATCTCAGGTGATGAATCATTGACAAGATCAGACGGCACAATCATTTCTAACTGGAAAATGCACTATCGGATTTTAAATCAGCAGAACCTATCCTAAATCATAAGTTACTTTTTAAGAATGGTTTCACGGTTTTGGGATAACTTCAAAAAAAAATCCGCCACAGCTAAATAAGCCGTGGCGGATTTTGAAATTTAAAAACAATGATTAGCGCTGGATTATCAAATGACGGGTCAGCAGATCGTTTCCTGCCTTGATTCGCACCAAACACATCTGTGGTACTATACCGGATAAGTCAAGAGCGATGTTGTTCAGTCCTATAACTGAATTTACATTCTCGCTCACCAGGATTCTGCCGGCTACATCCAATACTTCTACACTTACGACAGATACTTCAGAAGTATTGACTACAACGCTTACCGCATCACTGGCCGGATTTGGCATCAGTGACTCAAGTGTAACTGAAGAAGAATTGGCATAGCGTACTTCCTCCTTTTTGTCATCACAGATCAGATTACCATTGCTTTGAGTGCCGTTATGGTAGTTATTGTTAATGGCATCCAAAGCGCCGGTTAATTCGCTGAGACCATAAGATGTTGCGCAACCACCGATAGCATTGTTTGCTTCAGCCAGCAGCTGTGCAACTGTCATGCCGTTGAAAGGAGCTACGTTCATCAGTCTGTCAGCGAGAGCATCAGGTGAAGGGCTGAAATTGGCATCATACTGATCAAATACGACATTGAGTGTGGCAGCTACCAACTGTGAGGCAAAAACATTATCATAAGTGATATCATCAACCATGTTTCCGGCAGGAAGCAAGGAAGGAGTGGTTCCGCTTGGAAGCCAATCGGTGATTACCTGTGCAGAAGTGAGCGTAAGAGTATTGTCGCATCCGATAGTCAGGCCTGAAGGAAAAGCGCCGGCAAAGTTGGCATGAAGATAAACGCCGGGGTTATTTCCGCTGGGCTCGGCTCCCCAACCGCCCTGAGTATAAGTACGCAGCGTATCACAATCATCAAAAGGCGCACATTCTATTGCAAGGAATTCGAAGGAAGCTGCACATTTGTTCCAGTCCACCACTGAAACACTCACTACTTCGCTTTGGCACAGCCCGCCTATTGAAGTTACATTGGATGCACCGTTGGACCAGAAGTATTCATAAGGTCCTACACCGCCTGTTACAGTAACAACTGATGCCGTACCGTCACAGATACCGGCAGCGCAATTGCTCACAGGTGTTGATGATGCGGTTATAACAATAGATTCCGGCTGCATAATTTCAACACTGATACTCGCAGAGCAACCGTTTGCATCACTTACAATATAATCATAGATTCCGGGAGCCAGTCCGCTGAATGTGCCCGTGCCGCTGTATGGTTCTGTTCCTCCGGTTGCAGAAATAGTGACAGAGCCATCTGATCCGCCATTACATTTAACGTCTGATTTATCTGAGAGTGCCACCAGCAATTCAGGCTCGGTAACTTCCACTTCAATAGAAGCGGGGCAGCCGTTTGCATCAGAAATGGTATAGGTATAAACTCCTGCACTGAGTCCGCTGAATGTACCGGTGCCGGTGTAGGAACCAGTGCCTCCGGTAGCTGTAATAACTACCGATCCGTCAGCAAGACCGTTACAGGAAACACCAGTAACTTCAGCTGAAGGTATGATTTCAGATGGCTGTGAAACTGTAACAGATGTTGAACGGGACTGGCCGCCTGCATCTGTAACGGTAACTGTATAGGAACCGGCGGATACTCCTGATAAGTCTTCGCTGGTTGCTCCGTTATTCCAAAGTATGGAGTACGGAGGAATGCCGTTTGTAATGGTAAGATCTACTGCTCCGTCACTGCCTCCAAAACAAAGAGGAGGGGTGGCATTGACTGACAACTCGATGTCACAAACCAAAAATCCGCTGATTGAACCATTGTTATAGCTGTTGTTCACCATATCAACGGCGTTGCTGTACTGCGAGAAAGAGAAGGATGCAGAGCTACATCCCCCGATTTTCCTGTTAGCCTCATCAAACAGTTGCTGAACCGTCCAGCCCATGAACGGACCGCTTCCAATTCGCAGGTTCTTAAGATTGCCAGCAGCAGGTGCGAAGTTTGCATTGTAATTATCGAAGCCAAGATTAAGTGCAAGTGCCACTAACTGGCCTGCAAAAACATTTTTATGAGCACTGCGCGAAGGATTGACCAGATTACCTAC
>Ga0315903_10004350_pt1 | contig 19007 bp, 43 predicted proteins | sample LakEriMetagenome_7_FD_203524 | JGI IMG/M metagenome (GOLD analysis project Ga0315903, IMG submission 203524) | Freshwater fungal communities from buoy surface, Lake Erie, Ohio, United States - Buoy 2 MA119 | ecosystem: Environmental > Aquatic > Freshwater > Lake | place: USA: Lake Erie, Ohio...
AGGGAGTACATGTCACCGCTATCAAACCAGCGGAAATACTTTTGTTTTTTGAGAGCAGCAACCATGGTGTCAACCCAATCAGCTTCCTGCCAGGCAGCTTTGTTGTCAGCACGCACTGCTTTGGTGCCTTTGAAGGAGTAGCAACCGGTGGTAGCATAGCAACCAGAGCAAGCGTCAACCAGCACACCAGAAGCACTGATTGAACCAGGGCATGTTTCGAGCGCCTGGAGGGACCAGGAGAGGATGTTGTCCAACTTGGAGGTTTTTGAGAGCTTGTTCATTTCGCTGTTCCTTTGTGTTATTCAGTGGTTGTATTATGACACAACCAGAGAAAAAGGCAACCGTAAACTTTAGTATTCAGCTAGCCCACTGGAGTATTTGGTTGCCCAGGAGCATGATCCCTTGGCCAGCGGCAGAGCAACATGCGCTTGCCATGGATAGGACAGCTGTGTTAAAATAAGCGCCCACTAGGAGACCAACTGCGAAAATGAATACTTTTATCATATGTTACCTTTTGTTTTCTAAAGCCAGTATTGGCTCGGCTTTCGCCTCCCACTGCTTACAATTGCTTCCCAATTTATCGTCCATCGGCACCCGTGGTAGGGCTAGCGATGCTCATCGGCCGCACCTTCGGGGGTGCGTGATCCTTGGGATAGGACTTCCACGCCTTGACCTGCGTGGAATCAGGTTTTCTCACTTCAAGCCTTGGCAGCTTTGCGAGCCATGATGTTAGCGGCAATGGCGTTATCTTCAGCACCGAAGGTCACACCCTTGGAGGGACGCTTGTTGGCTTTGACGGCCTTGGCACCCACAGCACCAACTTGCTTTGCCAAGAGCTTCTCCAAGCGAGCCTGTGCTTTGGCTATTGCAGCTTCACGCTTTGCAGCAGCTGCAGCTGCCTTGGCTTCTGCCTTGACCCGTTTGTCATTGGCAAGAGCGAAGCGCTCATGCTTTACTTGGAGGGACAATTGCTTGACCTGCTCACGGAAAAACTTCAATGAAGCACGAGCGGAGACCAATTCAACGGCGAGGGGGGAGAGAGCTTTTGACATTTTCATTTCCTTTTCAATTTGATGGACGTAGTATAACCGATTTTGATGGTTTAGGCAACCTGAGAACTTTTTTCTTCCAGCATTTCGCTCAAGATATATTTGGCACGGTTCAGCTCTTGGCGAGCCTGCTCCTGGGTCCGATAGCTATTGCAAGCAATGAGCTCTTGAGCATCGGATAGCATGCTCATTAGAACCATTTCCAAGCCGGTTGTGCGAGCAGTGAAGCTCTCCATGTATTCGGTCCGGATATCGGCTTCGGACATACCGTAGCAGCGCTTTTCAAATTCATTCATTTTCATTTCCTTTTCAATTTGATGGACGTAGTATAACATGGTGGAGGGAAATGGCAAGCATTTTAGGAATACTTGACCAAATTGGTGGATTATCCTCTTGCTCGCTTATTGATACCCGCACAAGCGAGCACAACCGCTTTGGCACCCATATTGGAAATGGAACCCTTGATAGCAGGAAAGGTGCGCTCACCCTTACGTGGTGCTCTGGCGGCATACACCGTCACCAGAAAACCTTCGGGAGCTGTATAAGTGGAGAGGATACGGGGCATTGGTTTCTCGCTTTCTTGATTTGATGGACAAAGTATAACCGATCCTGCAGGTTTTGGCAACTGTAAACTATAGTACTCCATAGGGGAAACTGAGAACCTTTGCGCTATATTGCCAATCCGTCTGGTTCTGGTATAATAGAATCATTCGAAAGCAGACTGGGGTGGACGCTGGGGCTGGGCGTTGGTTAACTATAGTACTCCAGCAACCCCATGGAGAACTTTTGTACTATATTGCCAGGCCCTCGGTGATATGATACAATCCACACATATTAACACAGGAGTATACAATGGGCAAAATGTCAGACATTAGTATTCAATTAGAGGATTTCAGAGACCTTTTGTTTTCGAAAGGCCTTGGCGACCCCATGGTCCAGTCGGAATTGAAAACTATTTCATTACTGGGGTTCCGGGATGAAATCGAATGTATTATATTTGAATTCGAAACCGCAGTATTCAACGGGGATTTAGAGAACTTTTGAGTTACCACTGAGAATGCTTTGTAATGCTTTATCGTGCCCAAAGTCTAAGTCACAAAGGTGACACTATGAGCCCGACAGGTAATGCGTTGGTACTACAAAATTGCACAATATTGCACTTTATGACACTTTTGCATTATTTCATGCGGTATATGATAACTTTTTCAGTATACCAGGCCTTGAGGTAACACGGAAGTACTCATTAACAACGAAGTGATTGGAACTCGGAGTTATCCACAGCTTATCCACAGGTCCTGCGATTTGTGACGAAGTTGCCCACATTTTATCCACAGACTTATCCACAGCATAATAATGAATACTATAGTACTCCAGCGGTCTATATGAGTACTTTTGTTGTATATTGCCATTTTCTGGATTTTTGATATAATGATATCTTACAAACAAAGTAAAAGAGATAAAAAATGAAAGTAATACAAACGTATTCATCTACAGAATGTAATGAATTTGATGTATTCAATGATGATAATGTAAAAGTTGCATATTATATTGAACACTTTAGCATTAACAATGAAAAACTTGAAAATGTAGTATATGAGTGTTACTATGATTTTGAAGATGAAAACGATAGTACTAGTTCCACTAGTTCTTATGTTTTTGATGACATTGAAGAATTGAATACTCTTTTATTACAATTAGTTGAAGATTCTGATTATGCATCTTGAAATGAATACTTTAGTACTCCATGGCCATAATGTAAGACTTTTCTCTTATATTGCCATTCTCTAAAATATTTGATATAATTCAATACATGATACAAACAAAACAAACAATTTCCCCGATTGAATACTTTTTACTACACAATCCAGAATATAATGCTTTAGAAGTATTAATTCCAGAGAATGTAGCACTTTGTATTTACAATGATACATTAGTTCACATTAATGTGGATGAATGTAACACTTTGGTTGACTTTGTTGAAATGGAATGATGAAATGACAAAAATGAAACATGAACAAAAAGTATTACTGTTACAAGATGTAATGAAACGGCTCTCAGAGCTTGATGCTTTAGTACAAAAAACGATTCCACATGAATGCCTTAGTATTCATACCGAGATTGATTCTATAATTGATGACGTTAGCGAATTGATCGACTATATCTGAAAACAAAAGTAGTAATACAGGAACTGTGAAAAAATGAATACTATTTACTTCGCTCAGCGATATGAATTGAAACCTGGGTATTATGTAATACCTTTTTCTTGCTCGGACTTGAAACTTGTGCGAACGGAAGTATTACATCGTGACAGGACTGAAGCTGAACAAAAAGTATTCGATTCCATTCGGGATCGTATTACTTCGGTATTACTGGCCAAAGGTTATGAATTGGAAAATGTAAACTATAGTTCTATGTCAATATCTGCAAGGCAGGTTGAAACTTACATACTAAAGTACTCCAGTCAGGTAATGTAATACTAAGGTGTTAGGTTGCCAAGTCAGGTAAACTCTGGTATAATTGTGTTTTTAATCGTTGAGGTAACGGAGTGATAAAGAAAATGGACAAGCAAATGATTTATGAAATGGTCGATGAAATGTTGGACATGGACGGTCCTGTGATGATCGGTTCTCTACAATTCTATCGGTCGGACATCCTGAAGCGTCTGGACCCCGTTGCTTATCGTGAGGTAGCATTGGAATTCGTGAATTCTCACATTGACGATTTGCTGGATGATTTGTCCCGCTATGGCCATGACGAAGGTGAACGGGAATTCATTCGGGAACGCCTTGCAGAATTGGAGGATTTCTAAATGTATGAGTTAATGCAATATTTCTCCCTGTACCAATCAGGTGCAGGTAGAAATTCCATGCTGCATCAGGTGCCCATGCGTCACCTGAGTCAGGTAAAACTTTTGTTTGCAAAGTCAGGTATCAAGGTAAAGGTCCGTTTTCGTGGACCCCGAGCACATAGGTCAGGTCGAACCGCTCACACCAGAGCATCCACCTGCCTTAAGGATGATGCCGTGACTTTTGCAGTTTATCGTGATTAATGAGAGGTAAGAAAATGGGTAGCAAATTGATGGAATTGGCAATCGACCAGATTCGGTCTGATTTGGAATCTGGTGATGTGACGGCAATTTATGAATTGCTGCAAAAACTGGACAAGGATGACTTGTATTATTTCCTGTCTGAGCAAAATCAGGCACTTGCCAATCATTTCGAATATGAATATGATGGCCAACCTGATGAAGCACAGGAATGGCACGATTATGATCCAGATTGTTGATTGGAGACAATATGATTGAAGGTTATATCTACGTGGCAGCTAATCCAGTTTTTCCTGGTTTTGTCAAAATTGGCAGAACCAAGAATACTGTTGCTAAACGCATGAAACAATTGGACACAAGTGCGCCAAAGAAATACAAGGTGATGCATTCCGAGTTGGTTATCAATGCTTCACAAGTTGAATGCCGTTTACACCAAGCTTTTAGTCATCTCCGCCAAGAGGGTGAATGGTTCAAAATCAAAGATATTGATAAAATTAAAAAACAAATTGCATTGATTCAGGATGAAATCAGGTATGATGATGAGGTAAAATCTGGTAAAACAATCATAGAAAAATATCAAAATGCTTGTGATAAAGCAAGTGTAGGTGGTTTATCTGGTTCTGAATTGAATGAATTTATTCAACAGGTTGAAAAACTTGATGCAAATAAAATTGATGGTGCCATTCAAAAGCACGTTGAATGGCTATTAGATTGGCACCCTGAGGAATTTGAATATGAAATATGAGGTACAAAAGGATTGGATAATCCCCGATCCTGAGATATCGGTTGGTTGGCCTGATATTGTACTGGGTATTGGTTACCTGGTACTAACTTGTTTTTTGGTTTATATTTTAAAGGTGATATTATGAAAGATTTGAATTGGTTTTATATGCTGGATGTGCTGCAAGGCGCAAAATTCACAAATATTGGTCTCCAACAAATGGCAGAAATGAATATCGGTGAAGTTAAATCCTGCACCGAATATCCATTATTGACCAATCGGTTGTATACGCCAACCATTATGGAGAAATTTGCAATGAAATAATACTTGACCACAGGGATGGAGTACTTTAGTAGTATATTGCCAAACCCTGTGGTTCCTGTATACTTGCGTTATTGATTTAAAAAGGTAAACGAAATGGGAACACGCTCAGCAATTGGAATTTATCACGGCAACAAAATCAAGGGCATTTATTGTCATTGGGATGGTTACCTGTCACACAATGGTCAAATTTTGCAGGAATACTACAATTCACCAAAAACCAATCAATTGATTGCATTGGGCAATGTGTCCTTTTTGGCACCTGAAATCGGTGAAAAACATCCGTTCTCCGTGTTTGATACTGATATGACCAGTGAGGAATTCGATTCCAAATACCAGGACATGACAACCTTTTATGGCCGTGATCGGAACGAAAAGGGGCAAGAATACAAGGTTTTTGATTCTGGTGAGGAATTCATGGAATACTTTGACTCCTGTGGATGTGAGTACTTCTATCTTATGAAGGACGGGGAATGGTTTGTTGCTTCCGAACAACAACCAACCTTCCAATATCTGGACAAAGCCTTGACAGAAAACCAGGAACCTGTATAATGAAGGCTCAACAGGAGAATATTATGCAATTCAATACTGATAAACCTACCCGTTCGGCCATGTACCTGGTCGACCGTGGTATGCAAGGCAAACATTACCGATGGTATAATGCAGATACCGATACCTGGTCGCTGTGTGGTTCAGATATGAATGAAGCCAATGCCAATAAAGACAAACCATCACCTGTTGGTTTCTTTCCGTGGGTCGGTCCTTTGACTGGTCCTAAATTCGATTCAAATAAAGAGGTCGTGATGGTTAGTGAAGATAAACCAAAACAAACCAAGGCACCAAAGGCACCTGCTAAGAAAATGGCACGCCAACGGACTGCTGATGTTAAAGCAAAACTGGTTATTACCACTGTCGGCAATACCCGTGTCGGTTCGATTGTGAAAGGTTCCAAGACCTTGCATCCCGATGGCACCGTGTTCTTCCGTGAAGATCGACAAAAGTGGATTGCCATGATGAACGGCAAACAAGAAGCTGCACGGCCAACACCTGAAGCGTGTTTGGCATTTTTGAAGAAAAAATACAATGTCGATGGCATTGTTTTGAAATAAGGAGTAAATGATGGGTTTGGATATGTACGCTTGGCGTGTCAAAGCAGAGGACGCCATTGATGATTTTTCGGTTGCTTCTAATGATGAAGGCCAGAACAAAGTTGAAGAAATGTTTTATTGGCGTAAACACCACGACCTTCATGGTTGGATGGAACGCCTGTATCGTGCCAAGGGTGGCACCAAAGAGTCCTTTAATTGTGTCAAAGTACGATTGACCATGGAAGACCTGCAACAATTGGCACTGGATGTGACAAAAGGCCGTTTACCTGAAACCACTGGTTTCTTCTTTGGTGATAATCCACCTGATGCCGATTCTGTTGAACAGGACATGGAATTTGTCGGCAAGGCAATGGCAGCTGTTGCAGTTGGTGATGCCGTTTATTATGATTCATGGTGGTAATATGTACGACACAAAAGTGATGGTTGAGCTGGATTGGGATACCGTTGACAATCTCGTAAAAAACGAATTGCAAAAGGTACATGAATCATTAAAACGGGATTTGAACCGAGTTGCTGATGGCACCAGTTGGGCCATCTTTGACAAGGACGAATCCAAGGATATTGCAATGATTATGGAACACATCTATGCAGTACAATTGATTTTGGAATATTATGGAGTGAATGTAAATGAAAACCAGTGAAATCAAAAAAGGCATGAGAATCCTTCTTACCAATGGATGGGAAGGAACCATGAAAGACAACGGCCGTGGAGTTACCCGAATTGCTGAAATTGAGGGATTCTACACGGAGACAGGATCGGTGTATTCGTTCGATATTGCATCCGCACAACCAAACAATGATGGCATTTGGCACAAAATCGAATACACGGAAAAAGAGTTGAAAACTCAGGCAATGAATGCCGCCATTTTCGGAGGATGAAATGTATAAATTAGAACTTTCTTACTCAGAAGATTTTGCGATTGATTCCGCCCTCCGTTTCCTGTGCGGTCAACCCTGGAGTGTATCCAAGGACATCCAGAGCGTTTCCAGTGCATACCGACTTGATCCAGACCTCATGGAACTGACGGTGGCCGTGCTATTTCCGTCCGCTGTAGTCCATGTAGCGACCGGGAAATCAGTGTAATACTTGACCGGACTGCTTGAGTACTTTAGTAGTATATTGCCATTCCCGCCAGGACCTGTAGAATACATCGTATTGATTGATTAGGAGTGACTGATGAGCGAGATTAAATTTGTGAATGGTAAGTATGTTGCAACCGTCAACGGCAAGACCGTCAAGCGTAGCAAGCGTGAGCACCTTGAATATGTGATCCGCAAGGCATCCAAAGAGTCCGTGGACTCCACGCCTGTAAAAGAGTCCAGATTCTCTATCAATGAGCGTTTCGGCTTTGTGTCTGACATGGTTGCCATGCTTGCTTCAGGTGCTCAGGCATCCGTTGTTGTGACTGGTCCTGGTGGTCTTGGTAAGTCCTTTACTGTGACCAAGGCATTGGTTGATTGTGGTATGCAGGATGTGTCCTTGCTTGAAGATTTTGCTGTTGGCACTATCCTCAAAACTGCCAAGACCTTCCGTGTTATCAAAGGTTACTCCACACCAAAAGGCCTGTATCGTACACTTTATGAAAATAAAGATGGCGTGATTGTGTTCGATGATTGTGATTCCGTGCTCAAAGATGCAACCTCGCTGAACCTGCTCAAAGGTGCGCTTGATTCATATTCTCGCCGTATCATTTCATGGCGTGCTGATATCAAAGATGAAGATTTGCCAACATCCTTCGAATTCAAAGGTCGAGTGATTTTCATCTCCAACCTGGCATCATCCAACATTGACCAGGCTATCATCACCCGCTCAATGGCCGTTGACCTGTCAATGACCAACAAGCAGAAAATCGAGCGTATGCAACACCTGTTGGCTTCAGGTGAGTTTATGCCTGAGTTTGACAAGACCATCAAGGCTGACGCCATGGGTTTGATCGAACGCCTGCAAGATGCTGTGAAAGAGTTGTCGCTCCGTACATTGATTCAGGTAACAAAAATCCGCCAAAGCGCAGGTAAAAACTGGGCTAATTTGGCAGAGTACACCATTTGCGGTTAATTTAAATTTTTAAAAGGTAATAAAATGTTTTTCTCACTATCAACCAAAGAAGGTAAAAATCTCGATACAAAAAATGTTAAGTATATGACATTTGACAATATTGAGTATGCTTTGTTTCCAATTTTAAATGATGTTGAAACCAAAAAAATTGTTACACTGTTTCCAGAAGATGACAAACAAGTAATTGTTGAAAATGCTCTTGAACGTACTTTATTTGGTACTTTATTTGATACTCAAAATAAACCTAAGTTATATAAAAGCAGTGTTGCATTCCGCATTCGTCAATGGTTGAAAAATGCAAAAATTGGTGAATCTACGGTGATTATGTCACCATCAGATTATGCAATTCGTGTTGCTTGTGAAACCCGTGGTGTGAAAGCAAAGATTTTTAAACAAAAACGTGGACAATATCGTGTTGTATTTGATGCAAAGAAAAAATACGCACGGCAAAAAGGTGCTTAAATGAAAGTAGTAATAAACGCTTGTCACGGTGGTTTTGGATTGTCTGATGCCGCATTTGAGAAATTCCTTGACCGTAAAGGCATAGCATGGGAAAAACAACATCGTGGAGATTATGATTGGCATGAATATTATCATGCTGGGCATTTGGGTGAAGATGAGCATTTCTTGTATTCACGGGAAATGACTGAGGATAGATCCGATCCTGATTTGGTTGCTGTTGTTGAAGAAATGGGTAAATTGGCTCATGGTGAATATTCTGTCTTGAAGGTGGTAGAAATACCTGATGGTGTGAAATGGCATATAAGTGAATATGATGGGTTTGAGCACATTGCTGAAGACCATAGAACTTGGAGTTAAAATGGAATTAGGAGTTTGTCCAACTTGTAATGGCTCAGGGCATATGCCTTGTCCAGATCATTTGAGGCATTACGGCCAAGATTACAAATGGTATGGTTACCGTGCTGAGGATGACACGGTGGACTGTACCAATTGTGGTGGTCAATATATGTTGGGTCGACCAACAGGTCAGGTTAAATTGAGACCTGATGGTACACCTTGTGTCCACCTTTACAATTCGCAGAGTGCAGGTCATTGTTACACTAAGTATACCTGTGTGCATTGTGGTGATATGCATAACATAGATTCGGGTGATTAATATGAATGAAGAATTAAAAAAATTGGTGATTGAAGCCGGTGCACCGGTTGAAATGTTGGATGAATTGTGGTTCAATGTATTCTGTCAGAAATTTGCTGACCGTCTAATCAAAGAAGTTGAAGACCTTTATGGTGATTGGAAAGAATAATGTGGCGCAAAAAACAAATTCAAAGGAGTATGGATATGGAACACAATGAAGATGATTTTAACGGATATAATATCAACTATGATATGGTTGTGAAGTGCAAGAGCTGCCTTGCTGTGACACGGTTGCTTGCGGCTGACCTGATGAATAAACCATATATGACCGTTGGTGATTTCATGCGTGGGTTGACCGATGAAGACCTTGAAACATTGGCTGGTGTCACCGACAATGAGGACAATCCAAAGTATGAAGATTTGATTTTGATTACACAGATGCTTTGTTCTGCTGAAGGCCTTGAGAATACATTTGATATTGGTGAAATAAATGAACGAATGTCACAATTTATATTGCTGTTGACCTGTGAACAATTGGCTCGCAAAGGTTTGGTTAAAATTTACCATGAGAATATGTCCTTTGGTCCAGATATGGAGAACAAAGTTGTGGTACAGAAATTAGAAGATTAATATGCTAACTGCCATAAAACAAAAAGAATGGAAAGATGCGGCGGACGATTGTTATTACTATTACAACAAAGATGATGGTAGAATCGTTGGTCAAGTAAACAAAATAGCATTTACAAAAATATTCATTGCAAAAATCATACATAACCACAATGATGAAACTTTTCTTGGTCAATTTATATCATGTGCATTTGCTCAAAATGCCGTTGAACTGTTTTGGCAAATGCAAGATGTTACATTGATTGAATGAAATGAGATATTTTTCTTTTGCATATCCAGTTGATGGTGATGATTGTATTGAAACAAAGTCTGAGGATGATATTCGCAAAGAATATTGGCCATATTGGTATGAAAAAATGTGTGAGAAATACGGCAAAGAAAAAGTGGATGCAGATTATTGTTTTGAAGATTGTTTGATGGACTGGATCGTGGTCCATTGGGCACAGGAGGTTACAAAATGAACGAACGAATTCAACAACTTGCTGAACAGGCTGGCTTTATTGATAGAGGCACTAATCATACTGCTTATATGAATTTTGACCACGAAAAGTTCGCCGAGTTGATTGTTCGGGAATGTGCTGAACAGATTATAGCAAAAGGAACAGACTGGGTTGATTTTGCCCCCAGCCAAACAGGTGTTAGACCGGAGTATTGGGATATGGCACAACAGATTAAACAACATTTCGGAGTTAAATAATGAATAATGAAGATGATTATTATGATGGTGATATGAGTGATGAAGAATATCGCCAACGAAGAATTAGAGAACAAGAGTGTGATGAATTCTATGCCAATGCTCGTAAGACATGGAAGCCATCAAACAACGACAAAAGCCACTATCGTTTCAGCAGCGATGATGATGATATGGATTTAACTTACTAATGGAGTTTAGATGTATCAATTAATTTTATTTACCTTTTTGGTGACCAATGGAAAATTGGAAGTACAACAAAACAAAATTGATACATTCTATACAGCAAGAGAATGTGAGCAATTCAAGATCGTTTTGGAAAAGAATACACTAATGAAATTGAATGCCAATACAACCAATGCCATCATCACATTTGAATGTAGGAGAGAAGTGTGAGTGCTGTTGGAAATTTTAAGATGTTCAAGTGGGTACCTGATGGCACCTATGACTACAGCGGATACCTTGTCAGGTATGTTATCGTTGATTGTAATCCCGTGACTGTGATAACCAAGGATTGGTTGGACAAAGGTGGACCAACCGATGTATCGGATGAATTGAGGCAACCATGGGGATCCTTCCCTGATTTTCCACCCAAGTGAGATTATATGAATGTATTTTTTGCTTTGTTTTTTACAGTCTGGTCAGGTTGGAGGTTGGTCAATGTGGACTACCAAAAACATCCAACTTGGTATTACCTGTTGGACGGCCTGGTTTTCTCATTCAATTTATCTGTAGTACTTTTGCATCTATTTCCATAGTGTTGTTTCTATGCAACAGATTCCCAAATATTTGTTGCCAATTACCTTGGATGTGGTATAATAGAGTCTTAGTTTGATTGAAAAAGGTTTTGTAATGATTTTGAATAACGCACCTCAAGCGGAAGCCGTGTTATCTAATGTAGGCGAAATCGGTGAATTCCGTATACGCAATTCTGCTAAGGCCTTCAACATCCTTAGCTCTGGCTTATATGCCAATAAAATTAAGGCGATCATCCGTGAGCTATCGTGCAATGCGATTGATTCTCACACCGCCGCCGGCAGCACCCAACCGTTTGAGGTGCACCTTCCAACCACGCTTGAACCGTGGTTTTCTATCCGTGATTTTGGTACTGGTTTGTCACACGACCAAGTAACCAAGATTTACACCACATATTTTGAATCAACCAAAACCGAATCCAATGAGTTTATTGGTGCTCTTGGTCTTGGTTCAAAATCTCCATTCTCTTACACTGATAACTTCACCGTTACTGCCATTCAAAATGGCCGCAAAGGAATTTATTCTGCCTTCATTAATGATGTTGGTGTGCCTTCTATTGCTCTGATGGGTGAAGATCAGGTAACAGAACCTAATGGTGTTGAGGTAAAATTCTCCGTCAATGACAGATATGATTTTAGTAAATTTGCTGATGAGGCACAAAGCGTGTATGCTTGGTTCCCTGTATTGCCTACAATTACAGGTAATGTAATCACAGTTAATCCTGTTGGGTATGAAACCAAGGACATTATTCCTGGTGTTCATTCTCTTGAAGATAATTATGGCCGTGGCCGGCGTTCATCCTATGCTGTGATGGGTAACATTGCATATCCAATTGATGTACCTCAGGCGGAACAAGTACTTGAAGGTTTACATGAATTGTTGAAATGTGGCCTTGTCATGGAATTTGGCATCGGTGAGTTGGACTTCCAAGCAAGTCGTGAAGGTTTGTCCTACATTCCATTGACGATTGATTCTATCCGCAAAAAATTGGTTGCAGTTAATTCTTCCTTGGCCGAGGTTCTTGGTAAAGAAGCTGATGCCATTACCTGTGCATGGACCCGTTCACAATTTTTGTACAATAAAAAACGCCAAACATTGTGGAAAAATGCTGTGTGGGAATATGCAAACAACACACTTTTCCCCCTTTATGAAACAAAGAATGATTGGAATCATTCATTTAATATTAAAACCATGGTGTCTGATTTAAATGTGATGAACATTCAAGTTAAAAGCTTTGGTGTTGAGCGTGGTGTTGCTCGTTGTAGAAATTATGAACCAAAATATGCATATGATGAGAATCAAAAGCGTTATGAATATTTCGACATTGAAGTGTACAAAAGTTCATTATTTGTTGTAAATGATACAAACAAAGGTTCATTTGAACGTGCTAAACACCATTTCCGTAATAAGGAAAAGAAAAATAGTTATCGTGAATCGGTATATGTGTTGGACAGCATTGACAAGACCAAGCCAATGAACTTGGTTGCTTTCTATACAATGATGCACAATCCACCTGCTGAACAACGATTGGTTGCTTCTACGCTGGATCAAAAACCACGCAACGGTTCAGGCGGCAATGGTTTTGGTAAAAATGTGACCATTCTTCAACTTGAAAGGCGTGGTGGTCCATCTAGAAGCTCATCATCAAATGACATGGTGTGGCGTGCTGCAGGTACTTTGGACACTTTTGATAAATCTAAAAAGATGTACTATGTACCAATGAGTGGTTTTGTAACACAATTCAAAAAATTGAATACACATCATGGTGCGGCTGATTTGGTAGATATATTGCGAAGAACTGGTATGCCAGAATTTGCCATCAACCTTTATGGTGTCCGTAAAGGTGACATTGATGCCATTAAGAAAATGTCCAACTGGATCAACATCGAAGACCACATTGTTGCCGTTTTAAATGGGTTAAATACCAAAATCGGTATGGCTTCCGTGCTGGATAAGCTTGACAAGCACCAGATTTTCGGTTATAATTACCAAAAAGTGGTTGATGGTGTTGATGCAAAGAGTCCCGCAAAAATATTCTTAGATAGTTTTGTTGGACTACCAAAGCTGACTGGTATTCAATGGTTGAATCGGTTGATGCAGTATATGAATATCGAAAATAAAATTGATGTTGATTCTGTATCTAAACAGTATAAAGATAAATTGATGGAATTCTCAAAAAGATATCCATTGGTAGACAAGTTTGGTTCTTATACAACTGAGGACGATGTGTGTGAGTATGTTAATTTAATTGATACAGTGAAAGGTATTTAAAATGTTTCCGTTTTTGATTCAAGGTTCCAATGTTGTGGTTGTTATTGATAATACACCACATACAATTTCTAAAACTCACATCACCTATCAAAAGGTAGTTGATGCCATTAAGGCAGGTGATTGGGAAACTGTGCGTGATACAATCAATCCTAAAAAGGTTGTGTTGAATTATGGTGCAGGTAACATTGCAGTCCAAGGCGAGAAGTTGTTTTGGAAAGGCAATGAAATGCATGGTGCAATCGTTGATCGTATGGTGCAAATGTTGCAAGATGGATTCCCTATCGAACCATTGGCCAACTTCATGCAAAACATGATGGAAAACCCATCATATCGTGCTGTGAATGAGTTGTATGGTTTCTTGGAAAAGAATCGTTTGCCAATCACACCTGATGGTCACTTCCTTGCATACAAGCGAGTGCGTGAGGATTACACCGATTGCCACACTGGCAAGATGGACAATTCTGTTGGTAAGATTGTGGAGATGGAACGCAACCAAGTGAATGATGACAAGAACCAAACTTGCTCTGCTGGTTTGCACTTCTGTTCTGAATCATACTTGTCTTGCTTTGGTGGTGAACGCACCGTGATTGTTAAAATCAATCCCCGTGATGTTGTGTCCATCCCAACAGATTACAACAATGCGAAAGGTCGTGCCTGTCGTTATGAGGTGATTGGTGAAGTTGGTGTAAACCCCAATGATGCGGTAGAATTCTCCGCACCTGTGCAAGAAAACGCAAACTCTGCTGCTTGATATGTCCAATCCTGATGATAAGGTGAAGCATTCAAAACGCCTGCTGAAGGATGAGAATGCTATCAAGAAGCAAACCAAGATTGCGAAAGCCCATGGCATGAATGTCAAAGAACCACATAAGTTCGCAAAGCATCATGCCATGGACTGTGGTAATCCAGGTTGTTATCTTTGTGGTAATCCTAGGAAAACCCACAAGGATTCACTAACGATACAGGAAAAGTCCTTTGACCAAACCGGAAAGTGGAATGAGGAATGATAACTATCGTGTTACTTGCCACACAAGTAATTTTAGCGTATAATATGGGTTGGTTCTATTAATCGGAGTAAATGATGAGCTTAAATCGTAATCAATCTGCCTTTGTGAAAGCTGCTGAAGAAATTTTTGGTGTTGGTTCAATACTGACACGGGATGGCATTCAGCATGTTGTTGAAGAAGCAGATATTTCTTTCCCATATTGGTTCGTGACTAAATCAGAATACCGAGTTGATCGTGGCCGTTACAAGTTGCCATCTATTGGTACCAAAAAACAAATGAAACAACCTGAACCCGAACCTGAATTGGAAGTGGCCTTGGCTGCACAAGTTTTAGAATTCAAACAACCTAAACTGGTTGATGATTCTGATGTGTCGATACCTGCAAAATATCCCGATTATGTCCCCTTTGGTTTTTTTAAAGATTTACGCAATATCATTAAGTCTAATATGTTTTATCCTGTGTTCGTTACAGGTCTATCTGGCAATGGTAAAACACTCATGGTTGAGCAGGTATGTGCCGAACTTAGCCGAGAGTGTATTCGGGTCAACATCTCCATCGAAACTGATGAAAGTGACCTACTTGGTGGTCCTACTCTTGTTGATGGTAATGTGGTTAATCGTGATGGTCCTGTTATTACTGCGATGAAGCGTGGCGCCATTCTGTTGATTGACGAAGTTGATCGTGGTTCTAATAAGTTGATGTGTTTGCAAGGTATCTTAGAGGGCAAACCATACTACAACAAAAAGAATGGTGAAATGGTTTATCCAAAAGATGGATTCAATATCGTTGCTACTGCAAACACCAAAGGTCGTGGTAGTGAAGAAGGTCGTTATCTGTCACAGATTCTTGATGATGCATTTCTTGAACGATTCCCCATTACAGTTGAACAGGAATATCCTGATGTTAAGACTGAAAAGAAAATCCTTACACCATTGATTGATGACAAGGATTTTGTTGAGAAACTTATTCAATGGGCTGATGTTGTTCGACAATCATTTGACCAAGGTGCTACGGATGAAATCATCTCCACTCGCCGTTTGGTCCACATTGCCAAGGCATTTAAAATCTTTGGTGACCGTATGAAGGCCATCGAATTGTGTGTAGCCAGGTTTGATGCTGACACCAAACTAGCATTCCTTGACCTGTACTCCAAGGTTGATGCCAAGGTTGATGCACCCGTAGGAACATCTGGAAAGCCAACAATCCTGGATGAGATTCCATTCTGATGTAAGAAAACAACACTGGATGGTTGCCAACATGTCATCTATGTGTTATAATCAATATGTTGGTATTTTAATCATGTTATTTTGAAAGGACTTAAATGTCAAACACTGTTCGCACCGGCAAACAAAATCGCCACGAAAAAATTACCGTAACCCTGTTGTCAGGCAAACCGGTATCTCCCGATGAAATTAAATCCTGCTTCAAGGGCACGGATCAAGAATCGGTCCTCTATCGACTATCAACCAACATTTATAATATCCGCAAAGACGGTGGTATTGTGAAGGTACACAAAGAAGGCCGCAAGGTCACCGCATATCAATTGGTTAACTATACCGAGTTTGATGCCAATGGTCGTTATGTTGGTAAACCTGCACCTGTATCAACACCAGTAACCGCACCAGTAACCGCAGAGGTTTAATATGGACAAAATCATCGGCACTATCGGTGTTTTTCTCGGCGTTGCCATCCTTGTAGGTTTAATCATTAGTTTTCCTGTTATGTTGCTTTGGAACGGGTGTCTTGTTCCTGCTATTACAGGTGTAAATGAAATTGGTTGGATGCAAGCTTGGGGTCTTACTGTCCTTTCCACAGTTTTCTTTAAGACTACTGTGACCAAAGGTTCACAATGAATGACTGGGACAGAGATAATCTGAAATTTATTATGGAAACAGATGATGGTGCCTTTGATGAATGGCTCGAGCAAGCCGATGACCGAGATATTGAGTATGCATTGGAATTGATTCGTATGGCTCGGGCTGAATTGATGGTTCAAGAAATGGAAATGACTGACTCTGTTTCCAATTTCACTGAAGCTAATTTGTTAATTGAAAGGATTAAAAGTGTTTAATAGAAGTTTGAGGTATGGTATGTTTACTGTTTTGTTTTTGGTGATTGCTGCGTGTTCAACTCCCAAACTCCAAGGTTTCAAGGAGCCAAAGATGATTGAGCGTGCTGAAGTCATTCGAGCACAAAAAGATTGTATTGATGCAAAAATGCGTCCAGTGATTCAAACACTGCCACAGAAAACGGATCATGGTACTATCATGTATCCCGTTGCTGTTAATTGTGAAACTTATGTTGCTCGTCCGTAATCCATAAAAGGTGATTTAAATGTATTCCGAGGTTGTTAATAGTTCGGGTATCTCTCAACACACATTAGAATTGATGGTGTTGGGCTCTCTTGGTGTTCTGATTTTCGGTGCAATTTTCTATTTGTACTGGAAACAAATTATCTTTGGTTGTTTGGCCTTGTTTGGTGTTGTGGTTTTTGCCAATCACCAACCGTCCAAAAAACCAGAACCTGCACCTATTCCTGTTGTGGAAAAGATTGTAGAGGTTGAAAAGATTGTGGAAAAACAGGTCGAGGTTATCGTTGAGAAACCAGTTGAACCTTTGAAACCGCTCGAGGTAAAGCCAGTGAAACCTACTGAGGTGAAACCACCTAAAGAGGAACTAATGTCCAAACCCGAAGATGACCGGAAATACTTTGTTGAAGATTGCCTGTCATTCACCGATTACAACAAGAAACAATGTGAAGCTATTTGGGACAAGCGGGAAACTGCTGACCAAAAATTGCTTGATGTTGACAATGTTGCATACAAGAAACGCCGTGCAGAAGCATTGAAGAAGCCTGGCGCATTTGTCACACATTATACTTTGCAAGATAGGAAATAAAAATGATGATTAAACTGTACCGTGGATTGGTTGACATACTGACCAGCCAATGTGAATCGTTGAACAAAGAATTCATCACACACATTAGGACCTTTAACGAAGGTGTTGATGAACAGAGTTTTGGCACCGCAGGTTTCTGGAATCTTTTGCTTGAAGTTGTTTACATTCTATATGTGAAAACATTTGTTGGTGTTGGAATATTGATGACAATTGGCTTGGCTGTCATTTTCTTCCCTTTGTATGCACTGTGGAGTTCAATAACTAACGCATTTAATTTTAACATGCGGTTTCACCAACAAGAGCAACATGACCAGCGCCCAGAGATAAATCAACAATTCGTAGAACCTAAGATGGAGAAAAAATGATTGATGAAGATTTGCAAGCAATAACGGATGATTTTCAGGACTTTCTGATGAAGATTGTCCGCAATTATGAGGTATCATATCCTGCATTGTGTGGAGTCATTATGGCTCAGATGGTTGGTCTTGCACTAGAATCTGGCCATCAAAGGACCGTCCTTGGTTTGTTACCACATATTGAAAAAACATTGAATTCTGAATCAGGTAAAGGATTACATTAATGGCAATAATTGATCCGTGGAATGTTCCTATTGATATCAATTCGCATGAATATGCTATCAAGGGAAATATGTTGAAATATACAATTACGGTCCATGAATTGGAATTGATACAAGCGAGCTCCACATTTGAAATTGATATTAAAAAAAGATTAGTTGACGGATTGATGCAAGAACTATTCAAAACCAAGTGCATAGAATTCACAAAATCCCAGGATGTATATTTGGGTGAACATTATTATCGAGCAAGGATGTTTGTGGTGCCAGATGACCAGGTAAGAATCCTAAGAGTGTCGCAAATAAACAACACATCCCCTTGACATATATACCGGTTTCTGTTATAATACTATTATGAAAATCGCAATCTGCTCAGACCTACACCTTGAATTTGGTACAATTTCACTAGAGAATACCGAGAACGCCGATGTTCTTATTCTCTCCGGTGATATTTGTGTAGCCAAAGATTTGATGAACAAGGACAATAATGATATTCTCGACCGCTTTGGCCGCTCTGAAGCGTGGCACAAATTTTTTCAGGAATGCTCTGAAAGATTTCCGCATGTCATTTATGTTATGGGGAACCATGAACACTATCACGGTGATTTTAGGCACTCTCTTGGAGATTTGCGTAGTCGCCTTAATTATCTCCGCAATCTTCATATCTTAGACAAAGAACAAATTGCAATTAGGGATGCCATCTTTATTGGTGGTACTTTGTGGACTGATATGAACAACGAAGATCCAATCACCTTGATGCACATGAAGGGTATGATGAATGACTT
>Ga0315903_10004352_pt1 | contig 19006 bp, 18 predicted proteins | sample LakEriMetagenome_7_FD_203524 | JGI IMG/M metagenome (GOLD analysis project Ga0315903, IMG submission 203524) | Freshwater fungal communities from buoy surface, Lake Erie, Ohio, United States - Buoy 2 MA119 | ecosystem: Environmental > Aquatic > Freshwater > Lake | place: USA: Lake Erie, Ohio...
CAGCTTCAAAAGAAGAACTGAAAACGCTGCATAAGACAATCAAGAAGATCACAGAAGATCTGGATCGTTATTCATGGAATACGTGCGTAAGCGGATTCATGATTTGCGTGAATGAACTCCAGGATTTCAAATGCAACAAGCGTGAAGTATTGGAACCACTTCTCATTCTCCTTTCTCCTTTCTCCCCGCACATTGCAGAGGAATTATGGGAGAAATTAGGGAATGACCATTCGATAACTCAAGCAACCTGGCCTTCGTTTGACGAATCAAAAATGAAGGACGACTCGTTCGATTACCCCGTTTCATTTAATGGAAAAACGCGCTATTTCCTTCCCTTAGGCATTGAGCTTTCAGGCTCAGAAGTGGAAGCTGCCGTGCGAGCCAACGAACAAACAGCCCGCTACCTTGAAGGAAAAGAAATTAAGAAAATAATTGTAGTACCGAAGCGCATTGTAAACGTGGTGGTTTAATCTTTGTGACAATCACCTGATGCGCGCTTCACTCCGAACGAAAATCTATCTCTCCATGCTGGCCATGGTGACGATTTCATTTGCGGTAACGTTTACGCTCACTATTTACGACCAGTACGAGCACAACGATCAGGACAACGAACGCCATTTTCTCGATAAAGAGCAGGCCATTCGTGCTTCGATGGAATACTTCGTAATTCAAAATGGAGGTTACATTCCCGCCGATACCGTTGTTTCTGTTTTCAGTGATAAAGTGTGTGAACTGAGTGATGTTCACGACGTGTTCATCGCGCTTTTCGACCTGAAGGGACACTACCTTATCTCATCCAACTTTGTAGAAATGGACACCTTGGATGTCCCGGAGTCGGTGAACTATTCTATTCTCAAGCAACTCTCAACAGGCAATGAACGAGCATACGTAGATCGAAACTTTGGCAAGGGGAACTACACGCTGGCATACTGGTACTTTAATGATGCGAAGGGCAAGCCCATGCTTATTGCGAATGTTGTTTACGAGAAATCATATGACCGTATTAGTGAGTTAAAAACGTTTTTACGGGAAATCAGCACCGGTTACATTATTCTGTTTTTACTTGCTGCACTGTTGGCCTTTCTTCTTTCGAAAAATATTACGCGGCCTCTCGATATCATTACGCGCCGCTTTCGAAAAACGAAACTCGGGCAATACAATGAACCCATTGAATGGCAAGGAAAAGACGAGGTGGGTGAACTGGTAAAGGAATACAACCGTATGTTGGCTCAACTCGAATCGAGCGCATTGAAACTAGCGCAAAATGAACGTGAAAGTGCTTGGCGGGAAATGGCGCAGCAAGTGGCACATGAAATAAAAAACCCCCTCACGCCCATGAAGCTTCGCATGCAGCAGTTGGTGCGCACCTGGAAAGAAAATCCGGAAGGTTTTGATGATCGGATAAAGGCCTTCAGCGATAGTATGATCGAACAAATTGATGCGCTCAGCCGCATTGCCAACGAGTTTTCCAATTTCGCTAAAATGCCCAAGCCGATCTTCGCGGAAATAAACTTGCGTGAGCTGCTCGACAAAGTTGTAGCGCTCTATGCCGATAAAGAGAACACATTGATAAAACTTCAATGCAATACTGATTCGGTGTGCAATGCGTTTATCGATAAAGACCAAATGATTCGCGTTTTAAACAACCTCATCACCAACGCGATTCAAGCCATTCCACCTGAACGAGCAGGTCGAGTGCACATTTCCTTACGCCAAGGAAAAAACTATCTAATCATTCGCGTGAATGACAATGGTGTGGGCATTTCCCGGGAAAACATCAAACAACTATTCGTTCCGAATTTTACCACGAAATCAACGGGCACAGGTCTGGGATTGGCCATGGTAAAAACCATCGTGCAACAAAATAACGGACAGGTGTTCTTCTGGAGCAGAGAAAATAAAGGCGCTTCCTTCTTCGTCAAGCTGCCTCTTTCTAAGGAATGATACACTTTTGGTTATTTTCGTCCCATGCACGAAACATCAGATCTTGCTCAAAAACTTGAGCATTATTTCGACCGACTTTGGCCAATTTGCCGAAGTATCACAGGAAATGGCTTGCGACAATCCATAGACATTCTTCAAGAAATTGTTCCACTCGTAAAGCACGAAATACCCAGTGGCACCAAGGTGTTTGACTGGACAATACCGAAAGAATGGAATATTCATAATGCCTTTATAATTTGTCCTGACGGAAAAAAAATTGCTCAATTCACCGACAACAATCTTCACGTTGTCAACTATTCCATTCCAATCAACAAAAAGTTAAACTGGGAGGAGCTTCAGCCCCATCTTCATCACATACCTGAATTGCCGGATGCTATCCCCTATATGACGACATACTACAAGGAAAATTGGGGATTCTGCATAACGCATACCGAGTGGAAATCGCTACCACGTGATGGCGAGTATCAAGTCGTTATAGAAAGCACGCTAGAACCGGGACACCTCACCTGGGCTGAATGTGTGCTGCCTGGTGAAACAAAAGAAGAGATACTGTTCAGCACGTATCTGTGCCATCCGTCGATGGCCAATAATGAGTTAAGCGGTCCACTTGCTCAAGCGTTTCTGTATGAAAAACTCGCCCGCATACCCAAACGACGCTTCACCTATCGCTTTGTATTCGCGCCTGAAACCATTGGTGTGATTGCTTTTCTGGCCGAACGGGGTGAATTATTGAAACAGAAATTGTGCGCCGGTTACGTACTTACCTGCTGTGGTGATGAAGGTGCCTTTACCTATAAACGTTCTAAGCACCGAAACTCTCTCGCCGACAGAGCGGCAGAGCACATACTACAGCATCATTATCCAAAGCACACCGTGGTGGAATTTGCCGTGGGAGGAAGCGATGAGCGCCAATATTGTTCGCCAGGCTTCAATCTCCCCGTTGGATCGTTAATGCGAACACCCTATCAGCGATACAAACAGTATCATACATCGCTCGACAACAAGGCATTTCTTTCATTCGATGCACTCGCCGAGACAGTTCATGCATACAACAACATATGTCTATTGCTGGAGTCCAATAGAAAATATACCAACCAAATCTCACACTGCGAGCCACAGCTGGGAAAGCGAGGTCTCTACCCATCGAGTGTAGACCCTCTATTCAACCGAGAAGAAACACACAGACTATTACACTTTCTGAGCTTTGCCGACGGTGAAAAAGACCTTATCGATATAGCAGAGTGGCGCGGGGAATCAGCATTGCTTTACAGCGACATTATTGAGAACTGTAAAAAGGCGGCACTCATATAAGCACCTTTGTATGTGAAATCCAACTACTTTTGACCAACTGCTAGGTCAGAAACCACGCCTATGGAACTGGTTCCCTTTTCCGTCATCAATCAATACCTGAAAGAAAAGCTGTTGCACTCATCGCGCTACAGCAGAGCATCGCATTCCTTTTTGAAAATATTCCAGCATGGACTATACTTTCAATTCACCAAGCAAAAGCACAAAGTAATTTTCAATTACCTCCGCTTTCCACTTTGGTTTCAAGAGTACGTTTATTGGGTCAAGTCAAAACGCAAAAGCACGCTCAGTGCGTCAAAGCATTCACTTAAAGAATATGTAATCCTTGACCCCGGCAGAGTGGTTCCCGGGCCCGACAACCAATGGCACTCTATCTATTTCGATAAGATTACCTCGCTGATTGGCCACGAAAAACTCACCATAATCAATCAGCGCGAAGGAACAAACAACAAAGCCGACTACATCTTGAAGGGGCTTGTTGGCACACTCCCTTCACTGGACACCATGGAGAGAAATCTGCTGAAGGAAGTCAATGAGTCATTACTATTCGCCCGCAACAGTAAGCAATTTTCTACATCAGAGATGCGACAAATAAGGTCGGCTATGCACATCTTCTTTGAGGAATTTCGCGTCTACTATAATTTACTGAAAAACCAGCCAACGAAGAAACTACTCTTTATTTGCCATTATCATAATGAAGGCCTAATTGCTGCAACTAAATCGCTGGGTATTGAATGCATCGAATTTCAGCATGGTCTGATTGCATCTAATGACCTCTATTACGTTTATCACGAGCAATTCGCTTCGGTAATCGGCAAATCGTTTTTTCCGGAGAAAATTTTAGTCTACGGCCCCTATTGGAAACGAATTCTTGAGAATGGTTGTGAGTATCATTCGCATCAAATCTTCGTTGCCGGTGACTACCTGTATCGAATTCATCAAAATGAAGCCCCCTCGACCACCAAAGAGAATTTAATTCTTGTATGTGCTCAGAAAAACATGCACGATGACTACACCCATTACGTGAAACAACTGATGAATCACGTTTCGGAATTTCCGGAATGGAAGGTAATTGTAAAACTTCACCCGCTAGAAAAAAACAAAGAGGCTTATTACGAATTGTCAGAACAAGGCGTTGAGATAAGGGATATTGAAACACCCCTTGATAGTCTCCTTGTCAGAGCAAAAATTCAAATCAGCATTTACAGCACTACTTTCTATGATGCGCTCGGTTTCGGTGTATGCAATTACTCTCTTCAGAATTATGGTTCCATGAGCGATTATGCCGCGGACATGATTGCGGAATCCGTCGCCTTGCCCCTGCTAATCAATGAAAATCCAGTATTGAAATTCATAAATGAACACCAGGCCATCCAACCTCTTGCGCCGCGTGAAGATGTCTATAGCCCCTTCAACAGCAAAGTCGTTGCAGATGCTATTGGATTGCATCAAGTTGATAATTAAGTTAATTCTTGCCCCATGCAACTCCTTGTAACCAGTTTTGTCTTTTACTTTTGAGACTAAATACTGCGAAAAAATGAAAACACTATGCCTGTTATCAGCGATCCTTTTGAGTGTAATCAGTTCGATTGCGCAAAACGAAGATGCCGCAGGTTCCATTTTATTGAACCCTGTTTCGATGGTTGGCTATACCAACTTGACAACATCACAATGCGGAACCACTACCTATAATCTGGGTGCTTCAACCTCTTCCCAAATGCCGGCGGCTATTTCGGGCATTATGGGGAATGACGTTTGGTTCCATTTCGTAGCTGTGGCTGAAGTAGCTAAGATTAAAGTTTGCAACCCAAGCGCTTTCGATGTTGCACTGGAACTTTGGAATGCAGGCGCAACAGGAACACCCATTGCGGCAGCCAATACAAACGGATCCGGACTAAAAGAGGTAATTTGCGCTTCGTCATTGGTTATTGGCAACACATACAAAGTGCGTGTTGGAAGAGGAAACTCCAATGGCGCAGGTACATTCAATATCATCTATGAGCATTTAGCGGTCGAAATCAGAACGAATTTCTGGCCTGATCCTCCGGGCGCTGCGACATGTTACGACTTTCTTACCAATTTCCAGCGAACACCAATCAGCTATAGCGTAGGAAGTACTCGCTGGAAATTCGTAGATGCAGATGGTAACGTTTATGGACCTTATGTTGGCACATATCTCTTCAACTTCGGACAAGCTCCGCAAATTTGTGAGACAATTTCCTCATTAAATGCCTATGTCGAGGTACAAGCTAATGATGCCGATTGTGGTACTATTTGGTGGGGATACTCCGTTGCCCGCCCAATGAATATTTGTGCGCAAATATGTCCGAATATCAGTGCTTCCGGTGGGTCAGTAACATGCGGTGGAACGTTTTGTTCCATTTTCAATACATCTGTCGCCTCTTCCAATGCGGGGGCTGGCTTCCAATATCAGTTCCGCTTTGTTACCGACAACGGTCAGACAGAATTTATCACTCCTTGGAACTCTTCTCCCATCTTTAGCACAAGCACCAACCCCTACGTCAACTATTTCCGATATAACAAAGTCTATCAAGTTTATGTTCGAGTGAAAAGATGTAATAGTAATCCAACTTGGTGTGGGCCTTGTATTCTTAACTCTTGTGTATTCCCATACGCCAATATAACACCGACAAACTCTACGAGTGGGCTTTCGAATTATTGCTTATGGAGAGATAAACCCGGGCCGCAAATGGAAACCGCTGCCATACCCGGAATGGATCAATACCGCTTCAGACTCATGCCGGTTGATCCTTGCGGGGCCAACCCATTTTTCCCAACCGGTGGAGCCATCACCACTGGATGGGGTAGCAACTACTTTTTCTATCCTGCCGCGCATCCCATTACGCTCAACCAAGTATACATTTTGCAAGCGCAATGCAGGGTGTTGCCCGCAACATATACGAATCCCAGCGGACAATCAGCCACCATTCCAGGACAACAATCAGACTGGGGCTGGCCCTGTTTTGTAGGATTCCGAAGCGGTGCCTCGCCACCTGCCGGTTCTACTATTGCCTGCTGCTCCTTTCCTACTCCTTCTTCTCAGATGCTTCCGGAAGAGTACCTAGGCGAAAACAGATGGACCGAATTTTACGAGTGGGAAGAAGAACCACAAGCCTCCATCTATTCAGGCAAAATATCCATCATGAACGCCAACGGAAACGATATCACTATCAATTCATCCGAATCGCTTCTTACCGGCGCAGCTACATGCGAGTTATACTCTATGGGAGGGAAACTGCTCGAATCGCGGATAATACCGGCAATTCACGAACATGAATTTATAACCATCACTACGCAGGAAGAGCTGCCCAACGGAATTTATCTGGTCACACTCTCTACCCCGGAAGGTCGCGTTACGGAGAAGTTTCTCATCGCACGCTAACCATCAGATGTCGAGCGTCAATTGCTGAGGTAAAAGTGTAAAGCTCATGCGATGATGCTCGCATGGCCCATGCGATTGGATAGCATGTCTATGGTCGATTGTCGGATAGCCTTTATTGGACTTCCACCCATAGGCAGGATGCTGTTCAGCAAGTCCCTCCATGATATCGTCGCGATGGGTTTTCGCTAAAATGGAAGCCGCTGCTATAGACCTGTAAATGCCATCACCCTTGATGATACAACTGTGTGTAATGTCTGCGTAAGACTTGAATCTGTTCCCGTCAATCAGCAACAATTGTGGTCTTTGTGATAGTTGATCTATAGCCCTATGCATGGCTAAAAAAGATGCATTCAGAATATTTATCTCATCGATTTCGCCGACGCTGACAATTCCAACACCCCACGCAATAGCCCTTTGCTCAATAATCGGTCGTAACAGAGTTCGCTGCTTCTCAGTTAATTTTTTCGAGTCATTGAGCAATGGATGATCAAATCGAGCGGGAAGAATAACGGCCGCGGCTACCACAGGACCCGCAAGGCAGCCCCGACCGGCCTCGTCACAGCCGGCTTCTACAACACCCCTTTGATGATACCTTTTCAATTGACTCATCTGGAAGAAAGCGTTTTTTCTATGACATGCCAGAAACGTGAGGCCGATTGATCCCAATCAAAAAATGCCGCACGCTTCAGGCCCTTTTCAATGCAATTTTGGCGCGTGTTTTCGCTGCTATAAATGCATTCCATAGCCTTCGCAATTTCATCCACACTAAATGGGTCTACCAACAGCGCAGCATCGTCCGCTACTTCGGGCATAGAAGTAATATTAGAAGTGATAACAGGTACACCGCTTTGAAAAGCCTCGACAAGGGGCACTCCGAAACCTTCAAAATAACTTACGTAAACCAATGACATAGCTGCGCCAAGCACCTCACTCAACTCAGCCTGTTCCAAATGGCCGGTGAATAATACATCACCGGAATATTTCATGCTGTGCAATGTTTCATCAAGATCTTCATTCTTCCAAAACCTTCTTCCAACTGCGAGCAGCCTGACGTTGCTCCCTGTTTGCAAACGAAATTGTTCATAGGCCATCAACAACCGCTGCAAGTTTTTTCGCGGATGAATTGAGCTGATAAAAACAAAATACGGGGCGCCGTTGGTCCAGCGTTGCCGCACCTGATCCCTTTCGTGCTCCGGTAAAACACGATATGCGCCTTGTGCGGCATTATACACAACGTGAACGTTAGAAGAATCGACACCATACTGCTTTACAATATCGCTCTTGCTGAATTCACTCACCGTGATGATAGCCGCTGCCCTTCTTGCAAACAATGGGGTCTGACTGCGCAGATAACGCGAAATAGAACTTGGCAGATCTTGGGGGTAATGCTCGAAATTCAAATCATGAAGCACCACAATCTGCTTACAGGTTGTGCGCAAGGAAAGCATCATGTCAGGCGAAACAAAAATGTCGGCACCAATTTGTTTGAGCTTGCGTGGCACCATCCAATTATACCACAAGCGGAATAACCAAGGATGTCTTGCCTGTGGGACTATCACATGAGCGCGCACATTAGGCGCAAATAAAAACGAGGGGTCATAAGGTCGATCAAAGAAAAAATGAAACTCGTGCTCGGGATGTGAAAGCACCATGCGTTTCATGATTTCGTGTGTGAACCAACCGATACCGTCGAGTTTTCCTCGCAGTAACAAACGGGTGTTCACGGCAATCTTCATGCTTCGAAATTAAGTGGAATGCTATAAAAAAAGGCCGCCATGAGGCAGCCTTTGTATTGTTACCGAAGGAATGCTGTTACAGACGAACAGTACCCTTGTGACGACGCTCGCTTGATACAGTCAATTTCTTACGACCTCTCTTACGACGAGCAGCCAGCACCGCGCGGCCTTTCACGGTAGACATGCGCTTACGGAAGCCGTGCTTGTTACGACGCTTGGTATTCGATGGTTGGTAGGTACGCTTACTCATGACTCAATTTTTTAAACGATTTTACACAATTACCCTTTTGGGGGGCGCAAATATAGTCTGACTCATTCATTTTTCAAGCTACCTCCGGATATTTTTCACTCGGAAGAAGGAAAAACACTGAAAATCAGTTGTTTTTTATTAGAACCCTAGGTCTTCTTTTTTGATTCGCTGGCTGAATTCTACGGGTACCGTTTTGGTTACCAAAAAAGCTTTAGCCGTAACCGTGCCCTTGCCCTCAATAACCAATTCCTTTTTGAAAACCAAACCGATGGCGCCACCGACTAGCTTCGGAATACTTGAAGGTTCAGCTATGCACGTGAGTTTCAATACTGTTTTTTCCTCAGCGACCAACACTGCCGACGAGGGCAACTCAACTCTTCCAAGACGTGTTCCTTCCAAGAACAAATCAACATCGGACTCCATCAAGGTAATTTTATAGGGATTCGGATTATAGAGCTCGACATCAAACTCACACGACACACCTTGCGCATTAAAGCTGGTAAACCGTGTTTCCCTTACGCCTTTAAATTCCACGTCGCGATAGACCCTGCATCCTTGCAGTGTAACAACCAAAAGCGCCAACAACCAGTAACTTCTTTTCAAAACCATTAAGACTGCGCGAAATAGTGGTGGAAATAAGGTATGGTTTCAATTCCTTTATAATAATTGAATACACCGTAATGCTCATTCGGAGAATGCAGTGCATCACTGTCCAATCCAAAGCCCATGAGCACAGTCTTTACGCCAAGCTCTTTTTCAAAAAGAGCAACAATCGGGATGGAGCCGCCGCCACGGGTTGGTATCGGTTTTTTGCCATACGTCTTTAGCATTGCATCACTTGCCGCTTTATAGGCCTTAGAATCGGTGGGTGTAACCACAGGTTCACCGCCATGATGAGGACGCACTTCAACGCGCACGCCCTTGGGCGCAATCTTTTCAAAATGCTTTTGAAACAACTCGGTTATTTCATCGCTCACCTGATTGGGTACTAAGCGCATGGATATTTTAGCGAAAGCTTTGGACGGCAAAACTGTCTTGGCGCCTTCTCCAATATATCCTCCCCAAATTCCATTACAGTCGAGCGTCGGACGAATACCGGTTCGCTCAATTGTAGAATACCCCTTCTCACCCCAAACATCATCTATATCGAGATCACGCTTGTAGGCATCCAAATCAAAGGGTGCCTTATTAAGCTCCTCACGCTCAGCGGCCGACAACTCCTGTACCTTATCGTAAAAACCGGGAATGGTAATGTGGTTGTTCTCGTCATGCATACTCGCAACCATCTTGGCTAGAATATTAATCGGATTGCACACCGCCCCGCCATAAACACCACTATGTAAATCACGGTTTGAACCGGTTACCTCAACCTCGAGATAACTCAATCCACGCAGTCCACAGTCAATAGACGGCGTGTCGTTGGCAATAATGGAGGTGTCACTTATGAGGATGACATCACTCTTTAGGCGCTCCTTGTTTGCCTTCACGAAGGGCCCGAGGTTATTACTTCCGCATTCCTCTTCACCCTCAATCATGAATTTGATGTTACATGGCAGTGAGTTGGTTTTCATCATCGCTTCAAAAGCCTTCACATGTGAAAACATTTGCCCCTTGTCGTCGCATGATCCGCGAGCGAAAATGGCTCCGTCCGGGTGAATATCCGTCGTGCGAATGGTTGGTTCGAATGGTGGTGTATGCCACAGCTCAAACGGATCAGCCGGCTGAACATCGTAATGACCATAAACCAGAACAGTAGGCAATGAAGCATCAATGAGCTTTTCGCCATACACAATAGGATGCCCCTTGGTAGGACACACTTCTACATTATCTGCACCCGCATTGCGCAGATGCTCTGCAACTTTATCGGCACATTTTGCCACATCAGCAGAATACTTAGGATCGGCACTCACACTAGGAATGCGCAGAAGTTCAAAAAGTTCGTCTAGAAAACGTTGCTTGTTTTCGTGGATGTATTGGGTTGCTTTTTCCATAACCATTATTTTCGGCCACGAATGTAGGCCACAATCATTTTTGTTTTGTGAAACAACAAACAGTGCTGAAATTCGCCACGCATGGAAATACGACCGCAACCCTCGCTCGAAAACACAGAAATAGCATTCAGTGGAAAATCAAACGCTGAATTAAAACGAGCATATTGGCTGTTCAAGCTGATTGGGAATCCGGCATTGGTGTTAGCCGGTCGAGTGTTTACTCAGATTGCCCTAACTCTTCGAATCCCGATTGGATGGGCATTACGCGGAAATATTTTCAAACAGTTCTGCGGGGGAGAAAACATCGGTCAATGCAGAAATGCAGCGGATGCGTTGGGCAAGTTTACAATCGGAACCATACTGGATTATTCCGTGGAAGGAAAAGAAAGTGAGGCCGACTTTGAAAACACGAAGGCCGAGATTATGCTCACCATTCAAGAAGCGGCCCGGAACAAATCGATTCCGTTTAGTGTATTCAAAGTAACGGGTATTGCACGCTTCGCGCTTCTTGAAAAAATCAACGCCTCCGATCAACTCAGTGAAGCAGAAAAACTGGAATGGGAACGTGTAGAAAATCGAGTGGACGCCATTTGTGCGCATGCCGCACAATACAGCGTACCTATTTTCATTGATGCAGAAGATAGTTGGATTCAAGATGCTATTGATGATTTAGCCGATAAAATGATGGCGAAATACAATTCGGAAAGCGCCATTGTATACAATACTATTCAGCTCTATCGCCATGACCGTTTGCAATTCCTGAAAAAGTCGCTTGAGCGGGCTGAAAATCAGAAATACTTTCTTGGGGTTAAACTAGTGCGCGGTGCCTACATGGAAAAAGAACGGACCCGTGCAGCCGAGAAGGGATACGCTGACCCCATCCAGCCGAACAAACAAGCTAGTGACCGCGACTTCGATTTGGCCCTGACCTACTGTCTTGACAACATCGATCGTATTTCGATTTGTGCAGGCACACACAATGAACAGAGCAGCTTACATCTGGCGAAGGCAATAGATGACCGCAAAATCGTGCGCAACGATAAGCGCATCTTTTTTGCACAACTGTATGGAATGAGCGACCACATCAGTTTTAACCTAGCCAATGCCGGTTTTAATGTTGCGAAATACCTTCCATACGGGCCTATTCGAGAAGTCATTCCCTATCTTATCCGTCGTGCACAAGAAAACACCTCTGTGAAGGGGCAAACGGGAAGAGAGCTTACGTTGATTGAACGAGAAATAAAACGACGAAGAGGAACAAAGGCCGGAAACCGTTAATGTTCATCTTCAGTAAATAGAATGGGTACCCGGGTAACTAACATTGCATTCAACACAAGACCATTTGCCCATCACTTAATACAGCTCCGAGGCCCACTTTGAGCCACTCTTCCAAAGCATGTGCACTGCCACGTAGAGCATTAGCAACGAAAAGAAAAATTTGATTTTGTGTTCCGGAACTTTCATGGCGTATTTCGATCCGAAATAATTGCCTAGTACAAACCCAACGGCCATGATAAGTACATAATTAAATTGTATATGTCCGGCCTTGTAATAGTTCATAACGCCCAAAACCCCAACCGGCAACATCAATAGGGCAAGGCTCACTCCCTGTGCCTGCATCTGATTCATATGCATGAAGTAGATCATAGCAGGCACGATAATGATTCCACCTCCTACACCTACAAAACCACTGAGAGCTCCGGCCAATAAACCTACGAGCACCAGAATCACTAATTGCGTAACGCTAAAATCCATAGGACAATTTTCGACGAATGTAGTTTTTATTTTCAACCTGCATAGAAAATTAAAAGTTTCCATTCTTGTATTCGTTTCGTGCAAGGAGTTGCATTTACATTTGATGCAGAAATAAACCAACTATGAATTTTCCAGCAGACCTCAAGTACACGAAAGACCACGAATGGGTGCGCATCGAAGGTGATGTAGCCACAATTGGCATTACCGACTTCGCCCAAGGTGAATTGGGCGACATCGTATTTGTAGAAATCGAAACCAACGGACAGTCATTCGCAGCACATGAAGTGTTTGGCACAGTTGAAGCGGTTAAAACCGTGAGCGATTTGTACATGCCCATAGCAGGAACCATTATTGAGGTGAATGGCGCTCTGGGCGATGATCCGGCAGCCGTGAACAATGATCCGTATCAAAGCGGTTGGATGATAAAGGTGAAGGTTGATGCCGGTGCAGATTTGAGTCACCTGATGGATGCTGCGGCATACCAGGCTTCCTTATAACCTGAAAAGCACAATGAGCCAATGACAAGCTCATTCCGAAATAAACAAATATTCAGAGCCGCCCAGTGGATTTGGGCGGCTTTTATTTTTATCATTCATGTTGCGCCTGTCGACACTGAGCGTGTCAATCGATTCGATTTTCCCTTTGCAGATAAATGGATTCATGGCATCTTGTTTTTCTTGTTAGCGGGAGTGAGCTTTTTGGCGCGCGATTCAAAACGAAGCATGCGCGAATCACTTATCATCATCGTTATGGCCTGCGCAGTTTATGGCGCATTGCTGGAGTGGATTCAATTCTCATTCACCGATGAGCGTTCGGGTGATGCCTTGGACTGGTTAGCCGATTTACTGGGAGTGCTGATCGGATTGGGAGCGGCGAAAATACTTGAGCCAGCTCTCAATCGTCGGTCATAAGATTTGGAAAGCGTCTTAGTATTTTGTCCAAAACTTCCTGCATGCGAGCATCGCCCGTGCCCTTGACAACTTCCACTGTTTTACCGTCATTGAACAAGTCCTCCACGTAAAGAGCAAACAAACGATCACGGTCATTCTCGCTCTCGCGCAATGGGTCTGCTTCCCAGGGCAAATCAGGCCTGCATACCAGGTATAAATCGAAGTCATATGTTTCTTTCATCATGGCAATCTCTTCGTTCGATTCACCATAACGCTCCCGCCACCAAATATCCAGCACATAAAAATCCGTATCGACAATGAGAGCGTCGCTATTTGACTTAAAAGCCTTGGCAAGAAGTTCTGATGTTTTGCGCGCAATGAGCAAAACATCATCCTTTGAATAGATATAGTCCTTACCCTTCTTTTGAAGGTATTCGCGTGCGTATTCTTTCACCACTCGCGCATCAAAAATTCTTTCCGAAAGCCAATTACACAAAGTTGACTTCCCGCAGCACTCAGGCCCTGTAATGGCTATTCTAATCATAACTCAAACCAATGCAACTGAAAATATCCGTCGATTGACATAATTAAATAGAGTACAAACATACACGCGGCCCAGTATAGACGCCTACGGAAATATATGAAAATTGACAGCGCGTTAACGGCTATCAAATAAAGCCAGCAAGAGTGAATCTGATACATCATGAGCCACGTGGCCAAAACACCCCATGCCGCAGCAAATGCATCCAGCAAAGGAAAGTTTGCACTCGTATAGCGCTTTAGGGCCAGGCCCCAAAAAAGTGCAAGAGCGGAAGAAAGAGCAAACAACAACACCTGCAAGGTAGTTCCTATCTGCAACTGCGACCACCCGCTTTGAACATTGTACCATCCAACCAAAGCTGAAATGACATAAACAACCTGCAGGACAGGTTCGGCGTATAACTTCTCCCTCAAACTCAAACTCATCAGTAAGATTGGACCCACTATACCCATAGGAAATGCCCATTCGCTTTTATTCAGATATAACACGGTGAACGCTAAATTTGCTAGGACTGCAGACCATTCCAAAATCTTCGTTTGCGAACTATCAGAAAAGATGTATGTTTTATTTCCTTTTACCAAAACACGTGTTGTGTATTCAGTTATTTCTTTAATTAGACAAAAATCCAATAAAAACCCCTTCAAGATGAAGCAAATCTTTACTCTCTTAGTAGCGGTATTCGCTTTTCAGCAAAGCGCACTTGCACAGCGCATTTGCGGCACAACGGAATACCAGATGATGTTGGAACAAGAAGACCCCAGCATCATCAATAACCGGGAAGAAATTGAACAGTTCACCCGCGATTATTTGATGAATAATCCGCAAGGTGATCGTGCACTCGTTACGATACCTGTGGTTGTTCACGTGGTTTACAATACAACTGCAGAGAACGTCAGCGATGCCCAGATCCAGTCTCAAATCACAGTTCTCAATCAGGATTTCCGCAAACTGAATGCTGATGTAGCGAATACTCCAGGTGCCTTTGCGAGCTTAGCCGGAGATGCTAACATTGAATTTTGTTTAGCAACTGTTGACCCCAACGGAAATGCAACAAACGGGGTGTTGCGCGTACCTACCACAGCAACTTCATTCGGCACGAACAATACAGTTAAGTCGTCAACATCAGGAGGGTCCAACGCATGGAACGCATCGAAATACCTCAATTTATGGGTGTGTGATATCAGTGGTACCATTCTCGGATATGCGCAGTTCCCCGGTGGATCTGCCAGCACCGACGGTGTCGTTGTAGACTACCAGTACTTCGGAACTATCGGAACAGCTACTGCTCCTTTCAACAAGGGGCGCACCGCTACACACGAAGTAGGTCACTGGCTCAACCTTCGCCACATTTGGGGTGATGACGGCACCGGTTGCACCGGTAGCGACCTGGTAACCGATACACCTAACGCTGCCGGACCTAACACTGGTTGCCCTGCGTTTCCATCAGTTACTTGCAGCAATGGTCCCAACGGTGACATGCACATGAATTACATGGACTATACTGACGATGCGTGCATGTACATGTTTTCGAACGGACAGATTTCGCGCATGCAAGCATTGTTCGCAACAGGCGGCGCTCGTGCATCATTGCTCACTAGTAATGGCTGCAGCACACCAACACCCGTTCTCTGTGGAGCAATAACAGGCTTGACGGCCGGTTCAATAACACAAACAGGGGCAACCATTAGCTGGACTGCTGTAAGCGCAGCAACGGGCTACGTACTTCAGTATCGTCCGGCCACGTCAACCGCATGGACCACTGTCAATGTCGCCACGAACTCCTCTGTCATCGCAGGGCTGACAGCCGGTACTACCTACAATGTTCAAGTGCAATCGGTATGCTCTGCCGGTAATGGTTCGTTTACCGCAATCAACTTCACAACGACAAGCGCGACAACAGCGTGCTCAGACAACTATGAAAGCAACAACTCTTCGAGCGCCGCAGCTTTGATCCCGGTCAACACAAACATTGTTGCTCGTATTTCCTCTTCGACCGATAAGGATTGGTTCCGCTTTAGCAATACAAGCACTGCCCGTAACATCCGTATTGATTTGACCAACCTTCCTGCCGACTATGATGTTCGTCTCTATAGTCCTAGCGGAACACAAGTCGCTATTTCACAAAACGGATCCACAACTTCCGAAGCTATTGTTTACAATACAACTACTACGGGTACTTGGCGCATCCAAGTGTATGGTTACAACGGAGCATTCAACACGTCGCTATGCTACACACTGCGCGCTTCCATCAGCGCTTCTTCGTTCCGTGAAGGCGAGGAAACACCTGCTGCAGAGCTCAGCACAACACCATCAGAATCTGATGTGGTTATCGCTAATGTTTTCCCGAACCCCACCAACGGAAAGCTAAACGTGATTCTCGAAGCATCGGAAGCGCAGAACTCCCAATTGCGCATCTGTGACATAACAGGCCGCACAGCAATGCAGCAAAATGTCGTTTGTGTTTCCGGCAGCAACACTTTCATACTCGATTTGGAGGCTCTGCCTAATGGTTACTACCTATTGGTCATCGATAACGGAATCGCAAGCTCGACGATGCGTGTTGTGAAAAACTAAATAAAGACATCACTCATAAAAAAACCCCCGACACGTCGGGGGTTTTTTGTTTTTATGTTGTTCGATTATGCGTGCTGAACCTTGTGAATGAAATCCTCATATCCAATCGAAATTTCATTCAGTGTGCATTTTTCCTTGACAACTGCAATCATCTTCTCTTCATATAAGAAATCATACACATTCTTCGCCTCTTCCTTCTTGGCTAATGTTTGTTTCGCAAACTCTGTAAGCATCTCATCTTCCATGGGCAAACCATATTGCGCATAGCGCGATGCAAGCACTTGCTTCACGTGCGTAATTGCATCTTCAGGGCTTACACGCAATTCGTACTTGCGAATGATTTTACCCTCTATTAACTCCCAGCGTAACTGCGCTGCATAGAAAGGATAATCATGCTCTACCATTTCAGCGGTTACAGGCTTCTCGTTCGTAAGTTGAATGTAGCGCTTCAAAAAAGAATCGGGCAATTGCGGATCGACATTCTCCGTAATTTTCTTCGCAAACTCTCGCTTGAAAAGAAAATCAGAATCGCGCGAGAACATCTGCTCGAGATCAGCCTTTACCTTTTCGCGCATCACGTTCTCAGCGTTCACTTCACCCGGGCCATATAATTTGTCGAACAATTCCTGATCTACTGCGTGTGGTTCAATGCGCTTAATCTCGTTCACCTTCAATTGAAACTTGGAAGCGAGGTGGTGTACATCGTGATGTGTGATACCCAACATTTTCGCCAAGTCCTCATGATTTTCTGTCAAGTGATGAGGATTAATTTCCACAACACTTCCCACCGTGAGGCCAACCAGCGAAGCTTTCGTTGCGGCATCCTTTACAAACTCAATCGATACTGTGGACTTGTTCGAAATTCCTCCCTCCTTAAACTCACCACCTTCAGCAAGCTCGTTCAACTCCACCATTAACATGTCTTCCGCCTCACTAGTTTCGGGATCAGACATCTTACCGTAGCGGCGCGCCAAATCTTTTACCTGTCGATTGATGAGCTCGTCATTTACGGCCACCTTGTAATAGTCGAAGGTGAGTGATGAATTCAAATCCACATCAATGGCAGGAGCCAAACCTAACTGATAGGTAAACTTGAAATCGCCGGGATTGTCCCAATTGCCCACCTCAGCATTATCTGCCGATGGGATAGGGCTGCCCAACACTTCTATCTTGTTTTCAGACAAAAATTTATACAGGTTATCTTGAATCACCTGATTAATTTCTTCAGCAAGAATGCTCTTGCCATAGCGCTGTTTTACCAGGGTCATGGGTACATGACCCGGACGGAAACCGGGCATCTGCATGGTCTTGCGGTACTTCTTTATAGCATTGTCGACGCGTTCCGTGTAATCGGCCGGAGCAATGTGAATATGCAACTCGGCATTGAGCGTGTCGATGTCTTTTCTTTCAATATTCATGTTGAACGATTTGGAGGTGATTTATCGCCGCTTTTGCGGGGGCGCAAAGCTAATGCACGAAACCCATTCGTACGTAATGCAAAATTGCCGTTTGATATTGAAATGCTCTGTGTATATTCGCGCCGCCTTGCTCGCGGGCGTGGCGAAATTGGCAGACGCGCCAGACTTAGGATCTGGTGCCGTGAGGCATGGGGGTTCGAGTCCCTCCGCCCGCACAACGAAAAATTCCGGCTTTGACCGGAATTTTTTTTGCCCGCTTATTCGCTCCTGCTTTTGCGGCAATCACTTATCTTGGCCGCGATGATGCCACGTCTACTCATATTGTTTTTCGCAATCTGCATTGCCGAAAAATCCTTCGGTCAGTTTGGCGACAATGCCGGTGGACGCTCAACCGGAATGGCGGGTGCTTACGTAGCACTGGGAGACGGTTGGAGCGCTTTTCACAACCAAGCCGGATTGGCTTCTGTAAAATCAATTGATGCCGGAGTGTATTACGAAAATCGATTCGGTTTGAGTGCATTAAGCGATAAGGGTCTGTTCGTTGCTACCCGCTTCGGAAAAGGTGTGTTTGCTGCCAGCTACCACAGCTTCGGTTATTCTGAGTACGCATCGTCTAAAGGAGGGTTAGCCTATGCAATGGGATTAGGAGAAAAACTCGACGTGGGAATACAACTCAACTATTACTCCGTGCGCCTAGGTGAAAACTATGGGCGGGCCATCGCGGTAAGTGCTGAAGGTGGATTCCTTTTCCGGCTCAATTCCAAATTGACATTGGCCGGACACATCAGCAATCCCAACAGAGCCAAGCTATCTGAATATCTTGATGAACGAATTCCGGCCGTTTTCAGAATGGGAGCTACCTACACGTTTTCGAAAAACGTATTGTTTACCGGTGAAGTATACAAAGACACCCAGTTCGACGCAGCTATTCGGGCAGGACTCGAGTACCGAATTTCAGAATCCATAGCCTTGCGAGGCGGTTTCGCTTCTGCACCCCGACAGTTTACATTTGGTTTTGGGTGGAAGCTCAATCAATGGATGTTCGATATGGCGGCTGCATACCATCCCGTACTTGGATTCAATCCGCACGTATCCTTCACTTATGCCGGCAATACGGAAAAATGATGCTTGCCTTATTTCATAGGTCTTTCAAACACGCCATATGCACTCTGATGCTCTTTACAGGCGCTGTGGTG
>Ga0315903_10004353_pt1 | contig 19004 bp, 18 predicted proteins | sample LakEriMetagenome_7_FD_203524 | JGI IMG/M metagenome (GOLD analysis project Ga0315903, IMG submission 203524) | Freshwater fungal communities from buoy surface, Lake Erie, Ohio, United States - Buoy 2 MA119 | ecosystem: Environmental > Aquatic > Freshwater > Lake | place: USA: Lake Erie, Ohio...
TCATTTGATATTGAATCATTTGATTGTCTTATTCAATGTATTTGATGATGCTACTATTCCATTACTTTTTTATCATTTAGAAGAGGATCTCTGGTCTTCTATAAAAAGTTTTTTGGTTTTTCTAAATCGAGTTCCTGAATATCCAAAAACTAAAATTAATGAAATAGACGCAGATGAAAACTGTTTAAAACAATTGCAATCGATCTAATGGACATTGAAAGAATAATTCATATTGTTCACACTCTCAAAGAAGAGAATGGACCAACTATGAGTGTTGGTGCAGGTGAAATTGCAGGAACTGTTGAAGCAGGTGATGATCCTCCAGTTGATTTAAGGAAAAAAAATGCAAGAGGTTGGAATATCTTTTTTAGAGGTCTTGTAAGGAAAAATCGTAAAAAGAAAAGAAAATCCTAAAATGTTCCCATCATCATCTACCGAAACAAAAATAGCACTGCTTGAAGAGCGTATTAATGTGTATGAGCAGATGATGGAGCGCATTGATACTGCGATTCAGAAAATAGGGGAAACAAGTCAAAATATCAGTCAAATGCTTGCCATTCACAATGAAAAGATTGAGCAGTGTAACCGAACTGATAATATAATTGTAAAGATGATTGAAGATATTAAAATATCATCCAAAGAGCAGCACGAAGAAATTAGTAGAGAACTTGGTGAAAGAATAGAAAAGGTAGAAGAGAGGGTAGAAGGTCTCACAAAGTTTAGGTGGCAAGTAGGTGGTGTTCTTGCTGTCGCAGTTGTGGTAATTGGAACGATCAACGCATTTGTGCCCAAGTTCTTGACTCACCACCAAACCCCTGCTACAATAGAAAGAACGAAGTAATCTTTCATAATGGATTTGGTTGACTCCAAGTATATTGGACTCGTCTCATCACGTCTTCAAAAATTTAAGAGGGTTAAAGCGGATCTCTACAACTTCCGCTGCCCTATCTGTGGGGACTCCCAGAAGAATAAAAACAAGACAAGGGGGTATCTATACCCCGTGAAGAATAACACCAACTTCAAGTGCCACAATTGTGGTGCCAGTATGTCCTTTAATAACTTTCTTAAAGAACTTGATGCCGTGCTGTATAAGCAGTACACGATGGAGAAGTTTAAGGAAGGTCATACTGGTAGAGGTTTCGTCGTAGAAGAACCTAAGTTTGAGTTTGCTAAACCAGTTTTTAAAAAGAAACTGGATTTACCCAAAGCATCGGAGGTGCAGATCGCCAGAGAATATCTGGAAAAAAGACAACTAGATCCTGAAAAGTTTTATTTCGCTAATAAATTTAAAGAGTGGACAAACACTCAAAAAGTTACATTTGACACTATCGGTAGGGATGAGAGTCGCATTATTATACCAATGTATGATGTTGAAAATAATCTTATTGGTTTTCAAGGAAGAGCACTCAGTCCAAACCCTGTTAAATATATCACTGTGATGCTTTCTGATGACGCACCAAAAATCTATGGGATGGATAAAATTGATTCTACGAAACCCATTTACATTGTTGAAGGACCCTTCGATTCCACACTTGTACAAAATGCTGTTGCTATGTGTGGGTCCGACATTGATATTGGGTCGTTTGGTTGGAGCGATTATATTTGGGTATTTGATAACGAACCACGTAATAGAGAAATCGTCAACCGAATATCAAAAACCATCAACAGAGGTGAAAAGGTAGTAATTTGGCCTACAACAGTTCAGCAAAAAGATATTAATGATATGGTGCTTGCTGGACTTAATGTTATGGATATGTTAAAATCAAATATCTACTCAGGTTTAGAAGCAAAAATTAAGTTTAACAACTGGAAGAAAATATGAGCAACGGAACAAAAGTTATCAAGAGAAATGGTAGTACAGAATCTCTTGATTTGAATAAACTTCACATTATGGTGGAGGAAGCATGTAAGGATCTTGCTGGAGTTTCTGCAAGTCAAGTTGAGATGCAGTCTGGCATTCAGTTTTATGATGGTATTACCACAGCAGAGATTCAGGAAATTCTGATTCGTTCTGCTTCTGACCTTATCGATCTAGATCACCCCAATTATCAATTTGTTGCCGCCCGCCTATTATTGTTTGCTCTTCGTAAGCAATTGTTTGGAAGGATGCATGAATGCCCTACTGTAAAGCATCATGTTGATCAATGCGTAAAAAAAGGAGTATATGATCCAGAAATTCTGTCACTGTATTCTGATGAAGAATTTGAAAAACTCGAGTCCTTCGTTGATCATAGTCGTGACTATTTGTTCACTTATGCAGGTTTACGTCAGGTCGTTGATAAGTACCTCGTGCAGGACAGAAGCACTGGGGCACTTTATGAAACGCCACAGTTTATGTACCTTTTGATTGCGGCAACTATTTTCTCCAAGTATCCTAAGGAAACTCGTCTAGATTACGTTAAGAGGTATTATGACGCAATCAGCAAGCACAAAATCAACATTCCGACCCCCATCATGGCGGGAGTGCGAACGCCACTTAGACAATACGCTAGTTGTGTTTTGGTTGATGTTGATGACACCCTCGATAGTATCTTTACTAGCGATATGGCTATTGGCAGATACGTTGCACAAAGGGCGGGTATCGGTATCAACGCAGGTCGCATCCGTGGCATCAACAGTAAAATTAGAGGTGGTGAAGTCCAGCACACTGGCGTTGTACCATTTCTCAAAAAGTTTGAAGCGACTGTCCGTTGCTGTACGCAAAATGGCATACGAGGAGGAAGCGCAACGGTCCACTTCCCAATCTGGCACCAAGAAATAGAAGACATCCTCGTATTAAAAAATAACAAAGGAACCGAAGATAACCGTGTTCGTAAGTTAGACTACAGTATCCAAATCAGCAAAATCTTCTATGAACGATTTATCCAAAACCGAGAGATCTCACTCTTCTCTCCACACGACGTTCCTGGTCTGTATGATGCTTTTGGTACTGATGGATTTGACAGTTTATATGAGCATTATGAACGAGCTCAAGATGTTCCAAGAAAGACTATTGGAGCTCAAGAACTCTTTTTGGATCTTCTAAAAGAACGTGCAGAAACTGGTCGTATTTACATTATGAATATTGATCATTGCAATTCTCACTCATCTTTCTTGGATAAAGTTGAGATGAGTAATCTTTGCCAAGAAATTACTTTGCCCACTAAACCACTTCAACATATTGATGATATTGATGGTGAAATCGCTCTCTGCATCCTTAGTGCAATTAATGTCGGAAAAATCCGTGACCTTGAAGACCTTGAAATACTCTGTGATCTTTCTGTGCGCTCTCTGGATGAACTTATCGATTTTCAAGGATATCCCGTCAGAGCAGCAGAAATCGCTACCAGAGCACGTCGTTCTTTGGGTATAGGTTTTATTGGTTTGGCACACTATCTCGCCAAGCACGGCGAGCATTATGATGATCCTGGTGCCTGGAAACTAGTACACGATCTCACTGAGGCATTCCAATACTATCTGATTCAATCAACAGTAAATCTTGCGAAAGAAAAGGGTGCTTGTGAGTATTCACATCGCACTAAGTATTCTCAGGGTATTCTCCCAATTGATACATACAAGAAGGATGTTGATGAAATCGTTCCAAACGAATTGAAGTATGATTGGGAGTCTCTTAGAGCACAGGTTCTACAATATGGGGTACGGAACTCAACATTGTCCGCACAGATGCCATCGGAGAGCAGTTCCGTTGTGTCAAATGCCACCAATGGCATCGAGCCTCCTAGGGGATACTTGTCCGTTAAGAAATCGAAGAAGGGACCTCTCAAGCAGATTGTCCCCCAGTATCAAACTCTTAAAAACAATTATACGTTGCTTTGGGATATGCCTAGCAATCGCGGGTATATTCATATTGTTGCTGTTATGCAAAAGTTCTTCGATCAAGCGATTTCTGGAAACTGGTCCTATAATCCAGAAAATTACCCAGATAATGAAGTTCCTACTTCAATAATGGCGCAGGACCTTCTGACTACATATAAGTACGGCTGGAAAACCAGCTACTATCAAAACACCTATGATCATAAGACTGATGAGGTTGAAGAAACCAAACAGTCTCTTGAAAATTTAATTTCCGATATTCTAGAATCAGAGGAGGAAGATTGTGAGTCTTGTAAGATTTAAAACAGGTTTGGAGGATAAAAAAGTGGTCGATTCAATGACCGTTTTCAATTCTCAGGAAGTAGATACCAAAAAGCAACCAATGTTTTTTGGGCAACCATTGGGAATACAAAGATATGACTCTTACAAGTATCCAATTTTCGATAAACTAACAACACAGCAACTGGGTTATTTCTGGAGACCCGAAGAAGTTTCTCTTCAAAAAGATCGTAGTGATTATCATATGCTACGCCCAGAGCAAAAGCACATCTTTACCAGCAATCTGAAATATCAGGTTATGCTGGATTCAGTTCAGGGTCGTGGTCCTGGTATGGCGTTCGCGCCTTACTGCTCCCTTCCTGAACTGGAAGCGTGTATGAAAGTATGGGAATTTATGGAGATGATCCATTCCCGTTCATATACCTATATCATCAAAAATGTTTATTCCGATCCATCGGAAGTTTTTGATACCATCCTTAAAGAGGATCGTATTATGGAACGTGCCGTGAGTGTTACACAGGCATACAATGACTTTATTAACGCAGCACATCGTTATGATAATTCTGATGAGTGGCAACACGCACTAGAGAACGTCCCATACGCACAAGAGGCAAGGTATGAACTCAAACGGAAACTTTTCCGAGCAGTTGCAAACGTTAATATTCTTGAAGGTATTCGCTTTTACGTCAGCTTCGCTTGTAGTTTTGCATTTGGCGAACTCAAACTTATGGAAGGAAGTGCAAAAATCATCTCTCTGATTGCTCGTGATGAAAACCAACATTTGGTGATCACTCAAAACATTATGAACAAGTGGAAAGATGGTGATGATCCTGAAATGGCAAAAATTGCCAAAGAAGAGGAGCAATGGGTTTATAAGACCTTTGAAAATGCCGTGAACCAAGAAAAACTTTGGGCAGAGTATCTGTTCAAAGATGGTTCTATGATTGGTCTGAATGACAAACTGTTACAGCAGTATGTTGAATGGATTGCAAACCGTAGAATGAAAGCAATTGGACTTAAACCACTCTATGAAATTTCAGCAAAGAATAATCCACTTCCTTGGACTGAGCATTGGATTTCTTCAAAAGGTCTTCAAGTGGCACCACAAGAAACCGAAGTCGAATCCTACATTGTCGGAGGAATCAAACAAGATGTTACCGAAAATACATTCTCAGGATTCCAACTCTGATGATTGGACTGTTGATGATATTCTGAATTCTTATAGAGAAGCAGCAGAATGTGATGATTTCTTGTTTGGTGATTATGATTATAAATCTGAATGGTTTGGTAAATGCCACGATGATGTAAAGTGAGGGTCTTCGGACCCTCTTTTTTTTATAAATACCTGAAAAGGTAGTCGATAGGCGATGAAGTCGTTTCAGAATTTTGCTGTTAATATAGAAGAAAAGAGAACTACTCCTGGATTTGGTTCACCTTCCGGATATGATGCCCAGGGTGAACCAATGTACACCAAGAGACCTGGTCCAAAGGAACAAGGTCGTAGAGCAACTGTTCAAAAATCCCCCAAGACTGTCACACAAGTCAAAGGTGAAATTGAAGCGGCAAAAAGATTTGCTGGTGCAAGATCTGGTGGTTTGGATACCAGAACTGTACCATCTTTTGTAACTGATAAAAGAAACGCAAGAGCAAATAAATTACTTGGACCAAATCCATGGGATATGCCAGGTGGTGCTAGTGGAGGACAAAAAACTTTTGAACGTGGAATGAGAAAACTTGTTCCTCCAACAGTACCTTCAAAGGGGCATAGGGAAAGAGCATTTAGAGATTTTGTAAATCAATCTTCAAAAGAACTTGGAACAACGACTGATGAAGTAATTGCAAGTATGATGAGAGGAAAGTCTGCAACTCCATTTGCAAGTCCAGTTCCGGCAGCACCAGATCCTTGGAAACCATCGGAGACTGCAACAACTCCACCAAAACCAAAACCAGTAAGTCAGGCGGCAGTATCTAAAAAGCAAGCAGCATATCGTGAAGCACAGAAAACCCCACCTGCTCAAAAAGCAACTACTGCTGCCGGTGGAACTCCAAAAGCAGTTTCTTTTACACCTTCAAGATCTAAATCTACATCACCAAAGGCTTCTGTTGTTGATATAACTGCAAAGACTGTTCCTGGAACCAGAGTTGCAGAACCAAAACCAAAAACATTACCAGGTTTAAAACTTGGCACAGATCCTGCTGGTCCTCTTGTATCTAATCGCCCAGGGGAATCAAAAACGATTAGACCTCAAAAAGGACCTGGAAGAACTGGTGTTCTTGGTAAACCAAAAGCAGGTCAAATGACTGGTGCAAAAATTGAACCTGTTAAAGTTGCTGATATTACTAGTAAACCAAAAGTTACTACAAGTTTACCACAATCAAAAACTACAAAGGTTACATTACCAAAACCAACTTTAAAACCAAAAGTTGTTGCACCTACCGTGGCAGCGGTTAAACCAAAAGAATTAAAACTTCCACAACCAGCAGCACCTAAAATTAAACCACTTTCTGCTACAAGAACAACACAATCACAAAAACTTGCTGATACAGTAGTTAAGGTATCTAAGCAAATTAGATCTGATATTGCTGCTGAAAGAGCAGCAGAAAGAGCAAAAGTAATGAAGGGTGTCGGTACAGCAAGTAAAGTGCTTGGTGTAGTTGGTACGGGAATTGAAGCAAAGAAAGGGTATGATATTGCAAAAGCAATGGGTAGCAGCCAAAAGAGATCAGTTGGTGCTGGTGCTGCAAGAGCAATCGGAAGTGGACTTGGTGGTGTAGTTGGAGGTACTCTTGGATCAGTTGCTGGACCAATTGGATCTGCTGTTGGAGCAACTGCTGGATTAACTATTGGTGCAGAGTTGGGATCCAAAGCATATAACGTAATTACTGGTGATCCTAAGAAAAAGGTAACTACGCAGGGAGTTCTTACTAATATTAGAAAAGCAGTTCCTCAGTCTGTAAGAGCACAAGTTCCTACTGATGTTAGAAAAGGATTTACAGATTTTGTTAAATCTGCTGGTAAAACTTATGGAGATTGGCAAAGATCTCAGCAATCTGGAAATAAGTAATACTGTTTTATAAATAAATTTATAGAAAAAAGTAATCAAAATGTCTGATTTTGCAGCAAAGAACTATGGTGGATTAATGGAGGCATATGCTTCCATTTATAAACAACCAGATCAAGTAATTGAAGAGCAGGTAGATCAAGAGATTTGTTTTGAAGATGTGGAAGTTGATTCTGATCTTATGGTTGATATAATCATCGATCGTTTAGTTGCAGAAGGATATGCAAACACAGAAGATGAAGCACTCAATATGATCCCTCATATGAGCGATGCTTGGTTGGACACCGTTGTTGGAAATTTTGTTCTTGAGCAAAATTTTATTGACACTGTAAATTCAATCATAGAAGAAGGATATGATTTAAGTTCATACACAGTTGATGAACTTTATGGGGAATATATTGGACATTTTAATCAATGTGTTAATGAGCAGTATGGATTATCCTTGCAAGAAGCTATTCCACTTGTTGCTGCTCCCCTAGCAGGACCTGCAATTGCTGCTGGTCTCACTGGTCTTGTTGGTGGAGCAGCAAAACTGTATCAAAGTATGCAGAAAAGAAAGACTGATCCAGCATCTCAGAGATGGTTAGAAACTGGATCTTATGCTTCTTCAAAACAGACGCCAAAACAGCAGAGAGATACTGCCGCACAAAGAAGGCAGCAGGCTGCTGATAGATTAAGACAAAAACAGCAGCAAGCAAAACCACCAGCACCACAATCACAACCCGCAAAACCACCCGCACCAGCACAACCAGCGGCAGGCGGAGCACCATCAGCAGGTCCAACTCCACCCAAACCACCAAAAGGTCCAAATTTCTTACAAAGGTTAGGTCAAGCGTTTAAGCAATCGACGGCACAAAGAGCAGCACAAAAATCAGTAAAACCACCTGGACCATCTGGATCTTCTGGACCATCACCCAGAATGCAAAAAGCGACTGATATTCTAACACACCCATTTACTAAAGGTGCTGCTGCAACATTTACAGCAACTTCTGCACTTGGTGATATTAGAGGTGGCGGACAAGGATTACGTACATTAGCAAGTCTTCCAGTTGGTGCAATCGGTGGTGGAACAAAGGCAATAGGATATCTATCTGGAAGTGAGGGCATTAAGCAGACAGGTAGAGATATTGAAAAACTAGGAAGTGTTATTAAAGGTGGTGAAGAGAAAAAACCAAAAACACAAAAAGCACCAACAAAATCAGCAGAATCTTTACCTGGATTTGAATAAATGGGAGAACTAAAATGGCAAAAGTAGGCGATGTAAGAGGGGACGGTAAAGTTTATACCGGACCAACATATGGTTGGCAATCTCCTGGAACTGTATGGAAGCGTACACCGGGAAAAGCAGGTGAAGAAAAGACTATTGGTGGTGTAACTAAGGTCTATACTGGACCTAAGTATGGGTGGCAAACGAAAGAAACGATTAAGTCTCGTCAGCAACCAGCAAAACCAAAACCAGAACCTGCTAAACCTTCTGGTCAACCTGCACCATCCCCAACACCTTCTGGTGGTACAGGGGGCAGTGGATCAACACCTCCTAAACCAGCACCTTCTCCTACACCTAGTGGTGGAACACCATCTAAACCCACCCCTAAACCCGCTCCTGCTGCCCCTAAACCTTCACCAGTGGCAGACTATATGAAGGCAGCTGCTGCCGCTAGAAAGAGCGGAGACCCTGCGGAGATGGCGAAGGTAAGGGATATGGGTATGGATATTTGGAGAAAGTCTAATCCAAAACTTGCTGCCGCTGCTGATGAGAGAGCAAGAACAAGAGGAACTAGTGCTACCAATAATCCTATGATGAGTGATATGAAGTCAGGACTTCCTGCTCCACAAAAACCAGCACCTACACCAACACCAACGCAAACACCAACTCCCAAGGTAACTATAAGCACTGATAAAGAAATGGCAAAAACCTCAGATGCACTTTCAAAAAATCCGCTCCCTAAAAAAGAGACTAAAAAGGAAGCATATGATGTTGTCCTAGATTATATTCTTTCCGAAGGGCACGCTGACACACTTTCAGAAGCACATTATGTTATGTTGCAAATGGATGCTGATCATATTCAAAACATTATCCAAGAACGTGCTTGGTGGGATCCAGCTGGTCTCTTTATGGATAAGAGAGAAAGAGAAGTTGAAAAAGCAAAATCAACAAAAACAGGTGGTGGTGCTTCATACAATCCAAACACTGGTAGAACATATAATCCAAGTGCTAAAGATCAAACAAGAGCAACTGGCGTAATTGCTCCAAAAGGTGGTGTTGTTGGTACAATGGAACCAGGAAAACCACAAACTTGGCAAAGATATGCACCTGGATCCGATCCTTATAGGAGACAAAATATTGACCGTTACGTAACTGTTCGTGGACGTGATCAATTGCAAATTGATGCTCTTGCCAATCGTGCAATGGCAGATAAGGCAAAGCGTGATGCTGCTGCTGATGCTGCATTTGATAGAAGATATGGTGTAAATCAACCATCTGGTGATGAGTTTGCAGGTGCTCGTAAGAATACTCGCACTATTGCACAACCAGGACCAGCAGCAGCACCTAGAACAACTCCTAGACCTGCCGCCACTGCCCCTGCTGCTCCAAAGCCAAAACCACAACCACCAACCATTCAATCCAAGAATGTAACTGCTACTGGTACTTCTTATGAAAGAAGAACTCCAACATCAGCAGAACTTGCTGCTTCTCGTGCAGCAGGTGGTGGTGAAGCAGGTATTAAAGCAGCAGTAGATGTTGCTAAGACGAATAAAGTTGCTTCAACTTCACCAACTCCCGATCTGAAACCAGAAGCACCTAAGAGAGAAAGTCTGATGAAACAGGCAGCAGATCTTAAAGCAACGCGAGAGCGTATTGAAAAGGAAGGTATTAAACCACAAACTAAATGATTTCAAGAGGGTTAACCACCCTCTTTTTTATTACCTAGTAACAGATTTTTTAACCAAAGCAGTTCCTTCCACAACTCTTGTTGTAGTTCCAGTAGGACTGTTTAATAGCAAATCGTAAAAATATTTTCCTGGTTTAATCGCAGCACTTGTTGTCGATCCAAGAGAAATGGTAACTCTACCAGTATTTCTTTCATTTGCAAAAGTGACTGTAAAATCAGCAGTTTTGGATGAAGATTCATATCTCTTCATTTGAGCACATCCACTATATCCAGTCAAATTTAATGCACTATTTGTTTTATCATCTTCAAGTGCAAAGGTTTGATCAAAATCAGTTCCAGTATATATGACTATGTTTGCCGTATATGTGACTGCCATCGGTTTTTGAAATATTTATGGTAAATCAACTAGAAAGGGAGTAATCCAATCTTCATTTGAATTTGTTACTGTGGTAATTGTTATACCTTTTGCATTTAATTTTGAAACTAAAAGATTATAAGATGCTTGAACGGTTGCTTCGGTCATACTGCCGGAATTATCGATAAACAATGCGATTGATGATTCATCTGGAAGGTTTTCAAGTCCACAAATTGTATACCAATCAGAAGCAAGAGTAGCATTTCCATTATCTCTATTGACTTGAACTGGACCAAATGTAAGACCATTTGCATTAGATCCAACATCTTTCGATGTATCATTGATTGTAACGGAATCTGATGTTGCAACAATAGTTCCAGTAATTGAACTTCTTCTAATTTCCAGTTGGAATATATCAATAGATTCAGTAGAACGGTCTGCCACAATAGTTCTAATAATCGTTCCCGTGTTATTGTTTACAGTAAATGAACCACTTACAGCAACATCAGTAAAGTCGGAAGCAGATAAAGTTCCGGATACTTGTAAGGCTGTCCAATATAATACGGTTCCATTTGGAACACCAGCAGTTGTAACAGTAAAAGTTACTGATGATCCTTCATTAACAGATGTTGCTGATGGTGTGACTGAATATGTTGGCACTACATCAGCAACTGTGATTGTTGGACTTGTTGCAACAACTGGTCCACTAATAGAATCGGTTCTTACAACAAATGTAAATGTCTCATTTCCTTCTGTAAGAATATCATTTGCAAGGGTTCTCGTAACAGTTGCAATACCAGTTGTTGCTCCTGTGCCAACAATACTAAAAGATCCAGTTAATGAATTATTAGAGAAGTCAGCGGCTTCCATACTGCCGCCAGTACTATAATATAAAGTAGTACCATCCCCAACATTAACAGTATTAACTGTAAAATTGACAGATCCACCCTCATTAACTGTTGATGTTGAAGCACTAATTGTGTAAGATGGTTCTCCTAAGTTGGTAACAAATATTGTATTTGATGTACCAACAATTGCCCCAGTTGTAGAACCAGTTGAAATATTAACTTTAAATCCTTCGGTAAATTCATTATACAATGAATCCGTTGCTAGTGTCTTTGAAAAGGATCCAGATCCATTTGTTACAACAAAAGATCCACTTAACGATCCATCTAAAAAGTCTGCGTTTGAAGTGTTACCAATAATATTATAGTATAAAGTTGTTCCAGAACCTACGTTTGTAGTAGTAACAGCAAAAGATACTGTTTGCCCCTCATTAACTGTTGTTGCAGATTCTGTAATACTATAAGTTGGCGGATCACCTGGTAAGAGCAGACCTCCACCTAATCCTAATACTGTAAGTGAAGTATCTGTACCTAATCCGATTACTGAGTTTAGTCCAAATATTTGATTTTCATATCTAATTCCTTGCCCATCTCCAACAAAGTCTAACTTATATCCTCTGTAAGATTTTATTCCAACATCACCAGCAGTTCCAACACCAATGATAATTGAATCATTTGGTAGTGCAGGAACATAGAATAATTGTTTTTGATTTAAGACTGTTGATAATCCAACTCTTTCTCCATCATCAAATATAATAACTCTTGTTACTTGTGAGGTATCAATTCCAGAAGATATATTTAATATTACATTTTGAATCTCTCCAAGAACACAAGTTTGTATTCCACTTGTGAATTTTTGTTTGTTTGCCCTTAAATAATTTTTAAAAGCAATTCTATTACTACTAGTTGGATTTGGCATTATAGTATCGCTCCAAGTGCTGCCGCAGCAAGAACTGTTCCAAGAAGAAGTGTATAATCTTCCGGAGTTGGAATATCTGGTGCAAAGTTATTAGCGTTTCCAACAGCATAAGATGCTGTTGCAACTTCTATTGTCACTTCTGGATATCCTGGAAGGTGTCCATATGGAAATGTATATTTTGTTTTTATTGCTTGTTCCCACCACTGCCACTTTAATAGGTTACTACCATAACCAGTTCCACTTAAATCTGCACCATACCAATCTTGTCTTATAAATCCAACTTCACCAGGAGCACCATTACATACTACTGCCAAATTACATATTCTACCAGAAAATCTTAAACTAACATTTGTTGTTGGATTTTTAAAATCTATCATTGCAAATGGACCAAGAGAAAGATTTGCTTCTGTTATTCTCTGGGCAAAACTAGTAAATGGTCTTGGATAATTCCCACCTCCACCAAAAGTCCAATTGCTAGGATCAGTAGACATAACTGTATTAACTGGTGCATAATTTGGAAGAAATCCGAATGGATCTGGACCAGCACCAACTGATATTGAATTGCAAATAAAGTCTGGCATTAATAGTAATGCTGAAAATGGTATTAAACCTTTGGCAACCGCGTCCCAAAATAACTCCGGATTCCAGTCATATAATTGTTGTGGAGTCCAAGTATGTCTAACATTCATTGGGTCCAATCCACCTAGTTGATAATTTGTATATGGATTACCATTTTCATCTCTAAGTACAGACCAGTCAAACCCTTCTATTTTATCTCCCGGTTTCAGACCATTAAAAAATACATTTGAAATAAGTCCGAGTACACTATCAACCGTACCATTTATTATTGCTGTTGGTCCAAACAATACCCCACCAAGTACTACTCCAACCATACCCCCAAGTAAATATGGTATTGTTTGTATTTGTGCCCCTATATCTCCAGCAGCAGCAGATGCTGTTAAATCTTTTGGTGGAGCAATACCAAAGTCATTGAGACCAGTAAATTTATATACATCACTTATACTTAGGTTTCCATTTGCGTCCCAAGTAAATGATTTCGATCCTGCACCAAGATTGAAGAAAAAGTTTTGAACACCCAATAATTCTCTTGAACCAGTAGCACTATTTTCATAGTTTTGAAACAGACTTTCTGGATCCGAATTTGATCCAAGAGATTGTGCAAATATTTGATTTGTTGAGTCGCTGTAAACAGGATTTACTGGATTATTTTCAGATCCATAACCATCTACTCCCTGATAACTTACTTGTTGATGGTAATATTGAGCAAGACCTAAAACTGCTGTTACAATACCTTCTGCCTGATTTGCGATGGTAGTCTGTATCACTGGATCAAATACATTATTTGCATATGCTTGTGCTTTAATTGTATTTGAAATTTCCTTTATTTGTTCTTCAGTTCTAATTAAGTTAGAGTACTTATGAGTTTCTGTATCATCTGGTAATATACCACCATTGGGAAATCCTGTTTGAGACATCTTAGATCAGCGGTGAGACGTTTACAGTTGTTTCATTCAAGAAGTTATCGGGACAAGCGAGATAATCATAGTTAGTATTATTTACACTATTACCATATCCGACAGTTGTTGGTTGTAAAAGATAAAAAGTTCGATTGGGATATGTTGATCTAAATTGATCCCAAAGAATACCCATAGCAACGTGACCGGTGTTATCATTTTCATCAATCACAGCAATACAAAGTCTTTGAGAACTGGTCGGCAGTGAAAAAGAACAACCAGTTGATATACCTGCTCTTGCGTGAATAGTTCCTTCAACAATAATTCCTTTATCACCATTCGGTTTCGTCATCAAGATATCATAGACATATCTTCCAGGTTTTAGTCTAGTAGTTGTCCAACTAGGAATTGATATTTTAATTTTCCCATTCTTCCTATCTGGAAACCCAACAACAAAACTTACCGATGTATTACTGTCTCTATGTTTTCTGAGACTTGATGCTGCCGAATATCCAGTTAGATCAATAACCTTACCACCACTCTGATACAAATCATATGTTTGTACAAAGTCTGTTCCTATATTGATAGTAAGATTATTTACATATACCGACATCGTTTTTTAAGTATTTATCCGTAGAGAACTAGATTTCTAAGTGCATTATAAAATTCATTTGGGAGTTTTTGTGCATAAGTACCATCGTCCCAAGTATTTGTATCTCCACTTACATATAAGATTCCATTACCAATTTTTTCATAAACAACTAATCTCGCGTTAGTAACAGGATAATTAAAAAAGTCATTTCCAGTAAATCCATAAACTAGTGTTCCACCAGTAAATGTTGCTGTTGCATTACAATATAAAACTGATGGAAATCCGCTTAAAGTAACACCAGTCTCATTACTTCTTGTTAAACTTCCAACAATTGGCGAATCTGCTTCTTGTCTGATTTCCGTTCCAAGTAAAGTTAATATAGTATTTGTATTTGCTCTATTTGCACATCCAACACCACTGGGACTACCATTAAACCATTCAGTATTAAACCAAACAACTCCACCCAGTCGAATATAATTGGTTATTTTTTCTAGATTTGCTGCATTTTGTAGTAATGCTACTGTATTTGTGAGTTGACTACAATTACCATTTACTCCAAGATGAACTACACCATAATCATCTATATCATTTATTGTTATTGATGTTACATTATTAAGATTACCAATTCCATCAGATTCTGGAATAACTCCAAAACTACTATAAAGATATGAAGTCTTTACGCATACATCAGAAATATCTTCTGTCGCCAATACATTACCTTCAATTACGATTGACTTTTTAGTTGTATTGTCAGTAAACAAAACATCATAAACATATCGACCAGGTTTGATACTGGCAGTTATAGTAGATGCTAATGATACTCTTATTCTTCCATTTGCCCTATCAATGAATCCTACGTTAAATTTTGCAGTTGGATTTAAACTTTCTGGGTGCTTACGAATATATGAAGACGCTGCATATCCAACCAAGTTTAATGGTGTGCCGTCAATATTGTCTAGGTAAAAGTCTCTGGAAAAGTATTCCCCAGTGTTAATGGTGATATTATTAACGTAGACAGTCATTATTATAAGACTTTATTGAGTATTTATCAAGGGCTTGACAAGATCCCAAAACATACCTAGAATCTCTTTGTTCCCGTTGAAGGATAAATAATAGCTCTTAATGATTACTATATGATCTATGATAATCCTTGGAAATATAATGGAGAAGTTTTTGATACTGGCAATATTGGTGAGTACTTTGGATTTGTTTACTGTATAAGCAATAAGACCACCGGTAGAAAATATATTGGAAGAAAATACTTCTGGTCTTTTAGAACACCACCAGGAAAGAAGAGAAGAGTAAAACAAGAATCAGACTGGAAGAAGTATTATGGTTCTTGTCCTGAGTTAAAGGAAGATATCAAAAAGTATAATAAAGAGAATTTCAATAGAGAAATATTGAGTCTTCATAAAGCAAAGGGTGACTGTAATTATGAAGAAACGAAACAACTTTTTCTAAATAATGTGTTGAGTGAGTCTCTTGACGATGGAACGCCGGCGTACTACAATAGCAATATTCTAGGCCGCTATATGCGAAAAGATTATGGTAACTTTGGAACAGACTCTTCAAACAACACATGATTGGGCAATTGACCGCATTCATACTCTTTGTGAGGAAAATATTGAGAATGCCCATGCGATTCAATCAGAATTTTGTGAGTGGTTGAATCCGGAAATTTCACATCATGATATTTTCTCATTAGAGTTTATAGGAGACGAAGATGACACTTGATCTTCATAACTTTTTCAAGTTTTACGACGAGAACAATTCAAATCACGTGGCGGCAGTTCAATGGTTAGAGGATAACCTACCCGCTCAGTTTTTGGATGACGCAGAGACCGACTGGATTGGAATGTATAGAACTAAACCTCCAACACCAGAGGTTTTAAACGTTCCATATTTCAATCAAGTAGATAATTACAGAGATGCACATAGAACTTGCAACAGTTCATCGTGTGCTATGTGCCTTGCTTTCCTCAAGCCAGGTAGCATTAAAGGTGATGATGAATACGTTAAGAAAGTATTTGCTATCGGTGATACGACTGACCACGCCGTACAGACGAAGGTTCTGGCAGGTTATGGTATTAAGTCACATTTTAGTTACAATCTTTCTTTTGCTGATATCGATAAAAGTCTGGACGCTGGGAAGCCCGTTGTTATTGGCATACTCCATAGGGGTTCTCTTTCTGCACCTACTGGTGGGCACATGTGTGTTGTAATTGGTAAAACCCCAGATGGAAAAGGATATTATGTCAATGATCCATATGGTTCACTGAATGACAACTACACTGGTCCTGTAACTAACGGTAAGAAAACAATTTATACCAAAGCAGTTCTCAAGCACCGTTGGTGTCCAGGAGGCAACGATGGATGGGGCAGAATCTTCGACTAATTTTAAGAGAAAGATGCTTAAAGTGATTAAAGAACTGACAAATAATGGTAAGCACGTAGAGGCAAACGAACTTTATCAACGGTATTTCGGAGACAACAATGGCAAGAATCGATCTACATAACTTCTTCAAGTTTTATGACGAGAAGAACCCCAATCACGTCAAAGCAGTACAGTGGTTGGAAGATAACCTCCCAGTCAAGTATCTAGAAGATAACATTGATTGGGCGGAGATTTATCGCGGAAAAAAGACTAGTGCTGCACCAGCATCCGCACCCGCTGCTGCAGCTCCTGTAACAGGTGGTGATGATGTCCCACAAATGGGCATTAAATTGATTAAAGAGTTTGAAGGATGTCACTTAAAGGCATATCCTGATCCTCTTTCTGGTGGTCTACCAATCACAATTGGTTGGGGTTCGACCCGTAAGAAAGATGGATCACCTTTTAAAATGGGTGACACCTTAACACAAGCAGAAGCGGATCAACTTCTTATCGATCAGTGTAAGAAAGAGTTCCTTCCTGCACTTCGCAAAATCCCACATTGGAATGAAATGTCAGATGGAAAAAGAGGAGCTCTGCTCAGCTTTGCTTATAATCTTGGTGCCGGTTTTTACGGTGGTGATAACTTTAATACTATTACTAAACGCTTGAAGAATAAAGAGTGGGACTTAGTTCCTGATGCTCTTTATCTCTATCGCAATCCTGGTTCTAATGTTGAAGCAGGACTTGCACGTAGGAGAAAGGCAGAAGGAGAAGCATGGAAAAAAGGATAAATAGTTACAATCATAACTGATTCCTGATCTTAACTGGTCTGAATCTACATACTCCGAGTCCTCTGTGATTCGGTGAATACTTTACTTTTAAACAACTTTAGTTTGTTTTGTTTAGTACACACTGAACTCACAGAGGACTTTCTATGTCTTACGCTACAAGGGCGCTTGCTGTAGCGTCTGCTCTTTTAATGGGGGCACCAACAGCATTCGCAGATACAATTTCTGGTACAGATTTTGAGACCGGAGATACATCAGGATGGAACACTGGAACTCAAACAGGAACCTTAGACAGCACAATCACAGGGCAGGGAACAGGTGTGAGTGTTGTCGATAATCCAGTTATCTTCAATGCCCCTTCTCATGGTGCAGTAGGAAGTCCAACATTACAAGACGGTTCTCCTAACCCATATCACGCACCCGCAGTAACACCAACTACTTGGGAGTTTGCTCCTTATGGAGATGCTGGTGCTGCACTGCAACCAAATGGTCAACAAACATTTAACCAAGCAACAGAAGCACTTGGTTTAACACCAGAGCAAAACCAAGCAATTAAAGACCTTCTTATTCAACAGCAACAGCAATCTGGATTAGGAAATCCAACACCAACTGATGCTGCTTGGATTACAAAATCAGTCAACTTAGAGACTGGAAAAATTTATACAATGTCTTGGAACTACATTGGAACTGATTATGTTCCATTCAATGATGGTTCCATTACTTCACTTGTTTATCAAGGTGCAGGTTCATCCCCATCAATCACAGTTAATAACCAACTTCAAAACTATGCACTTTTAGGATTTACTAATCCTGGAACTGGTGATTATTCAACTGGAACTTATGGTTCTACTGGATGGCAGTATTCAACTTATCAAGTAGGTGCTGATGGTGATTATCTCTTAGGATTTGCAGTGTTCAACCTTGGAGATACCGCATTATCACCAGTTCTTTTAGTTGATAGTCAACCTGGAACTACAACAGCAAATGGTGAGGCATTCACTCCTGTTGCTCCAAATAATCCAGATGCACCATCTGTTGATGAGGTAGCACCAACTCCAACTCCTGAACCAGAACCTACACCTGAACCAACACCAGAACCCACTCCTGAACCTACACCTGAACCAACATCAGAACCCACTCCTGAACCCACACCTGAGCCAACTCCTGAACCCACACCTGAGCCAACTCCTGAACCCACTCCTGAACCCACTCCTGAACCAGAACCACCAACATTATTAAACTCTGTGACTGTTCCTGCACCAGGACTTCCAGTTGTTGTTGTCGCAGAAGTGACACATAAAGCATCTGAGAAGGATGGAGTTCAAAAGATTAGAAGAGATGTAGAAATTACAACTAAAACTCCACTATTAAAGAAAGATACTTATAGTGATGGAACTGTTGTAGCATCATTACTTCTTTCTGTTGATACTGAAAATAAACAGAATGTTATTTCTGGTCGTGTCGATCAACATGAAATTTTAGATAAGATTGGTGGTGGATTGCAAAATCTTTTCATCTACGAACCAACTGAACCAACCACAGATAGAGTAAGAGTATTCAGTAACAACTATTATGCTTGGTCTTCTGGTGATTATGGATACTATGGTA
>Ga0315903_10004355_pt1 | contig 19001 bp, 14 predicted proteins | sample LakEriMetagenome_7_FD_203524 | JGI IMG/M metagenome (GOLD analysis project Ga0315903, IMG submission 203524) | Freshwater fungal communities from buoy surface, Lake Erie, Ohio, United States - Buoy 2 MA119 | ecosystem: Environmental > Aquatic > Freshwater > Lake | place: USA: Lake Erie, Ohio...
GCCCCATTAATGAAGGCTACGCCCGGGTCAATAAAGACATTAAATTGTGTTGCTTCGCTAGTAAATGGTGTAGTGCTCTTAGTGGTAAGCAAGAATGGGTTAGTAACGAAGCTACCAGCTGTCTCGTTAAATCGCTGATCAACGTACTTACCGATTTTATTGTAAACTGTTTGACGGTTTTGCTTATACGGGCTACCAGCTGAGAACTCAGCAACATATAGCCAGTCGTCGCGAGCATCAGCCTCTGCTTTCGAGATAACAGATAGTCTAGGTGTAAGCTTAAGACGATTAGCGCCCGGCGCGGTAAAGTTAGGAGCACCTGTTGCGTTATCAAGAAGAGAACTATCCTGATTTGAGTTAATAATTTCTTCTAGAGTTTCGAAACCAACTGACTTAGCATCTGGCTTTGTAGGACTATCTACATACTTCTCAACGATAACAATCTGCTCTGCAACGCGCGAGAAATAACCTTTTTGGTAAACAATACCCTCACCGACTGTCATACCATAGGAATTACCGACAGGTAAGAACGATAACGGCGCGACTGTAATAGTTGCTAGTTGAGTCTGCGGCAGTGCAGAGAAAGCACCGATTTGACCTACAGTTGCGCCTGGCGAGGCAACGCTGATATTAGGTAATACCTTATACCCGATGCCTTTGGTAAGAATATTAATACCGGTTGCTTCACCGAGCGAAGATGTTATCAGAGTAGCAGAAGCACCTTCACCGATAATAGATGAAACAGTAGCGATCGAAGATGGTGTAGCGTTAACTGTTTGAACATTTGTATTAGTAGTAAATGTCCACTTAGTAAAGTCACCAGCTTTTAGGTCATCTGGTTTTGGCGCGATCTTAAGTACAACCGCATCAGAGAATGTTGTTGTATCAATCGCCTTAATTTGAACGTTGGCAGTGCCATTTGTGATATAGTCACCAACATAGAAGTTATTAGCAAACGCTGTACCACCAGAGGAGTTCTGAATGGCGATAGCAGAAAGAATAATAACCTTATCGGTAGAGATAAAGCCCGACGAGCCGTTGAGAATAGAAATCTTTTCGATAGGGGCTTCAGGGTTATAAACAGTTAGCTGCTCAGAAGCTTCGAATGTTGGCTGACCGTTAGCGGGTCCACCGGTCTTGAAGCCTGTATTTAGATAGCGAACATATAGAGTGTTTAAATTTGGAGATGTAGATTCGAAGCCCGGGTCAGCGGTAATAATCGACGCTTCAAGAGGAATAATATTGTTCTGGTTACGTACACGATAGCCAACATACTTGCTAACATCAACAGCTGTAGAGTTTGTTTCAATATCTCGTATCTTAACGTACTGAAGCGAATCATGGAATGTGATATCGCAACCATCTATAATGGTGCCCTGTTTAAATACATGGTTACCAAAGCGCTCAATCTGCTTCTGCAGAATGGTCTGGAGCTGATTAAGCTCACGTGCCTGTACTGCCACGCCGGGACGAAACAGAATCTTATAAAAGTCTTTCTGATCATCATAGTCGTCAAAATATGGCGATACGCTCAGATCTGTTTGAATCGGCATTGTAACTTAGAACTCCAGAATTAATTTAACAGTTTCAGTCTGTCTTATGTCTCTTGTAATCGGACTTAGATTTTCCAGGTAGAGTATCTCACCGCTGTCTGGAACAATTTCCCCATTATATTTATAACGTGCTGTAAAGTAAGAGTTTGATGTAGCACCGCGAATCTGCCCACCGCTTCCGTTTATACCTTGTAAATCGAATGTATTGCTTACATTAGTAACATAAAGATAATCATTAGCCGACCCTGGGTTATCTGTAAACGAGTGTAGTCTAGCCGATGGTGTAAGATCAACGTCATCAACGTCCTGAAGTAAATATTCATCTTCGATAAATTCAGGTGATGATATAAACGATCCTACAAACGTAGTAAGCTGATTAAACGCGTTAAATTCATCAGCATCGCGACTATTAACAGTTATAGCTGGCTGAGTATTAGAAACACCCGCTGTGCAGTACGATGCAGCACCAAGCAGCTTTGTACTAATATCCCAGCCTATAGGGTTAACGTCAGTGAGCCTGAGATTAATACTATCATATGAGGTAGCAGTACCGAAAAGCTCACTCTCAACTAGATAAATTTCGCTGTTACCACCTGAATAGGTTGGTATTTTATCAATTGAGAGTTGCGTATCAGATATAATTGATTGAATATTTGCAAATATATTAGTGACACCATTTGTAATAATAACACGATCATTTGTTCTGAAAGTATTAATAAACGAAGTATTTGTGCCGATAACGAGCGAATTAGCCGCAATAGTTACGTTGCTGAATAGCTTAAGAGGCTTATAGCGATAAATGGTCTCTCCGGTAACAAATGATCCAATAACAGTATCAGTATCAATTTTAACATTAACGTTAGCGTATCTAGGATTTTTAAGAAGACCAACAGTTCTATAATCGTTGTTAGGTGTTAGCGGATCGTTATTGCCGATAAAGCTGGTAGTAATACCAACATAGCGTGCAAATAATTCGTTATTAATATTTGCACCGTGACCGCCGGGAGGAGAGATGATTGGTCTAACTACAGCGTTACTAGTTACAGCCACAATATTAGCTGTCTTGATCTTAGCCGTAGCAATTCTATAACCTTCGCCGATTGAAAGAACTTCTACACGGGAGATGGCATTACCGATGCTTGAGTTAACAATAGCGCGCGCGATGCAATTAGCCTGGCTTGTAGCGCTAACATCGTAGATAAAGACGTTAGGGTAGATTTCATACTCATCGCCAGCATTAGGTCTGTTATTAAAAGGTCTATCAATAACGATAATCTTACGACCACCCTGAATAATATAATCGGTAATTAGTCTATATTCGCCATTAGCGACACCAGATGTCATCTTAATTAAGCAATTTTTATAATACTGATCTACAGATGAAGCTGAGGCGTCTAGTCCAAAACGTAGATTAGAACCAACAGCAATAGATGCCGCGTCTGGGAAGATACCTGTCGTATAGTTATTGTAGCCTGAGCCAGCTGTCTCTACTTCTACAACTTCGATCGAGCCAGGTACAGCCGCTTCGGTGATAAAATCTACAGGTGTCGCGGGTGCATAATCATCTGTAGCAAATTTACGAATATTAAATTGATCTACAGTGAAGAGATATTTCCAGATATATCCGTCTTGCGGAAATTCAAACGGAGCAGTATCTTTACCGAAAGGCTTTTGTGTTGATTTAGCGCCTTTATTATTGTAGAGACACTTATAGACATTATACTCAACTACATCGTCAATAACAACATAAAACGCTTTTGATGCTAGGTCAGTATCTGTATCATCGTACATATCATAAACGGTATTCTCAACCCAGTCATAACGCTTGATAAGAGCGGCAACGTTATCGCCTTTGATTCTCTTACCGAAGATCATATCATTGTATACCTGAAGATCGGATAGAGCAGTATCTTGAGGTACAGGAGGGGCATCATCCGAACCGCCGCCTTGATCAACACCGAACGGAGTATGTTTTGCGGCAAAAATATAGTAAGCAGCATTCTCTTGTACGGACTGTACAAAAGATTCAGCGGCCTGAACGTTGAGTGTCTTGCTAATTTTTTGCTTAATGCTCATAAACTATATTTATACCTTTTTTCGTTATTCTCTAATTTCAATGAAGAAATCACCGCGATCTTCAACGTCAATACTGCGACGATCTTGAATTACATACGGTGAGGAATCATCGATTGTAATTAGAGAATTCGCTACATTAATTGTTGTATTAGCTATAGTATCGATCAATACACTACCGAAAAATCTCGTGCCAGCGGTATGCATTACCTTCTTAAACATCGCGGAATATTTTTCTAGTGGTATACGTGAGATAATATCATATGAGTATTCTTGGTAATAATCGCCGTCATGTATTCTAGAGATATCAGATAAGAAGCCCTTAGCAGTTCTATAATAGCCGGTGCCGATACCCACACCACCTCTAATATTTGATACGGTACCAAAACGTGTAGAATCTGTATTAGCTACAAATGTAATATCGTCATCGTTTGAGAAACCATAACCTGAGTCGATAATCTGAACGGTGTTAATAACACCATTGGCTGTGGTAGCTTTTGTACGAACCTTAGCGTTTAAACCAGCCGGGTCAGAGTTAGGATCTAGATCTACCGATACAAGATTAGCAGAGGTACCAGATAGCGAGCCTGTAATAGTTTTACCGGTTATAAATCTATTTTCGAGCTGCACTCTCTTTACATACACCAGATCGTTTTCGCTATCCTTAACAACGCCTCTAGAAGTAAACTGACCGACAAAGGGTACTGCGTTAGTGATAAAAGAGTTAGCTGTTGAGAATAAAGATTTTAATGTGTAACTATTAGATGTGGGGAATGTACCAGCAGGAAACTCTAGATCAATATATTTGTTAGCAGAATTTATATAGAATACTATACCGTTGGCAATAAAGCTAGTTGTAGTGTTCGCAGCATGAACTTTTTCACCGTATAGGTACGGGTCAGTATTGCTGACAAAAACCTTAACGAAGTTGCTATTAGATGTCTGCTCTACAAATTCACCGACAATAAATTGCGTCTCATTATCTTTAATTGTAAAGATGTAGTCGCGAGCCTGGTACCCTGTAATGTAATTCTGGAATAGTGATGTGATAGGGTCTCTATTGTATCCGGTACCAGGGTTAATGTCACCTAGAGTGGCTACAGAGCCGACAGTAATACCTTGGAACATAAGAGCGCTAAAGATAATAGATGAGGAATTAGCAAAAGTATTACCTTGTAGGCCATACGCTAGCGCATTTAGCTTCATATCTAGAATTGTATTGTTGCACAGTCTATCGGTATTTACTTTAACGTCTTGCGTATTGGTTAGCGACGCAATTCTATATTGCGCGTTAGAACCTGAAGTCGTGCTATCAACAAAGCCTCTCGTTCCGTTATTTGACGAATAGATGACTGGTGAAAAGCTATCAACAAGTGTATTGCTTGAGCCTACGATAGCTACGTTTAAGGTAATATTCTTAAACAGAGCGCTAGATGTTTTACCTTCTACAAGAATCTCTTCGTTATTACGGAAAACGCCTTGAAGATCTTTTACATTGATAATACCACCGCCAAGGGTGAGATTCGACGTACTGGTGATTGTAGCTGTAGCTGCGATATCGTTCGCGCTATTTCTTTGATACAATACGTCGCCGACAGTAAATTGTCCACTCGGGGTGCCAATTTCCATAATAGCGGTGTTGCTAACATTTATAACCTGTGCTTTAGCTTCGCGTAGAGATACAGTAACAACGTCAACTTTATTTGTAGTGTTAGCATCTAAATGTACAACGTCGCCGGAATTGATAATATCGTTTTTAAGAAGCGATATCAGCATAGTATTATTAACTGTATCAATCTCGATTAGTCGACCTAATTTGTCAATGTTATTAATATCAACAAGAGAGCCAGCTGACATAAAGTCCAGCCCGACCGGATTTTGATACGTTATAAAGAACAATGGCTGCGTAATAGTTTCAAGATATTCAAAATACTTCTTAGGGTATTCATATTGAATATTGAATGTCGCGCCTACGCCCTGTGATGGGTAGCTTGTTGAGTTTATTATGCTTACCGGAGGTGTTTCAAGTTGAGGGTAGTAGCCTGTTCCTCTTTCCGTGACTATGGATGAAAGAATAGAACCGGAAGAGTTGGTAACGGGTCTTATGACCGCATCATCATAACGTGAGAATACATAAATTAAATCTGTATTATTATATCCAGAACCACTAGTAATAGGATTAATATTAGAAACATATTGACCAGATTCCACATTTGCGACTAAGAGAATCTTATCAGATAGAAAAGTATTCGACGAATAGCTATAGGTACTACCTACTCTGTTTGTAGTATACCCCCAGCCTGAGTTAGCTAGTGTAAACGAAACCTCACCTGTACCCTTTACGGTATCGGTAACCAGACCAATAGCGCCAAGCCCAGCAGCTGACGAAAAGTTGACTACATCACCAACTTCAAAATCCTCAGAGCCATCAACAACAGCTGCGGCGTTAAATGAGCCTATAATTCTTGGCGAGTCAGGGAAGATCTGAACATACTTTAGTCGTTCGTTTACCTGAAATTCTCCACGTACGTTTGATACGTAAAATACGTGAACAACACCCGACTTAACTTTCTTCTTGATATAGCGTTCTACGAAAGCTGTAGCACCGGAGTTAACGCCAGTGATCTGCTTACCTACAAGCTGAATAGCTCTATCGACGGATGTAGAGTTAATTTCGATGTATTGAGGCTTGAACCATTCAGCATCTGAGAGGCGGAAAAGATCATCGCCAGGATAATAGACGCTTGATTTAACACCATAGATGAGTCTAAAGAATAGATCGATCGAGCGCGATGTACCTTTAGAGCGGTACAGGTCGAGTGAGTTCTTTACGAGAAGTCTTTTGTTGGTTTCGGTATCGAATTCAATATTCTTGAGATACTTTTCTTTAAAGCGTACGATGAATAGATCTATTGTCTTATCAATATCACGAATATTAAATAAGTTACGGCTCATGAATAGCGAGCCTAAACGTCTAGTTGTACCGCCGCGAAGAATATATGTACTACCACCCGAAGATGATGTAACTGGAAGTAGTTCTGAGCAGATGTTAAAACATTTGAATGTTTCTAGCCCGTCAACAAGTACAAGAATACTATTACCGAGTATGGAAAAGATCTTACCGGTAACGTTCTCTTGCTGTACTGTGTCGCCTATTTTAAAATTTTCTACCGATTCTAGATCTAGCAGCTGAAAGTTTTGTTCTAACCACTCATAATACGCAATTATGAAAGCAATAAAATTCGGACCCTCTTCTTGATAAAAAGAAGGAAATTGACTTACTAGTAGGGGTGAAATTTTACTTTCAATACTCTTCATCTATTAGGCCCTGACCGGTACGGCGGTAATTGCTAGGTCTTCTTCGATAATATTTAGGATGACATTATTAATGGTAGAGATGTCTTTGTTTCTAGGTATAGCGAAGAACTTAAGACCTGCACCAAAGTAGTTATCAATTTTAAAGTTAGAGAACTGTATTAGTCCGGTATCATAATCGATAGTACCTACAGTATCAATTATAGCTTCTGTAGAAGCCGAAAGTACGTTGATAATACCATCACCGTTATCACGAACAAACGCTTTAATACCCTTATAGGTAATAAACGATGAATAGACGGAGAATAGAGCAGAGGTCACACCCTGCTGTTGATCCACGTCCAGGGGTATATTATAATTAACGTCAAAAGTCGTATACTTACCAACTACTGGTTGTACAACCTTAATTACTGTAATGTCTGTTTCGTTTGAAATAATGGCTATCTGCGAATTATCGATTGCCTGTATTAGCTTCGAATAGCGAAATGTCTTATTGAAGTCGTTTAAGTTATTCTGAGCGTATAGCAGAATAGCGGAGCTAACAATTGTTTCCATATCATCGACGCTTAGAGATGTAACGTTAACGTTATAGTTAACTCTAGAGCGAACACCCAGGTAAGTATACTCAGGGTTGACGAAAACAGGGTCAATTGAAACTGGCGAGCGTGGTTTGAGGAAGCGATAATACTCTAGTTTCTTAATATCTGGAAGAGCGTCAACATCTTTAAGGTCTACCGAAACAAACACTTTACCGAACTGAGGAGGATCAAGATCCTCGCCTCCATATGCAGTGACTGTATTGACTTCAGGGAAGTTGAGACGTAGAAGCGTTTCGTAATCTTCTGTAGTGATAGCTCTTTCTTGTGTGGTGAAGTGTCTAGGTGCGTTAAACTTGATAGACTCTAACGACTCCGATACAGTACCTCCAGCTGCAGCGGCCGCTGTAAAAATAGTTATAGCGGTTTCACCTTGAATAGGAGCATCAGGTACAAAACTACTGCAGCCATTAGGGAGCTGGCCGTTTGATACTCTATATTCAATTTGTATGACAGAGTTGTTCTTTGGTCTGCGGCCAGTTACACCATCACCAAATATAATTTCGTATGAATCGTTTTCAGCGCCTTGAACGAAAAATACCTTAGAGTCTTTGGTTAGGTCAAAGAGAGAATTAGCGCGTGTATAGTTGTATACAGCTGAACCTGCATCCTCAATAACAGTAACTGTGATAGATGAAATATCAACGTTCTTGTTAGAGATTACAAGTCTTTCAGTTGAGTCATAAGCGTAGGTATACGAATCGTTTACATAGTAGCCTTCGTATAGGGTAATGTTATCGCCTGTAAATGTAATGTTAGAGCCAGAGATAGAATAGTCACTTACAACAATATTTTCAGCTACCGTAAACGTATAAGTTTTATTAAGTAGTCGTGATGTAAACGAAAAGCCTTTAGGAATAACAAGTGAGCGCTTTGTAATATCAGACGATACAATACTAATATTTACTGTTGCTTCAGCCGACTTAAACGAGCGCGGCGTATAGTTTAGCTCCTTGGCATGCGATACCACAGAGTCGCGCAGCTGAGCTGAATCCAGAAACATCTCATTGCCAACCATATTAAGGTAGAATGAGTTATGGAAAGTGTTATAGGCTAGAAGATCTAGCAACACGCTCATATTTGAGCCATCAAAGTCGTAGTCGTTAAATCTATCCTGCGACTTCATGAACGCCTTAAAGGTATTTTTAAGCGTATCGAAGTCTAGATTTGATAGAATAATACTTGAATTGGCCATTATCTTACTCGAGTTAACGTTACGTTGAGGGTAATTGGTGTTTGTCTATTTATGATCATATATTCGATTGTAACTTGATAACTGTTGTTATCAAAATTGGGCGCTACATTTACCGCTAGAACTTTCGCACGTGGCTCATAATCACTAATTGTACGCTGAATGGTGGATGAGAGAAGTTCTGCTATACCATCAGACATCGGCTCAAATAACATTTTGAAAATATCAGTGCCAACTTCAGGCTGAAATAGACGTTCACCTTTATTCGTTGAAATAAGATTACGAATAGATCTACTTACTGACGCTTCGTTGATATAACGAACTATATCCCCTGTGGCAGGGTGCGGGGTAAAATCATTAAGAAAATCAGAGTAAATCTGATTCTTTGTATCGCTAACGGTGAATCTATCTTTTACGACAGCCATTGTATTTCTCTTATGTTGTAATTAGTTCGTACGAAGACTTAAATGTAGTAGGCGATGCTGATGCTGGTGTAACTCTAATACGAGTATTACCACTCAGTACATCTACTTCAACAGTAAATAATGTAGTATCTGTAATCAACGTTTCATATTCTGTAGCGACAGCAACAGTTGTATTTGATGTCATAGTCAAACGCGTTAAGTGAGCAGCTAGTCCACTCACTGCTTGAATTAAAAAGCTACCCGATCTATATGTAGCGTTAGGGAATTCTACTAATGTATCCTGTGATGCAGACGAAGTAGATAGAGTAGCTGTATTCTTGAATACAATATTATCAAAGGTTAAGCCGCCCGTAATATTACCAGACAGCTGACCCTGTGAACCAGTATACCCGATGGGGCCTTGTACACCCTGCGGACCTGCGGCGCCCTGCGGGCCTGGTGCACCAGCAGCGCCTTGCGGGCCAGGAGCTCCTGCACCACCTTGGGCTCCTTGAGCACCAACAGCGCCTTGAGGTCCGGTAGCACCCTGTGGCCCTGGTGCACCAGCACTGCCTTGAGCTCCTGCAGGTCCAGGGGAGCCAGCTGGACCCTGCGGTCCTACCGATCCCATATAACCAGCGCCAGCAACTAAAATAACATTAGATACGGCTTCAGCTATTCCTAGCTGTGTTTCAGCTCGTACTCTACAAAATACTTCTTGACCCGAATCAAAATTTGTAGTAGTATACTGGAATGTGTTAGCGCCGTAGATTTCTACGTTCTGTCTCATCCACTGGAATGTCAGCGGAAATGTTGTTACTACGCCATTAGAGGTCCACGTACCATTCGAACATGTTAGTAGCGAGCCAACTGCTGTGCTACCAGTAACAACTGGAGCTGTCTGACTTACCGGGTCGGGGGTCTGAAGAACAGCTTGTACCTGCTCTCTATACTGCTCATATTCAGTACTATTAGCGGTCTCAGTAAATGAATCGAGCGAAGAAGGATCGATAACAGGCGGAATACCAGTGATACCTTGTATCAGGGTCTGATTTTGACTGACCTTATTCAGACTACCCTGTAGACCGGTCTCAACAGTATTCTTAAAATTATCAAATGTATCGACGGCCTCCATAATAGCGGAAACACCGGTCAGAATATTATCTACATCATTCGCTGATATACCAGCTTCATTAGCTGACCGACAGATAGCATCCGCAATAGATTTTTCAATTTGTCTCTTTACTTGATCAACAGCATCATCAATCTCATTTTGAAGGTCACGTCTTATCATATCCTCTGTAGAAATTGCACAAGCTTCAAGGCGTGGCTTTAATTCTTGAACTACCTGCACTAGATCGTTCAGAGCGGTTACAACTTCTATAATTCTCTTTATGAGATCAATAGTTGCTTCATAATCAGGAAGAATTCTACCTAACGTAAACTTTTTAAGCCATTTTGGAATTGCAAATGGATTAAGGGGTAGACTCAGAATAGGAGATATCTCTTCAAGCTTTCTCTTTACTTCTTCATCACTACCTATAATTTCTTCTTTAAGTCCGTCAAGGGCGGTTTTAATTTTCTGCTGTAGAGCAACACAGTCTGTCTCTTTAAGAATTGACTGTGTAAGTTCACGAATATCAGCTGCAAGAGATGAGCCCTTTTTAGTCTTATTTTCATCAGGCTTCTTTTCGCGTTTTATACGACATTGCTCACCACCTATTGGAGGAATGACGATCTCGCTTAAAAGCTTATCAATTTCTTCTTGAGTAACCGCAACAAGAGGCTCATCTGAAGCCGCTAGAAAGACAGCAAGATATTCGGAATTTGCTTCAGCCATTATGCGGTCCTCACAACTAGGCCGTTTCTAACAGACATATTAGCACCGCCCGCTATAGTTGTAGAAGTTACTCCAGTACCTGAAGTAATTTTACCGATGCAATGTATGCTTCCTTCGGTTACGTTAAACCCACCAGGTCCTTGAACTGTGCAGCTCGAGCCGGATGAAATCTGGACACCTAATAAACCAATTAAACGAAGAATACCTTTGGACTCTACTGTGATATTATTCTCAGATACAATTGTAGCAGCGCCCTTAACAACAGCGTTTAGACTGCCACCTACTTCAATTTTAGCATTACCAACAACAGCAATATTCTTAATACCACCTACAACTTCAAAACTATCACCGGGATTACGAACAGTCAGGCGGCCATCAGGTGCCATCTCAATTGACGTACCTGATGAATGGAAGATATGAACGCGTTCACCTCCGTCAGTATCATCTAGCTCAATCTTATGGCCCTTACGCGTTCTAATAACACGGTTAAATGGATACTCAGCCTTAAATGCTGTGTCAGGTTCGACAGGATGCAACTTATCTCGCTGATCAGGGTCGCGTCCTCTCGCTTCGAATGAAAGAGCATTGGTATTTTCATCACCTGTTTGCTGTGGAATAGTACCCACGATAAGACGTACTTCGCCTCTATTGCCGTCAGCGAAGAAGCCGAATACCTCTGAACCTTCTATGAGAGACGGTGTATCACCGACCTGTCTATAAGAAGCGGATGTAGAAGGAGTAACGCAAGAGGCCCACTGGTTAATCTGATCATCTTCTTTAGCATCGTCTACACCGTAGATACGTACGCGTGCTCGTCCCAGCTTTAAAGGATCATTCTTAACATCTAAAACTACTCCGACCCACCAACGAAAGCCTTCTTGTCCCATCTGTGCCATAATATTACTTTCCTAGCATCCCAGCTTTCATAAGATTACACGCGATAACATGCTGCGGTCTATCGGTGTTAAGAATCATATGACGGAGGTGTGTTATTAAATAGTTACCACTATCTAGGCGAGTCTCTCCAGGGTCGTTTTCAGCATCCGAAGAGGTAGGGAATGAACATTCGACGAGATCACCTACAGCTAGATTTGTATCACCGTAAATGAATATCTGTGCTTCGATCTGCTGCAGCTTGCGTAGGAAATTTTCACGCTTGACAAGAACCTCTGCAATATTAGAATTAGGTCTGGTCTCTGTGTTAACAGCTATCAACATGTTGACAACGCTATTACGCTCATACTGACGAATAAAATCTGTACCTACTAGAGCAGTACCGTTTGTATCTGTAGTAGGTTGCGATGCACCTTCCTGCGATTCGCGAAAGCGCGCTATTTCACCAAAACCTGTTGCTGGTGTCCAAGGTGTAGCTGTTACATTTAACCCGCCACCTGATACTATATCAATAGCATCACAGAACTTAGATTGATTATAAGCAAGAATATTTCTAAACTTAACATCACTTGCATCAGCATTACGAATAGGAGTAAATTCAAAGCGCTTATCCGACCCGAATCTCAGCTCTTTCTTACCGTCCTTTATGAGCTTTTCATACGTAACTAAATTATAGCCGTGCTTATTTTCAAAAAAGACATATACACCATTATTATCGCGTCTATTATCCGCATCCATAGCATGCTCATGTATCAACGCAAACGGAAAACGAACACCAGTTGTCTTATCGATTATGCCTGTTGACGGCTCAATATTGATTTTCTTCCTTGTGCCTAAATCTTCTGTTAGAATAGACCTAACAAAGTCGCTAATTGTACCCTTGAACTGCTTTATGATAGGGCTTGCAGACGAAGCTTTCAACTCCGTACTAACTAACTGTAGCGTATACGTAACGATCTTATTATTTTGCTGTGTAACTTTATCTCCAATGCGATTAATAGCGAATCTATACTCATTCTTATCGCGTCCAGGAGTCTGTATAGCTAATGTTATGAATTCATTAGTAGTTAAAGGAAAATCCTCATAGAGACGAATACTATCTGCTATTGTAATTTCGCAGAACATAGACGGGTACACTATATTTTCATAGATATGAATTTCGGTAACATAAGGCATGATATCATGCGCTCTTTTACCATCCGCGCTAACAAGTGATATATTATCGATATTAATATCACCAGGCTTAAAATTTTCAGCGTCCCTTTTAGGTGTGTTAATATTTTCTGCTGGGTCAATTCGTGACCAGAGTTCAGCCTCAACACCGCTGAGAATATCGCGAGTAAGGTTCTTAAAAAAATTCTTATTGAGACTAGGTAATCTTATAAAGCTCATCTAGGGTCCATCAACCTCTTTAGATCTTGATCGACTTGATTTCTGTATCTAGTATCCATTAATAACACTTCGCGCTTCTTTTCGTTCTCTTCTTTTTCAAAATCGTAGAATGATACCGCCTTCCAATAGAGGCTATCCGTATAGGCTAATGTAGTTGATATAGCATTATTGCACGAAACAATAGTAGCCGTTGCACCAGACTCTTGCCCGGTTATAACTGTATCAGGGGTGAATTGGCCGTTAATATGCTGTACCGCTAACTCGGTATTGCTGGTATAAGTACAGAAAGCATAGTTAGTGCCGTTGTATTGTACTTCTTCACCCACTATAAACTCACCGGTAACGTTAGTAATACTAATAGAGCCTATTCTGTTAGTATTAAGTACCTGGTGATCGGTATTTCTTTTATAATGTCTTACATTGAAAAGATAATCTAATACCGGCGACCAATACTTCTGTCTATTGAGTGGAAGGGCATTGTATTCAGCTTCCGAGATTATAGACTCATCATCTTCGCCGTTTGTTCTGTAGAAGGCAATTTTACGTTGTGCTCGTTCTAATGATCCATACTTAACTTTAATTAAGATATCTAGATCAAAATCACTCACGGACATATCATAGTAAGGATCAACAACTTCATTCGAAAACCATACTAGCCAGGCATAGCCGGTCGAGCCGTAATACGCCCTAGAAATTAGATCGGCTCTATCACCGTCGCCGATTGTATACGGAAGCAATACTCTACGGTCACCTTTTAAATTATCCGATAGCTTAGCACGCGCTAATATATTTACAGCCATTCGGTTATCATATGTGATAGTAGGTAGTTTTTCGAAGTAATTCACTGTGCGTCCCCTGATGTGAGAGCAGCACCAACAGCGACAGCTGTAGCTACCGCAGGTCCGATGACTGGTATACTAAGCAGTGTATTTAAAGATTGAATCCCAGCCACAGCTGCTGTGTTAGCAATACTACCAGCTGTTAGAGCATTTTCTATTGAGGTAAATCCTAATGCACCAGCAACTTCACCCGCTACAGTAGCAAGTGCGGTATCTTTTGATATAGACCCGCTATTAGCAGTAGGGGCAATAGAAGAATTAAGGCTGGTGTCATTCCAGTCCTCACTAAGCATGTATTCTATTTCTTTGAAAGAAATAGTCAGCTGATATGATACAGGGAGCTTAGTACCTTCAAAAAACGCTGGAGTGCCGAATGGATTATAGTTAACATTAACACCCTGCATAACGCATTTTTTATATCTAATAATGCTATTACCGTCTCGGTTCCATCCCCATTTACCTGTACCATTTGAATCCCATGGGTAGAAATTAACTTGACAAACATCTGGATAATCTAAAATAGAAGCTGAAGCATGTATAGAATTACGCGGTAGTGCGCTTCTCTTGAGGACTTTAATTAATTTTTGTATATTTTCTGATTCAGCAGCACTCTTAGGATAGAAAGCCCAGGTATAGGCAAAGTCTCTTAGTACCGGTCCCTGAAATTGCACTGATGGATTGGGGTTAGGAGCTAGCGCTGCATCTTGTTGTATGGCAGATGTTATCTGCTCAGGGGGAAATAAATTACTTCCTATAGAAGTTAATGCCCCAGTAACAGCGTTCTCAACAGCATTACTTCTTGTACCCGCTCCGGCCGCGGACCCCAATGCCGTCGCCGCGAGATTTCCAGCTGTAGATATAAGTGTACCGGAGTTTCTTAATAGAGCAGCACCTAAAAGCGGCTGGAAGCCGGCCCCGTTAATAAAATCACCAACAGTTTCTAAATTTACGTTTGTGTAGCCTACAGAGGTATCATCACGCAATTCATTAGGTATAGGTAGATATGCTATAATAGTAGGATTGAATTTGGACTCTTTAAAAGGCGACTCACGGTTATACTTACCAATTTTAATAGTTGTGTAATACTTACCGAGATAGCTGCCGCCAGGCCCACCATCTTGATCACTACTAATTTGTCTGACTAGATCGCTTGCTGGCATTATAGCACCGTAATAATTTCTATGGTATTATCGCTCTTATAGTTGGCGATAGCTGTCTGTGGATTAACTTTATTAACAAAATTCTTAATATCAAGGCTACTATTTTTGACATTGCGAAGCGCTACGCGTGACGCTCTTGTGGGATCTTTTCCTGCAATCGCGTAATATTCATCTGCACCACCGGCTACTGCGGCATCGGTTCTGGACGCTGCTAGCTCCGCTGCTAATGCCGCGGATGCGCCTACATTAATCATAGTATCTACAGTAGATGTTGCTACTGTTGTTGCGCTCGTCGGTAACCCGTATGTTGTTGAATTTATAATAGGGTCTGCAATTCGATTTGTAAAGGGCTTGTCAGCATCCTTAACATAATTGCTAACATTAAACGCCATTAGAATATCCTTGATAAATATAATGCATCAATCTATTTATACGAGTTTTTAAAAGGAATGGCTTACAAGGGAGTGTTTCGGGCTAGAAATCCGAATAAATACAAAGGCGACGCTCAAAATATTATTTATAGATCAAGGTGGGAGCTAATGGTAATGCAAAAGCTAGACTCACATCCTGATGTATTAGAATGGGCTTCTGAAGAGATTATAATACGGTATAGATCTCCTATCGATGGAAAAGTGCATAGATACTTCCCTGACTTCTGGGTTAAGAAGAAAGATAGATCTGGTACAATAGTTCATGATTTAATAGAGGTAAAGCCGTTCAAACAAACACAGCCGCCGACTGTTATGGAAGGCAAACCGACGAGAAGGTATTTAAACGAAGTTATGACATGGGGTATTAATTCAGCTAAGTGGAAGGCAGCAAAAGAATACTGCGCCGATCGCGGCTGGAACTTTGTCATTATAACCGAAAAAGAGTTGGGATTACAGTTCTAATGGCTGGTGTGTTTAGCGAGATTATTACTACAGGTGTACGCTCGGGGCAGATCCCATCGCGTACAAACGATGCGCGTGAATGGTATAGAAATACCGCACGCGATTACGGTAACACCACCGGTCGCATTAACGAAAGACGTTTCGTTAATTCTGATCCAGGAAGGTTGAAAGTAGAGCCTAGACCAGGCAATATGTACATGTATCTTTATGATCCTAAGACCAAAGATACGTTGCCATATTATGACCGCTTTCCTTTAATTTTTCCTTTTCGTATAGAGTCAGATAGATTCTGGGGCATCAACTTTCACTATCTTCCTCTTCCGTATAGAGCAATGTTAATGGATCAGCTCTATGATACCGCTAATAATAGACGCTATGATGAGTCTACAAAGCTGAGAATTAATTATCAGATTCTCAACTCAGCTTCGAAGTTTCGCTATTTCAAGCCTTGTGTTAAGCAGTATCTTTTCAGTCAAATGCAATCTAAGTTTGTTTATATTTACCCATCTGAATGGGACATCGCTCTATTCTTACCTCTTGAGCGCTTTAGTAAAGCATCTAAGACAGAAGTTTGGGCTCAGACAAGAAAACAAGTAATGAGTAACGGCAGATGAGAAATATAAGAGATTTCACTAGCAGTATTAATAATAGAGGCGTTCTCAAGAACAACAAATATATTGCAACCATTGCACTTGGCCCTGATCACTATCTATCGCGCCGAACTGCAGGCAATACAAATTCGGATGTTGAGTTATTCTCTATACGCTGCGATAGTGTACAGCTACCCGGTGTCTCGATCGCGTCTGCAGATGGTCCCCCAAGACTAGGTTATGGTCCGATTCAGAAACATCCTTACAATGTTAACTTCGAAGATATTAGTCTTACATTTATTGTAGATGCTAATTCACGTATTCATCGACTGCTTTATGATTGGGTTAACTGCATTGTTAACATTAAAGGTTTCGGTGGCAATACTCTAAGAGGTAATACTAATAATATTGCCGGAAAGAACTGGGCCGCTTATGAGGTAGGTTATAAACAAAACTTTAGCGCTACATTAGAAGTAGCGGTCTATAAAGACAGCGGGGTCGACGGTAATCACGAAAAGACTATGACCGTGACTGCCTATAATGCTTTTCCGATGGCCTTCCCAGCTGTCGGTCTTAATTGGAATGAAGGCGATATATTGAGACTTAATGTACCCTTCTCATATACAGATTACAAAATTGATTATCCGGGTAATAATTAAAGAATGGAGTAAATAATGACACTACCTAAAATTGATAAACCTCTTTTTGAATTGAATATCCCGTCCCAGAATAAGGTATATAAATTTAGACCTTTCACTGTAAAGGAAGAAAAGATTCTTCTTGTGGCGCAGCAGGATGGAAATGAAAAATCTATTATTTTAGCTATCAAGCAAGTTATTAATAACTGCTGTCAAGAAGCTTCTTTTGATGTCGATAAGCTAGCTACGTTTGATCTTGAATATCTCTTTCTCAAGCTAAGATCAAGATCGATTAATAACGTAATTGAAGTATCCTATCGGGATATCGAAGATGACAAGGTTTATAATTTCGAAATCGATCTTGATGAAGTTGAAATTATAAAGAACGATAATATCTCTAATATTATTCCTATTACCGATGAAGTCGGTATTAAGATGAAGTATCCTTCGGTAACGATTATCGATGACGCTCCTACTGAAGCAACAGCAGGGGAAGTTGTTGAGTATCTCATTCGGAAGTGCATTGATTCTATTTACGATAAGGAAAATGTCTACCCGGCTGATGACTATGATGAAAAGGAACTTATCGAGTGGATTGACGGCCTGGATGTCGAAACATTCAATAAAATTCGTGCGTTCTTTGACAATCTACCGCAGATGTATTACAAGCTTGAATATGAAAATTCAATGGGTAATAAAAGAGAAATTGAACTCACAACGTTAAGTGATTTTTTTATCTTGGGCTGAGTCACAATACACTAGCGAATTATTATACCACAATATTCGCTTTGGCTCAGCATCATAAGTATTCGATTGATGAAATTGAAGATCTAATACCTTATGAGCGTGACATCTATGTTGATATGCTAATTACGTTCTTAAACGATAAAAGAGAACAAGAAGAAAAAGGGCGATAATAGTTGGCAAAAGGACGCTTACCCAGTGTTGTCAGTCGTGCCAGAAAAATAGCTGGTAAGGGGTTCGCTCGCGACTTCGGTGAGCGCTTCTTACGAGGTGTTGGCTTGAATCCGGATGACTTCCGCTCTGGTGGCTTTGTCAAAGGTAGACTAGGGTTATTTGGTGAATCTATCACTAAATCTATACCCGGTCAAGCAGGCCCTGGCCCTCAGCCCACTATTGAGCAACCACAACGTGTAGCCAACGAAAATAATCCATCAATCACTACAATTATAAAGCAGCTTGATACTCTGGTTAAGACTGCTAAGAAAGTCGGTATTCTCTCTAAAGAGCAGCAGGATGCTCTATTAGGCCAAATCGCTCAAGCTAGAAGATTGTCTAAAGAGCAGATACTTGAAAATAAACAACCACCCATACCAGTACCCACAGCTGCAGGAAGTGCTGCAGCACTTACGCCTCTTGGCGATATGATGGATGATTTAAGACAGCAGATTGACAAGCTTACCGGTAAAGTTGCAGAGAAAAATCAAGAGCAGGATTCTAATAACCGCGGATTCACTGAACGCTTCTTTGATGCATATGGCTTTGGAGATGATTACAGACAAAGACGACGCAGAGGTCGCGCAAGAGCAGCACGTGCAATGCGTACGGCGCCACCTACAAGCTTTACCGTACGCGGTCAGCAATTAGAACTTAACAAGTCG
>Ga0315903_10004358_pt1 | contig 18993 bp, 20 predicted proteins | sample LakEriMetagenome_7_FD_203524 | JGI IMG/M metagenome (GOLD analysis project Ga0315903, IMG submission 203524) | Freshwater fungal communities from buoy surface, Lake Erie, Ohio, United States - Buoy 2 MA119 | ecosystem: Environmental > Aquatic > Freshwater > Lake | place: USA: Lake Erie, Ohio...
CCGACCCAAGCTGCCGTGCGTTCCCACATGGAATCCGCAGGTTCACGCACCAGGGAGGCTGCCCTGGTCTGGGCCCGCATGGAGCCGGCAGGCCCCACCGCAGATCTCCGAATCACCCTGTGGCGCCGTGGCGTACGCCAGGACACGATCGTCGGCACCATCGGCTACCACGGCCAGGGATTATCCCCCACCGACCCTGTATGACGCCGTATCAGGCGTGATTGAAACGATGGCGGGCGGCCGACATCGCCCCTTCGAGGTGCAAGGCTTGCGCGTCGGTTGCGGCCGGTCCGGGAGAACCCGGCGTCCGGCGTCGGGTGATGCTGCTGCCACGCTCGAAAAGAGCGGCCGCTTCGGGCCCGAGCCGGGGGTCGCTGGCGACGACCTCCGCGAGCGGCTTTCGCTCCTCCACCGAGACCCGCACCGCCGCGCCGACGAGGGCATGGGCGTCCCGGAAAGGCAGGCCCCTGGCCACCAGCCATTCGGCGACGTCGATGGCGACGAGCGTGTCGGTGTCCGCCGCATCGGCCATCACCTCTGCCCTGAACACTGCCGTGGAAATCATTCCCGCCAGCGCCTCGAGTCCGTTCCGTATCTGGTCCATCGAATCGAAGAGCGGCTCCTTGTCCTCCTGCAGGTCGCGGTTGTAGGCCAGCGGTAGGCCCTTCAGAACCACGAGCAGGGCCGTGAGGTTGCCGATGAGGCGACCCGCCTTGCCCCGTGCCAATTCGGCGATGTCCGCGTTCTTCTTCTGGGGAAGCATGGAGGAACCCGTCGCGTGGGCGTCATCCAGCACCGCGAAGCCGAACTCCTCCGAGGTCCACAGCACCCACTCTTCGCCGATGCGGGAGAGGTGGACTCCGAGGAGCGCCAGGACGAACAAGCTCTCGGCGACGAAGTCGCGGTCCGAGACTGCGTCCAACGAGTTCTCGAACGTGCGAGCGAATCCCATCCGTGCCGCGGTCAACGACGGGTCGAGGGGAAGGGACGACCCGGCGAGGGCCCCCGCGCCGAGGGGAGACACGTCCATCCGAGTCAGCGCATCCCCGATGCGGTCGACGTCCCGCAGGAGGGCCCAGCAGTGCGCCCGCAGGTGGTGCGAGAGCAGCACCGACTGAGCGCGCTGAAGATGGGTGTACCCGGGGAGCCTGAGCGGAGGTTCAGCGGAATCTGCCTCTATCGCACGAGTTGCGAGTACCCCCACCAGACGGACCGCAGCCCGGGCGACCTCGGCCAACTCGCGCCGACACCACAATCGGAGTGCAGTGGCGACCTGGTCGTTGCGGCTTCGTCCGGTGTGGAGGCGCGCGCCGGCACTTCCGGCCAACTGTGTCACGCGCCGCTCGATCGCCGTGTGGATGTCCTCGTCACCCTGTTCGAACTCGAAGACTCCTCCCTCCATCTCGTCGTGGACCTGTACCAGTGCCGCGTCGACGGCCGCCACATCGCCCGGATCTAGGATCCCGGTCGCTCCCAACATGGCCACGTGTGCCCGACTCCCGACAAGGTCATCGCGCCACAGTCGCTGGTCGAATCCGATGCTGTGGGAGAAGGCCGCCAAGGACGCCGCGCTGGACCCGGCGAATCGACCGTGCCAGAGAGACTCACCCCGTGCCACACCGGACGAACCGGGCTCTTCGTGCTCAGACATGGGTCCTCCTCGAGCGCGCGACGCGGGGCGAGGCACTGGCATCCATCGGGTCCATACCGGCGAGGGTCCGCAATCGGGCAGCCAAGTCCCTACCTCCGAGCCGCTCGGAAGCGACGCACAGGATCGTGTCATCGCCGGCGACCGTGCCGAGCAGGTCGGGATCCCCGGCGCGGTCGAGGGCCGAGGCCACGACATGGGCGCATCCCGGCGGAGTGCGCACGATGACCAGAGGACCGCTGTGGGTCACCTCAGCGACCCACTCGCCCATCACCCTGCGCAACTGGTCACCCGGAGCGACCCTGGCGGGCTCGTAGTCGGGGATCGCGTACGCGCTCTCGCTGCCGCTGACCCGGATCTTCACGGCACCGAGTTCGTCGAGGTCACGCGAGATGGTCGCCTGGGTCGCCTGCACACCCTCGGAGGCGAGCAGACGCCGGAGTTCGGGCTGGCTCGACACGTGCCGTGAGCCGATGAGGCCAACGATGATCCGTTGCCGTTGCTGCTTGGTCGTCATGCGTCCTCCCCCAGCACCCATCGCAGTGCCCCGCGCGCAGCCGTGAGCCTGTGGTGCCCCTGACGTACGGCGAGACTGACGCGGGAATCCATCACTTCCGCGCTCACTTCCTCACCGCGATGCACGGGCATGCAGTGCATGAACCCCGCCCCCTGCCGGGCCTGCGACATCAGGGCAGCATCGACCGTCCACCCTTCGAAGATTCCCCGACGGGCATCCGCCTCGGATTCCTGTCCCATCGAGGTCCATGTGTCGGTGTGCACCACATGGGCCCCGCTCACGGTGTCCTCCGGTGTGGCGTGGACCGAGACCGAACCTCCCAGCTGCGAGAGCCTCGTCACCTCCTCGTCGGTCGCCCGATGCCCCTGTGGACCGCCGAGACGCATTGATCCGCCGAGCAGACACACGGCCTCCGCCAGGGAGCGGGCGACGTTGTTGTAGTCGCCCACCCATGCCACCTCCAACGAATCGACGGATCCGATGGCCTCCTCCATGGTGACGACGTCCGCGAGCGCTTGAAGCGGGTGCGCGAGGTCACTGAGCATGTTCACGACGGGAACCGCTGCGACGGCCGACATCCGCCGAAGAGTCGCATGGTCGAAGACTCTTGCGGCGAGGACACGGTGGTAACCGGAGAGGATTCGGGTCGCGTCCTCGACAGATTCCCGCACGTCTAGCCCGATCTCCTCACCTCGCGTGTAGACGGGGTGCCCTCCGAGGGCGACCACTGCCATCTCCATGGAATGACGAGTCCGGTTGGAGGGCTTCTCAAAGATGAGCGCGACGCCCCCTCCCTCGAGGGGCCGTGTATCTGTTCCGCACAAAGCCAGCACCGAACGGAGCTGGTCCGACGAGAGGTCGGAGATGTCGAGGAGGTGGCGCATCACGACAGGATCCCGGCACACAGGAGGAGTGCTTCGTCGATCTCAGCCTCGGAGACCGTCAGCGGTGGTGCGAACCGCAGGACGTCGGAGGTGACCGGATTGACGATGAGACCCCTCTCGAGGAGCCGGGAGGCGACCTCACGTGCCTCGCCCGGCCGCGCCAGGACGGCTCCGAGGAGCAACCCTTCACCGCGCACGGAGGCCACGCCGGCCATCGTTTCCAGGCCGGTCCGCAGCCGACTCCCTCGTTCGCGCGCCAGACCACAGGCATCGATGCGTTCCATTTCCTCGATGACGGCGATGACCGCGGCAGTAGCGAGGGCAGTCCCGCTGTACGTGCTGCCGTGATCACCCGGCTCGAGAACCGATGCCACGTCTCGACGCGCCCACAGGGCGCCCACCGGCATTCCGTTACCCATGGCCTTGGCCAGCGTGACGGCATCCGGACGCACACCCGAATGCTCGAAGGCGAACCAGCGGCCTGTCCGGCAGAATCCCGTCTGGACCTCGTCGATTCCGAACAGAATCCCGCGATCCCTGCACAATCGCTCCACTCCCCTGAGGTAATCCTCACCCGCCGGTACGACCCCTCCCTCGCCCTGCACGACTTCGATGAGGACGCCGGCAGTCTTCTCATCGACGAGGACCTCCAAGGCATCCAAGTCCCCGAAGGGGCAGTACGCGAAGCCATCGGGCATCGGAGCGAACACAGCGTGCTTCGCCGGTTGTCCCGTGAGAGCAAGCGCCCCGAGGGTCCGACCGTGGAAACTGCCCAGTGCGGTGACGATTCTGTGGCGCCCGGGGCCCCCGAACTTACGGGCCAACTTGATGAAGGCCTCGTTCGCCTCGGCTCCCGAATTGCAGAAGAACACCTGACCCTCACCCGCACCCGCACGCGACATCAGGTCATCGACCATCCGGGCCGCCCTTCCGCCCACGTCATTGGCGAAGAAGTTGCTCACGTGAAGCAATGTCTCCGCCTGTCGGGCGATGGCGTCGGCCACGCGCGGGTGGGCGTGCCCGAGGGACACCACGGCGATTCCCGCGAGAAAATCGAGGTATCGCCGACCCGCCGAATCCCACAGCTCCGTTCCGGCCCCTCTGACGAACTGCACGGTGGGCGGCGCGAAGACGGGGATGAAGGGGCAATGGTCGCCCGCGTCGGGGCCGGAGAAAGGATGCACGGTCATGCAGGAACCACCATCGTTCCGACTCCCTCGTCAGTGAAGAGTTCGAGAAGGAGGGCGTGGGGAACCCGTCCGTCGAGGATGTGGGCGCTTCCCACCCCTCCCTGCAGGGCGGCGAGACAAGCGCGGACCTTGGGGATCATTCCCCCGGTCACCACCCCCTCGACCAGCAGACCCTCCAACTCCGCCGAGGTGGCGGTGGCCACGAGGGATTCAGCGTCCTCCATGCGACGACGCACACCCGCGATGTCCGTGAGATAAATGATCTTCTCCGCACCCAGAGCGGCGGCGATCGCGGCTGCGGCCGTGTCGGCGTTGACATTGAAGGCTCGACCGTCCGGACCGCACGCGACGGTGGACATGACCGGCACGAAACCCTGCTCGAGCAATGAGCGGAGCAGGCCGGGAGAAACATGCTCGATGTCACCAACCCGCCCCAGTGCCGCATCCACGGGTCGTGCCGTCAGGGTCTTTCCGTCCTCCCCCGAGAGGCCCACGGCGACCTCGCCGAAGGCGTTGATCGCAGCCACGATCCCGGGGTTGACGCGACCGTTGAGCACCATGCCCACGACATCCATGGTGGCGTCGTCGGTCACACGAAGTCCGTCGACGAAGGACGCCTCGATTCCGAGGTCCCGGAGCATGGAGTCGATCTGCGGGCCGCCGCCATGGACAACGACCGGCCTGATGCCCACCGTGTGCATGAGGACGATGTCCTCGGCGAACAGCGCGAGTGCATCCCCTTCGCTCGTACCGGCCAGCGCGTTCCCCCCGTACTTGACGACCACGGTCCGACCGGAGAAACGCCGGATGTAAGGCAGGGCCCGTGCGAGCACCCGGGCGGTGTCGGGAGCGCTCACGGGAATATCCCCACCGTCGAGAGTCCTGCCGTCTCCTCCAACCCGAGGACGACGTTCATCGATTGCACCGCCCCTCCGGAGGCACCCTTGGCGAGGTTGTCCAGGGCGGCCAGAACCAAAACGTGACCCGTCCGTTCGTCGTACCGGGCAGTGATGTGGACCGCGTTGGTGCCGAGAGTCGCCTTCGTGTCGGGTGGCTGGGGATGGACGACCACGAAGGGTTCGTCCCTGTAGAAGGTCGCCAGCGTCGCGAGCAACGACGAAGTGGTGGGAGTCGCGCCCGCCGGACGGGCGTAGCAGGTGGCCAGGATTCCCCGGTTCATGGGAGCGAGGTGGGGCGTGAAGAGCACACTGGCTCCCGTCACCATCTCGATCTCGGGGGTATGACGGTGGTCGAGGAGGCCGTACGCCGTGAAGTTCTCGTTCACCGTCGCAAAAGAAGACGAATGCTTGAGGCCCCGTCCGGCTCCCGACACACCCGAGGCGGCATCGACGATGATTCCGGAGTCGGCGATGACGCCGGCTCGAACCAGGGGCGTGAGAGCAAGGGACGCTGCAGTGACGTAGCAACCTGGCGTAGCCACCAGCTCCGCACCCCGTAGGGAACTGCGATACAACTCGGGAAGCCCGTACACAGCAGCGGCCAGCAGGTCGGGGCGGGTGTGCTCGAATCCGTACCACCGCGGATAGAGGCCGGCATCCCGGAGTCGGAACGCCGCCGACAGATCGATGATCACCGCTCCCCGACCGAGGATCCTGGGCACGAGATCGAGGGAAGCCTCATGAGGAAGCCCGAGGAACACGACGTCGACGTCGTCAACCCGATCCTCGTGGAACTCCTCAAGGACGAGGTTCGAATAGGCGGAGGCGAGGGACGGGTACATCGTCGCGGCTCGAGATCCCGCAGTCGTGTCCCCCGTGGCCCACACCACCGTGCACTCGGGATGCTGGGCGAGAAGGCGCAGTAATTCCACACCGGTGAACCCGGATGCACCGACTATCCCTACGCGGACCATTGCATGAACATACACCGATATGCATGTTCATGCAAACCAATCAGGTTCGTACGTGGGCTCCGATTTTGGCCGCTGCCGCCGCACACCGGGACAACACGTCCGCCCCGGCGCCCTCGGACAGGGTTCCGGACGGATCCTGAAGCCGGAGACGGAAGGCCAACGAGCGGTGCCCGTCTGCGACACCAGGACCCCGATAGACGTCGAACAGCCGGACGTGGACGAGGATCTTCCCCGCGGCCTGGCGTAGGGCCCGATGCACTTCACCCGCCGGCACCGAATCCGGGACCACCAGGGCGATGTCCACATCCGAAGAGGGCGAGCGCGAAACGGAGGCGGCCTGTACGGGCTTGGGCTCCTCGGCGAGAACAGCCCCGAGGTCGATCTCCAGCAGGCTCACCCTTCCCGGGATCGCCCAGGTGTCCAGGACCGCCGGATCGACCTCCCCCACCGATCCGATGACCCGCGGGCCCCGCGTGAGAGACGCCGAACGTGTCCCATGGAGACCCGCCGGCACGCGTGACTGGTCGAGCAACGCCCCGATACCGAGCGCATCGGAGATCATCGACCACTGGGAAACGGCAACCGACGCGTCGGCACCGGCCACCATGACGACCAAGTGCTCGCTCTCGTCCGGAAGCGTGCCTGAACCAGCCGGGTACACGTGCCCGATCTCGAAAAGTCGCACCTGCGAGGCCCGGTGCGAGAGATTGTGCCGGATCGCACCGAGAAGTCCCGGGCGCAGCGACGTGCGCAACACCGATTCCTCGACCGTGAGGGGATTGGCGATGCGCAGGGCCATGGACTCGTCGAGTCCGGCGGCCATCAGAACCCCGGGAGCCAAAAAAGGCGTCGGCATCGCTTCGTCGAGACCCATTCCCGTGAGAATCCGTCGTAACTCGCGACGCCGCTTCTGCAATGAGGAGAGCCGACCATGAGTGGTGGAGGAAGGCACGCGACGGCCTATTCGCTCGTATCCGTAGTGCCGTGCGACCTCCTCGATGAGATCGACGTCCAGAGTGCAATCGGGCCTCCACGAGGGAACGTCGACCTCCCAGGAGGAAGTTTCACCCGATACGACGAAGCCGATGGATCGGAGGATTCCCTCGACGAGGTCGGGGGCCACCGCGACACCGAGTACCTCCTCCACCCTCGCACCGGTCAACACCACACGCGCAGGGACGGGGAGCGAGGGGGCGTCAACCACTGCGGGGGCGCCGTGCACGACGAGCTCCGGACATGACTCGGAGAGGAGGGCGGCGAAACGATCGGCAGCCGCCGCCCATCCTGCGGGATCTGTCCCCCGCTCGAAACGCAACGATGCCTCCGTCCGCAGTCCGTGCCGCTGTGCCGAGAATCTCACGGTGTCGGGGTCGAACCAAGCGCACTCGAGAACGACATCCGTCGTCGATTCGGAAATCTCAGAACGAGCGTCGCCCATCACACCGGCCAATCCGACCGCCACGTCGTCCGAGTCACAGACGAGGAGATCCTCGGCGACCAGACCCCGGGATATCCCGTCGAGAGTGACGATTGATTCACCCACTCGCGCCGCACGAACCTTGAAACCCGTGACGATCGCCGCGTCGTAGGCGTGGTTCGGCTGGTTGGTCTCGAGCATCACGAGGTTCGAGGCGTCCACGACGTTGTTGATCGGACGCATCCCGAGTCGCTCGAGGCGCAGCCGTATCCAGGCCGGTGACGCCCCGACGCGAACACCGCTCAATCGGGTCGCTGTGAAGCGCCCGCACCGTTGGTCGAGGATCGCCACCGGGGGCGTCTCGGGCGATCCCGTGCCGTGTGCCCTTCGGCCGGGAGATCGCAAGGGCACGCCGAAATGGGCCGCCAAATCCCTGGCGACGCCTAGATGACCCCAACAGTCGGGACGATTACGGGTGAGATCGAGGTCGAAGACGACATCCGTCTCCACGCCGAGAACCTCGAACACGTCGAGACCAGGCTCGGTTCCCTCGGGCAGGAGGAGCAGTCCCCCGGCGTCCTCGCCCAATCCCAGCTCCACGGCCGAACACAGCATTCCCTCGCTGTCGATGCCGAGGATGCCTCGACGGGAGATCTCCCGACCGTCGGGCATCAACGTTCCGATCGTCGCCAGTGGCACCACGTCACCCGGGCCCATGTTCGTCGCACCGCACCACACGTGGCGCTCGGAGCCGTCGCCGGCGTCGACCCAGCACCGCGTGACCTTGGCGGCATCGGGATGATTCTCTGTGCGCACAATGCGAGCCGACACGACCCCGGCCACCCGACCGCCCAGTGCCTCCACCCCGTCCACGGCCAGTCCGAGTCCATCAAGGGCTTCTCTCACCGCGGTGGGGTCGTCGGGAAGGTCCGCCATCTCCTTCAGAATGGAGAGCAGGACCCTCATGGGAACTGCCCCGTGAAGCGCACGTCATCGGAATACATGTCGCGAAGGTCCTCGACGCCGTGCCGCTCCTTGGCCATGCGATCGATGCCGAAGCCGAAGGCGAATCCGCTCCACTCGAGCGGGTCGAGTCCGCCGGCACGAAGCACGGACGGGTGCACCATGCCGCACCCTCCCAGTTCGATCCATGTTCCGTCCGGTCGCCTGATGTCGAACTCGGCACTCGGCTCGGTGAACGGGAAGTACGAGGGCCGTAGACGGCTGGTGAAATCCCGACCGAAGAAGGCCTGGGTGAAGGCCTCGATCGTTCCCGCCAAATCCGCGAAGGTGATGCCCCGATCCACAACGAGTCCCTCGATCTGGTGGAAGACGGGCATATGGGTGGCATCGGGAGTGTCGCGGCGGAACACCCGACCGGGCATGACGGCATAGATAGGGGGCGGCCACTCCTGCATCACGCGGATCTGCACGGGTGAGGTGTGGGTCCTCAGGACGACGCTGCCCGTCTCTGTTGTGTCGACGAAGAGGGTGTCCCACATGCTGCGGGCGGGGTGGCTCGGCGGCATGTTGAGTGCTTCGAAGTTGTAGAAATCCGATTCCACCTCCGGACCCTCGGCCACTTGGAAGCCGAGACCCACGAAGACGTCCTCGAGGCGCTCGGTCGCTTGGGTCACCAGATGCAGTCGTCCCCGACGCTGGCCCGCCGACCGCAATGCGGTCTCGGTGAGATCCCATCGCTCCCGTGCCACCTGCTCGTCGATCGCCGCCCTGCGCAATGCGACGCGACGCTGCTCGGCGGCGGAGTCCACTGTCTCCATCGCGTGGTGCAAAAGAGCACCGAGGTCCCGACGCCGCTCCGCATCGTCCACCTCGGCGAGGGAACGCCGGAGAGCGGTGAGGCTCCCCTTCTTTCCGGTGGCGGCATTGGCCACTGCGGACACGGCGGCGGCGTCGCCCGCCACTGACAAATCGGCGAGTGCGGCCTCGACGGCCGAGGCGATCCGCTGTGACGGGTCGGCACTGCTCATAACGTCGACACGCTAGTCCCGGCCGGGTGTGCCGTCCCGGGACATTCCCGTGACGGATCTGCTCCGTGCCACCACCATGGACACCACGGATGCCGCCATTCCCACATTGAGGCTCTCGGCCCTGCCCTCGTGGGGAATCGAGATCCATCGATGCACCGACTCGTCGCCGGACAGACCGCGGGCCTCGTTGCCGACGACCACCGCGAGGCGGCCCGACAAGTCCGCCTCCCAGATGTTCTCCGATCGACCGTTCGCATGCGAGGTCGTGCCGACCAGGACAAATCCAAGTTGGACGACGTCCTCGAGATCAGCCACCTCGATCACCGGAAGGTGCATGACCGCTCCGGCAGAGGCGCGGACGGTCTTGGGTGACCATGGATCGACGGTGCCGGGCGTGACCACCACGGCGCGAGCCCCGGCGGCCTCCGCCGAACGCAGGATGGTCCCGAGGTTCCCTGGATCCTGGATTCCGTGGGCGACGAGCACCCAGACTTCATTGGAACCCGAGTCCCACCGGGATTCACCCGGACGCGAACACACCGCGAGGCAACCCTGCGGCGAGACCGTGTCGTTGACCGAATCAAACGTCTTCCCATCGAGTTCGTGGACGACCCATGAACCTGCCAACAGATGGCCGGAAGGAATCTGACCCTCCCGGAAGAAGATCTCGCGCACGAGGCCTGCCTCCACGGCCTCCCCGACCAGAACCTCGCCTTGGGCGATGAAAACACCCTCTTCCCGGCGGGCACGACGATCACCGAACAGACGGCGCAATCGCCCCACCCGGGGATTGGACGGGGACAGTCTCGCGGGTGTCAGACCAGGGCAGCCTTGGCCGCGGCCACGAGACCTGCGAAGGCCTCGGCATCATTGACGGCGAGGTCGGCCAGGATCTTCCGATCGACCTCGATGCCGGCTGCGTTCAGACCCGCGATGAACCGGCTGTACGAGATGTCGTTGAGCCGGCAGGCCGCATTGATCCGCTGGATCCACAGACGGCGGAATTCACCCTTGCGCGCACGACGATCACGGAACGCGTACTGCCCGGAGTGCAGGACCTGTTCGTTCGCGGCGCGGTACGAGCGGCTCTTGTTGCCGTAGTAGCCCTTCGCCTTCTCGAGTACGGAGCGATGCTTCTTTCGGGCGTTGACGGCCCTCTTCACTCGTGCCATGTCGTTTTCTCCTTCTCTAGTGGGGTGGCCGGCTCAGCGTTCGCCGAGGAGCCGCTTGATCTTCTTCGCATCACCCGGATGCACGTCCACGTAGCCGTCGAGGCGCCGTGTGCGGGTGCTCGACTTCTTCTCGAACAGGTGCTGACGGTTGGCCTGCTGGCGGCGCAACTTGCCCGAACCCGTCTTCTTGAACCGCTTGGCGGCGGTCTTGCTGGTCTTCATCTTCGGCATTTGGGTCTCCTCCCGTGTCGCCTAGACCGCCGGGACGTCCTCCGGCCCCTGGCCGGTGTCCGCCGCGTCGGTCTGTCTTTCGATCTTCTTCGTCTTCTTGTCCGGCGAGAGCACCATCGTCATGTTGCGTCCCTCGAGACGGGCCTGCGTCTCGACCTTTGCCAACTCACCCAGCTGCTCGAGAACCGCATCGAGGATGCGGGATCCGAGCTCGGGATGAGCGACCTCGCGTCCGCGAAACTGCAGGGTCACCTTCACCTTGTGTCCGTCCTCGAGGAACTCACGCATGTGCCGCACCTTGGTGTTGAAGTCACCCTGCCCGATCTTGGGCCGGAACTTGACCTCCTTGACCGTCACCTGGGTGGTCTTCTTCCGCGATTCCTTGGCCTTCTGGGCCTCCTCGTAGCGGAACTTCCCGTAGTCCATGATTCGGCACACCGGCGGACTGGCCAGGGGCGCGACCTCGACGAGATCGAGATCGAGTTCCCGCGCCAGGGTCAACGCATCCGCCGTAGAGCGGATACCGACCTGACTGCCGTCGGGCCCGATGAGGCGCACCTCGCGCGCACGAATGCGCTCGTTGTACCGGGGCTCGTTCTGGGGCGCTGCTATGGCCGTTCACTCCTGTGCAATGGGCTCAGCCCTCCTTCGTCGTTCCTCCACCGAGGTGGGTCGTCCAGACGAAACGGCACGGAGCGACGGAGCCGCTCTTCCTTCACTACCCGACGCACTCCCTGAGGGTGGCCGGGTGGGGACGGAGTCCCGCTTCATTCGGTTGACCCCGTTAGGGTACCGCCCCGTGAGCGAGGGCCCCACACCCGACGAGGATCGGCTCCCTGCCGACGCCCTGGCAGCGATCGACGAGGCGAGGACTCGCCTGGCTTCGGTTCCCGCCGAGATCGTGGTGGCCAATCACGCCATGGGTCTCTACGAACTCGCCGCCATCCACCTGTCCAGCGAACCCGCCCGTCTGGAAGAGGCCCGGCTCGCGGTCGATGCCCTCGGAGCCCTCGTGGAGGCACTCGGGACCCGTCTCGGGGAGCATTCCGAGACGCTTGAGGCCGCTCTCGCCCAGATCCGTCTGGCTTGGGTCGCCGTCTCCGAGCGCTGACTCCCAAGGTCGGATTTCCGGACCGGTTCACCAGGTCAGGTCACTGGGCCAGGCCGCCAGACCGGACATCCACGGCCTCCGAGCGCAGAACTCGCCACTCCACCCGGAATCGCACCCGCACCCCGGTCGGAATCGAGCGCGTCCCATCGGCGATCTCGGTGCAATGGAAGGGGTGCTCCGTTCCATCGTCCTCCCGGATAACGCCGAGGCCCCTGGCCTCGTCGAAATCGGCGACGATGCCCTCTCTTTCCTCTCGTCCCATCACGTCAGTGGACGATCTTCGAGATGGGAATCTCGAGGAGATCCGAGGCGCCCGCGTCGATCAGGGCGGGGATGAGCATGTTGATCCCCTGCTTGGGGACCACCGACTCGACCGCCCAATCGTCCGACGCCAACCGCGAGATGGTCGGCGACTTCGCCGCGGGCAGGAGGGCCAGTACGGCGTCCAGCCGGTCGGCACCCACGTTCAACTTCACCAGCACCTTGTCGCGAGCCTCGAGGGTCCCGGAGAGGAGCACGAGAAGCTGCTCCATCGCGTGCCTCTTGACCGGGTCCTCCCACGACGCGCGATGGGCCACGAACTCGGTGTGGGAGGTGAGGATGGTGTCGATGATGCGCAATCCCGCGGCCCTCAGGGCACGGCCGGTCTCGGTGATGTCCACCACGCAATCCGCGATGTCGGGGATCTTGGCCTCGCTGGCGCCGTAGCTGAGGCGCACGTCGGCGCGCACTCCGTGTCCGGCGAAGAAACGCCGGGCGAGCTCCGGGTACTCGCTCGTGACGCGGACACCGTCACCGAGGTCGGCAATCGACGTTGCGGAAGAATTCTCGGCGACCGCGACCACGATGCGCACGGGTTGGTCGGTCGCCTTCGAGTACCGGAGTTGGCCGAGGCTCACCACGTCGCTCGCCGTCTCCTCGATCCAATCACGTCCGGTGATGCCGATGTCGAACAAGCCCTCCTGGACGTAGACCGGGATCTCCTGGGGACGCAGGATGCGCACCTCGGCGATGCGCGGGTCGTCGATGATGGCCCGATAATCGACGGCCGAGGAGCGACGCACGCGCAGGTCGGCCGCTTCGAACAGATCCATGGTCGCATTCTCCAGCGACCCCTTGGGCAGGACCAGTCTCAGCACACGGCGAGGCTAGCCAGACCGCGGTCTGCTCCCCCGGGGAATCTCATCGAACGCGGACGAATACCGGGTGGTCGTCGCGCAATCCGCGGAACCAATCGGCACCGGAGCAGGAGGCCCGACCCTCGGGTCGCACCTCTACGAGTCGCAGCCAATCCCCTCCGGCGCGCACATGCGCGCCCGCGACAATCGTTCCCGGGGCCGCGTCGACGGGGAGCGAGGCCGTATCGGTCGGCTCACGGACCTCCAGGATGGCGATGCGACGGCCATCCAGATGGGTGTGGCACCGCAGGGCCCGGACCCTCCGGGCCACCATGTCACCGGGTTCGGTCCAGTCGATGTCTCCCTCGTCCGGACCGATCTTTCGCGCATAGGTGGACTCGCCCTGTTGGGGAACACCCGTGAGATCCGCCAGGTCGAGACACGACGACAACAGAGGCACCGAAACCCGGGCCAATCGCTCGAGGAGCGTGTCCGTGGTGTCGTGGGCTCCGATGGGCACGCGGGTCTCGGCCACCACGTTCCCCGTGTCGAGTCCCTCGTCCATGCGCATGATGCACACCCCGGTCTCGGCATCCCCCGCGAGAATCGCCCTCTCGACGGGAGCTGCGCCGCGCCAGCGCGGCAGAAGCGAGAAATGCACATTGAGCATGGGCAGCCTGGACACCGTCGAAGCGGCGATGATACGGCCGTAGGCCACGACGACCCCCAGGGTGTCGGGACCGGCGGCGGTCAACACATCCCCGGGATCGTGCGACACCGGCAAGCCAGCCGCGAGAGCCGCGGTCTTCACGGGTGTGGGCAACAGTGACCCACCTCTTCCTCGCCTCTTGTCGGGAGCGGTGACGACCAAATCGATGCGACGTTCCTCGAGGACGAGTCCCCGCAGGACCACGGCAGCCACCTCGGGTGTCCCGAGAAAGACGATGGATCGGCGAGGCACCAGCACCTACGTCAGGGCGATGTGACGGGGCTCGCCGGAGAAACCGTTCTCCTCGATGCGGCGGTACGCGCTCATCGCCTTCTCCCGCTGGTCCGCGGTCATTCGCTCGAACATCAGCACTCCGTTGAGATGGTCGAGCTCATGCTGAAAGAGCCTCGCGAGGAGTTCGTCCGCCTCGATTCGCACATCTCTCCCGTCGAGATCCACTGCTTCGAGCAGGACCTGCTTGGGTCGCACCATCTCCACGTAGAGCCCGGGAATGGACAAGCAACCCTCGTCGTAGACCCACTCCCCCGAGGACTCCACGATACGCGGATTGATGAGGGTCACGGGCTCGCCACCGAGGTCGTACACGAAGATCTGCTTCTGTACGCCGATCTGGGGGGCCGCCAGACCGATACCCGGGACCTGATACATCGTCTGCAGCATGGCCTGGGTCAGCCGCACGAGCTTGCCGTCGATGTTCTCGACCTCCTCGGCCGGGCTGTTGAGGACGGGGTCGCCGTAGGTGCGCACGTCGTAGGCCATGATGGACAGGTTAGCGAGCGGAGGTGACGTGGAAGGCGGAGGAAGCGACGACACGACGTCGGCACGGCACTACTTCTCGTCCGCGCCCTCGGGTCGCGACCAGCGCGAGTCCTTCGAGGTGGAGGGAGTCTGGGGAACCCTCCACATGGAGTCCGCCTCCGGTGTCTTCGCGTCGCATGGGCTGGACCGGGGAACAGAGGTACTTCTCGACAGTCTCCGACGACATCCGATCAGCACGCCGGCCGACGGTTCCCTCGTGGTCGATTTGGGTTGCGGGTCGGGGGTTCTGGCTCTCGTCATGGCGCGCCTCTGGCCCGCCTGCAGAGTGATGGCCGTGGACGTCAATTCCCGCGCCCTCGAGGTCTGTGCCGCCAATGCACGTCGAAACGGCATCGTCAATGTCGAGACACGGCTTCCAGAGGAGACACGAGCGGAACCGGTCGCTCGAATGTGGAGCAATCCTCCGGTGCGCATCGGCAAGGAGGCACTTCACACACTCCTTGACCGCTGGATGCCCCTCCTGCCCTCCGACGGCGAAGCCAGGATGGTTGTCGGTCGACACCTCGGTAGCGACTCTCTCGCCCGGTGGATGGACACGCGGGGATGGACCGTCGAACGGCTCGCCAGTGCCCGTGGTTTCCGTGTGCTGCGGGTGTCCGTGCCGACGCAGATTCAGTAACGGCGGGGGTCCACCACCACGCGAGGCAGGGGCCCGGGAAGGGCCCTCATGTATTCGAGTGCGGCGTCCATCGCCGCACTCGAGGATGAGCGCAGCACAAAGCCTCTCTCGATTCCGATACAGGCAACCTCTGGCGGTAGCCGAGGCAGAGATGGAGGTGATTCGGAGGCCGGATATGTGACCGACACCACCTCCGAGAAGGGAGGAAGATCGAGGCCCCGGCGAGTCTCGAGATCCTTCTCGAGCCATGAAAGGACGCCCGCAGCCGCATCGGGCGCGCCGAGGGCCGCCAGGAGGGGATGCTCGGGAACGCGCGTCTGCACCACCAACAGACCCCCGGCGCCGACGGCCCGCGCCGCCCGTGCGGCGAGTGCGAGGAATTCCCGCGGTGCCTCGACCCGCGGGGCGAGAAGATCACGATCGGCGTCGGCGAGCACGACCGTGTCGAGACCCGAGACACGATGGAGGAGCGCCTCTGTGCCGACCAGGACCCGACCGGCAGTCTCGCCGGGGTCGGAGTCCCCCGACACCAGGGTGACGGCCCGACCCGTGGAACGCTCCACCTCACGGCCGAGGTGAGCGTGTCCGCCTCGGAGTGTGCGGAGTTTCCCGCGCCCGCACATCGTGCAGACGCTTCCGTGGGCATCGGCGCACCGGGGACAACGGAGAGTGCCTCCCTCGTCGTGCGAGAGCGCCGCGGAACATCCGGGACAGCGTTGCACCGAGCGACAGGCGTCGCACACGAGGAGTCGCGCCCCTCCGGTGGTGGTGAGAACGCAGGCGATGGTGGAGTCGACACGCCCCAACTCGGCGAGAAGGCGGGAACCGAGCAAAGACCCCGGTGCGCGAAGTCCATTGAGGTCCTCGACGACGACGCGAGGCCATCCACCCGGGGCGATGAACACCCGACCGCCCGCCTGATGCATCGCGCGAGCCGACGGGACCGGACTGGCCAGAATCCACGCGACGGAGAGTGACTCGGCCCGCAGAACGGCCACCGACGCAGCGTCCCAGGCCGGCACTCGATCCTCCTTCAGGGCGTCGTCGTGCTCGTCGACGACGATGATCGCGCGCATGCCGGGGCATGGTGCCCACACAGCCGAGCGCGCCCCGACGACCACATCGACGCCTGCCTCCGCGCGCTCCCATTCGTCGGGAACCTCCGCCGTGGTCAGACCTGCACGACGCAGCCACGCCGCACCCAACCGCGCCATCCGGTGGGTCGGACAAATCACGAGCACGGGACCATGAGCCGCCGCTTCCACCGCAAGGGCGAGCACCGACGCCCCCGGGGCGACGTGGGCCACGCCCCCGCCCCCTTCGAGGAATGTCTCGAAGGGGGACGGCTTCCGCCCACTCTCCGAGGGTCGATGCGAGCGGCGTGAAGTCGCCGGACGGGACCGCACGCGCGGAGCCGATGCCGACGCGAGCACGGCACGACGGGGACCACGCCAGCGTCGAGCCACCTCGGCCGTCAGGGGAAGGAGTGCTGCCTCCACCGACCTCCCCGAGACTGAGGCGATCTCGACCAGATTCTCCGGCACCACATGGTCGAGCGCGAGCTCCTCGCGGGAACCCACCGCCACGATCCAGCCCTTCACAGTGCGACCGTGAAGGGGCACGCTCACCCGACACCCCGGAAGAGCCGCACCAACGAGCGCGGAGGGAATCGCGTAGTCGAAGACCCTGTCGAGACCCGAGACGTCGGGCACGACCGACGCAACGGACGCCGTTTGGTCCGTCAGAGTCCGACGGCCGCCGTGAAATCGGCGAGACGGGACAACTGTTCCCAGGTGAAGCCGGGCTCGTTGCGACCGAAATGGCCGTACGCCGCCGTGCGGGAATAAATCGGCCTCTTCAGATCGAGGTCGCGCACGATCGCCGCGGGACGGAGGTCGAAGACACTGCGCACAGCCGCCTCGATGGACTCCTCGGACACGGTGTGCGTTCCGAAGGTCTCGACGAGGATGCTCACGGGTTGGGCCATACCGATGGCATAGGCGACCTGGACTTCGCACCGGGTGGCCGCACCACTGGCGACCACGTGCTTGGCAACCCAACGAGCCGCGTAGGCGGCCGAACGATCGACCTTGGACGGATCCTTGCCCGAGAAAGCACCGCCGCCATGTCGACCCATGCCGCCGTAGGTGTCGACGATGATCTTGCGCCCGGTGAGTCCCGTGTCGGCGTGGGGTCCGCCGAGGACGAATTTGCCGGTCGGATTGACGTAGATCGACGGGTTGTCGTCGAGGAACTGTTCGGGAATCGAGGGCATAATCACTTGCTCGATGAGATCCGGACGGATCTCGGTCTCACGATTGACTCCGTCCCTGTGCTGGGTGGAGATGAGGACGCTCTCGAGCGCCACGGGACGGCCGTCCTCGTAGCGGAAGCTCACCTGGGTCTTGCCGTCAGGACGGAGATAGGGAACCAGACCGCTCTTGCGCACCTCGGTGAGGCGTTCCGCCATGCGATGCGCGAGCCAGATCGGCAACGGCATCAGGTCGGCCGTCTCGTCACATGCATAACCGAACATCATTCCCTGGTCACCCGCACCCTGCAGATTGAGCTCGTCCTTGGCGGAACCGGTGCGCTGTTCCTCGCTGGCATCCACGCCCTGGGCGATGTCGGGGCTCTGAGCATCGAGAGCGACGAGCACTCCGCACGTGTTCCCGTCGAATCCGTACGAGGCATCGTTGTAGCCGATTCGCTTGATCGTCTCGCGGGCGATGACGGGGATGTCCACGTAGGCGTCCGTCGTGATCTCACCCGAGACGATGCACAGTCCCGTCGTGAGAAGGGTTTCGCATGCCACCCGGCTGTCCGGATCGACAGCCAGAAGTGCGTCCAGCACGGCGTCGGACACCTGGTCCGCCATCTTGTCGGGGTGACCCTCGGTCACGCTCTCCGAGGTGAACGTGAATTTCCTCACGGCTGCTCCTTGTCGTCGAATATCGGGCGGTCAGCCGCGGCGGATTCCCGCGAGTGCCCGGCACACGCTATCCAATACGGCGACGGCGACGTCGTGTTTCGAGGAGAGGGCCACCTCCCGGGACTCCCCCGAGGCCGAAAGAATGGTCACCGCATTCGTGTCGTGCCCGAATCCCACCCCCGGGGCGGACACGTCGTTGGCGACGACGAGATCGAGGTTCTTGCGCACCAACTTCTCCCGGGCCCGGGACACCAGATCGGAGGTCTCCGCGGCGAATCCCACGAGTATCTGCCCCGAGCGCTTCGTCTCGCCGAGCCGGGCGAGGATGTCCTCGGTGGGCACCAAGCGAATGTCGGGTGCGCCGTCGCTCTTCTTCCACTTGCCGTCAACCACCCTCTCGGGGCGGAAATCAGCCACGGCTGCCGTCATGATGACGACGTCCGCCGATGGGGCACTCGCCATCATCGCCGTGGACATCTCGCTGGCGGTCTCCACAGCGATGTGCTCGATCCCGGCAGACACGGGGAGCTCGGTCGTGGTCACCAGTGTCACTTTCGCTCCCCTCGCCCGGGCAGCCTCGGCGATCGCGTGTCCCTGTCGCCCGCTGGAGCGGTTGGCGAGCACGCGCACAGCATCGATGGGCTCGCGGGTCCCGCCCGCCGACACGAGGACGCGCATGCCTGCGAGGTCACCGACGGGGACCAGGGCTGCGGCGACGGCGCCCAGGATCGCCTCGGGGGC
>Ga0315903_10004359_pt1 | contig 18992 bp, 16 predicted proteins | sample LakEriMetagenome_7_FD_203524 | JGI IMG/M metagenome (GOLD analysis project Ga0315903, IMG submission 203524) | Freshwater fungal communities from buoy surface, Lake Erie, Ohio, United States - Buoy 2 MA119 | ecosystem: Environmental > Aquatic > Freshwater > Lake | place: USA: Lake Erie, Ohio...
ATACGACTTTAACGCTCCGAGTGTTACCATGGTTCCGGGGACTTCAACTGTTGAAGTTACTTCAACTCCCCTTGCTCCACTTTCAAATATTTATGGTACTTTTTATAATCTTAATTTTATCAATAACGTAGTTGACAAAACTATTTTAGTAGGTTTTACAGTCACGAACAGTTTTGTAACGACAAATTCGACACAAACTGCAAATATTTTGGGGCAGATTACTTGTACGGGTAATGGTCGTTTTAGGCCCGGTACTTTTAATGTGCCCATGGTATTTTCTTCTTTTACGTTGACAAACAACACTTCTTTTCCACAAGAAACGCAATATGCTTACTATGCATCTAGCCTAGTAACTGGAACAAATCCAGAATTGCGTGCTTTTGGCGCAACAAATGTTACTAATAACACGGGTATAACATTTCCTTCTCTTATTAAAGTTGCCGCTTTTACCAATTTTTCTGGTTCTTGGCAGATCCCAAATGACTTTGGCGGGTCGTTTCAATTAATCGCTGTTGGAGGCGGGGGTCAAGCGGGTGTTCAAAGCTCAGGATCGGTTCAAGGTCGTGGAGGCGCCGGTAGCGGAAACGCTTCAAATAATTACGGAATAGGTGGAGTTCTTCGTAATCAAAATATTTACATTCAAGCAGCCGGTTCAACAGGTAAAAATCTTTCCGTAGGTTCTGGCGCAAACGGCTCTGAGTCTTTTGTTAATTTATTGAATATTAATGCTGTTCCAGCTTCACTTGCGCAAGGTGTTAGAGGACGAGAAGGTTTGGGATCATCTAGCGCTTCTGGTGGTTTAAGTAATGGTGGTGGGTTAGGTCGTATCAGTAGCTCAGGTGGCGGTAGTAGTGGGGGTTCTAGTTCCTTTACAACTACTTCTGGTGGAGGTGGTGGAGGAGGACTTCAAGCTTTTTCCTACGGAACTTTTCCAGCTTCACTAAGTAGCGGCGGTTCCAGTTTTTCTGCGGGGAACGGCGGTGGCGGTGGTGCGGGCACTACTGGCAGTGGAAACAATGGCACTGCTTCAGGTGGTGGTAATGGGGGTTCTCCTAACGGCGGCCTTGGCGGAACAAACAGCCCTGCCTTGGACGGAGCTAACGCTGGCGTTGGTGGTGGCGGTGGTGGTGGCGGAATTACTAAGAGTGGCGGGAATGGATCAAACAGCACTTCTTGGACATATAACTACCTAAACGGTGTTGCTGCTTCCGGAACTATTGGCGTTGGTGGTGGGGGCGCAGGTTCTGGATATCAATCAGGGGCAAACCGTGTTCAGGGTGGTGACGGCGGAATTGGCGCTGGCGGTGGTGGGGTAGGCTATTACAATAGCGCAACAAATCCATACGGCGGCTCCGGGGGACCCGGACTTGTTTTGTTCGTGTACGCTCCCGGTATTGAAGACGTTAGCACACAATTAATTGGGTAAAATCAGGGACAGGGGAATGAATTTTGAGCCAATTGCCAGATCCGGGAAATCCGGCAGAAGTCGCCCGTTCGGCGTTAGGTGGCATAAAAGAAGCCATCAAGGTTGGTCGAGAGATCAAGGACACGGGCAGGGAAGTCAGCAACTTCTTGGACGAGGAAGCCAAGGCTAGGGTTGCGTGGAAAAAGAAGCAGTTACAGTTACAAAGGCGGGGCGATTTAGTATTTGTTGATGCGGCCAACGAGTATCGTGAGGTCCGTAAAATACGTGCAGCCGAAGAGGGCATGTACCAGGAAATGGAGCAAGAGTTTGGCAGGCAGGCGGTAACGGAGGTAAAAGCTTTAGTTACCCAAATGCGTAAGGAAAGACAGATATTGGACCATGAATTCCAACGTCTTCGATCCGAGGAACGGTTGACTTGGATAATTATTTTTACTCTTTCAGGAATTATTTACGGCGTTTTTAAAGCAATGGGAGCGTGGTGATGTTACCAATAGCAGCACTATTAAGTATCGGGGAAAAGGTTTTAGACAAGGTTCTCCCGGATCCGGCTGCAAAAGCAGAGGCTCAGGCCAAGCTTATGGAGATGGCGCAAAAAGGCCAGTTAGCCGAGCTTGAGGCGATGACCAAGGAAATGGATTCGGCTCGCAGGCGCGAGATCGAGATTGCCACCAGCCAGTTCGCTCCAACCATTAATAAGATCATTACGCCCGTTTTAGCGCTTGGAACGGTCAGCCTAACCTTTATTTTGTTTCTGGTAATCATTTTTGCCGAGGTCAATGCCAATTCAAAGGACATCCTGATCTACGTTCTTGGCGCCCTGACCTCTGCTATGACTATGGTTTTAGGCTACTACTTTGGATCTAGCCAGGGCAGTAAGGAAAAATCCTTACAACTTGACGAAATCATGGACAAGAAGAAATGAATTTAACCGCTAACTTTACTTTGTCTGAAATGGTGAAGTCTGATACTGCACTGCGTCATGACATGGATAACACGCCTGGGGAGGCAGAAATTGAAAATCTTAAAAGACTATGTGAAAAAGTTCTTCAGCCTATTAGGGAGCATTTTAAGACTGGGGTCAAAGTCAACTCGGGCTTCCGCCATCCGGACGTCAATGCCAAGGTCGGAGGCTCGAAAACGAGCGATCACTGCAAAGGCCAAGCAGCGGACATCGAAATCCCAGGCATCCCGAACGCGGACCTTGCAAAGTGGATCACAGAAAACCTCAACTTCACGCAAGTCATCCTCGAGTTCTACACGCAAGGTGTCCCGGACAGCGGCTGGGTCCACGTCAGCTACGACCCGCAAAACCTCAAAAAACAAGCCTTGACCGCCGTCAAGCAAAACGGTAAAACTGTTTATTTGCCGGGGCTGCAAGCATGAAAGTTAAAAAAGACTCTGGGGGTCCAATTATATAATGGGTTACTTTCGATTAGCCTTTAAACCTGGGATAGATAAACAAAATACCGAGTATGGCTCGGAAGGCGGATGGATTGATTCCGATCATGTCCGCTTTCGGTTTGGCCTTCCGGAAAAAATGGGCGGCTGGGAACGACTTGTTTCTCAGGCGGTTATATTGCCTGTCCCAGGTCCAGCAAACGATCCCTTGTCTTTAATAGGCCAAGCAAGTGATTTATTTACTTGGAATGCCTTAGACGGCACTCCTTACGCTGCCATAGGAACAAACAGAAAGTTATATATTTACACCGGCGGTCAATATTTTGATATTACCCCAATCAGATCAAGTAGGACTGGTCTAACGTTTACTACGGTAATAGGTAGCGCAACCGTAACCGTTAATTTAAGTAATCACGGCGCTATCCCAGGCGATTTTGTCACTATTAGTAACACTACTGGCAACCCTGGCTTACTCCCTAACTCTACGTTTGATCAACAGTTTGAAATTCAAACTGTCATAGATTCGAGTAGATTTACCATTCTTCTTCCTACCCAAGCATTGTTTACAGACACTGCGGCGGGATCAGCAAGCGCTAATTTTGAAATTACTGTTGGAAATGATGTAAGCTTTTTTGATTTTGGCTGGGGAACGGGCACTTGGGGCTTATCTACCTGGGGCACCCCCCGTCCTCCTGGAATTGTTAATCGCGGGTCACAAACTTGGCAGTTTGATAACTACGGAGAAAATTTAATTGCTGGAGTGGTTGATGGTCCTGTGTATCAATGGTCGCCAACAATTGGAACTGCAACAAGAGCTCAAATTGTGAATGGAGCTCCAACTAGAAGCCGTTTTTCTTTGATATCCACTCCAGATCGTCACCTCGTATGCCTTGGAACAGAAACTATTATTAATGACAGGCTTAGCATTGACCCCATGTTTGTACGGTTTTCTAGCCAAGAAGACATAAGCCAATTTAGTGAATCTGCCACAAATACTGCGGGTGGGCAACGTTTAACTGATGGAAGCAAAATCTTATCGGGAATCCGTTCTCGTGGCCAAATTTTAATTTTCACCGACACCTCTTTGCATGGCATGCAGTACATTGGCCCTCCATACACTTTTGGATTTCAACAACTTGGGGCAAATTGTGGAAGCATATCACCCCACGGAGCAGTAGACGTTAACGGTTTAGCCTTTTGGATGGGCACAGAGTCTTTCTACGTATTTGATGGAACAGTCAAGAAGTTGCCTTGCACAGTGCAAGATTACGTATTTAAAGATCTCAATATTATCCAAGGGGAAAAAGTATATGCAGGCGTTAACAGCCAGTTTAACGAGGTAACCTGGTGGTATTGTTCCTTTACCTCTGACTACATAGACCGATTTGTAAGCTATAACTACGTAGAAAATTGTTGGCACATTGGAACAATGCCGAGAACTGCATGGTCAGACATCGGCACATTTGATCGACCACTGGCAACTCAGTATTTTGAAAACGCTAACTACCCCATTCCTTCTCCACAAGTACAGGGATTAACCGCTGGCAGAAGTGTTGTTTATCGACAAGAAACTGGTTACAACGGGGATAATTCGGCGATAAATGCGTATATTCGCTCTGGGTATTTTGACATTGGCGATGGCGATCAAATGTTGTTTATGAAACGGTTTGTACCCGACTTTAAAAATCAAGTGGGTAATTTGACTGTCCGTTTGTTGCTGCGTCCATATCCTCAAGCTAGCGCCAGCCCCAGTTCATTAGATCCTTATGTAATCACTCCAACCACTCAAAAAGTGGACACAAGAGCGCGAGGGCGGCAGGTTAGCTTAGGAATTGAAAGTACAGCCCTGAACACAAACTGGCGATACGGCACGTTGCGGGTAGATATACAGCCCGATGGATTAAGATGAGCAAGATTACTAACGTTCGTTTGCCTAACGCAAACACATTAACATTTGATCCGCGACAGTTTAACCAACTTGTACGATCTCTTGAGCAAATTGTTTTACAGCTTAACAGTACTTACACGCCGAACACGACCGAAGACAAAGACCAGGCTCAGTCTTGGTTTTTTTCTGGGGCAACTGGGGCCAGTAAATATGATCTTACTGCCGGTTTAGCCCTAAAAGTTAATAAGGCTGGCGACACGATGACCGGTAATTTAACCGTGCCGTCTATAACTATTGGTGCTTTTACTATTCAAGAAACTGCCGGTAAATTGACTTTCTCAGTGGCGGGCAACCCTATTGCTTCGCTAGATACGTCTGGCAACTTTACCGCACTGAACAACGTAACAGGCTTTGGTACACCATGACGCTAAATGCTTCCGGTCCTATAAGCCTTGGCGGTCCTGTTATTGGGCAGTCAATTCAGTATGAGATTTACGAGACGACCACTAATTTAATTACGTTAAACGACCCTAAAGTACGCGCTTTAGCGCAGGTGCCCTCTGGCGCCATCGTCATCCCCCAAAACTTTTACGGTAAGACTTACACGCAGTTTTTTACGATTACTACTAGCCAAGTCAACTTTAATTTATTGACGTACCTTAATGCAAACGGTTGGGATCCCCTAGCCAGAGCAGATGTAACCATAGCCCCCGGAGTTTATATTTATTCAAACAGTACAGGCACCCCGGGCATGGTTATAAGCGGTGTGTACAAAAAGGGCGTCAAAATCACTAACAACGGCTTTATCGTTGGCATGGGTGGCGCTGGAGGTAATGGAACTACTGCTGTGGGCGGGGCTGGTTTGCCCGGAGGTTTAGCCCTATCGGTATCTTCTGCCGTAACCATTAATAACACTAGCGGAACAATTGGCGGTGGGGGTGGCGGTGGAGGAGGTGGCGCAGGTGTTGTGTTTACCTGCCCTTGCACCGGATCGCCTCTTGCTTATGTCGGTGGCGGCGGTGGTGGTGGTAGAACAGGTCTTGTTAACTCCGCAGGTGGTACTGGCTATGGTACTGGCAACCCGGGAACTTCTGTATCTGGCGGTGCTGGCGTTGCTGGAACACCACCCCCAGCCTATGGCGGCGCAGGGGGTAATGGCGGTACTTGGGGGTCGGCTGGTGGCGCTGGAACATTATCATCCGGTAGCGGTTTACCCGGGGGTGCTGGAGGCGCGGCAGGCGCAGCCATCACCGGTAACACAAACATTACTTGGGAAGGCTTTGGCACTAGGTTAGGCGCAATATCATGATTACTTACAGAATACTTAGTTACGATAAAGGTAGCATTATTGTGCAGTACAGCAAGGGCGATAGGGTGCTGGCTACGTTTAACTATGACGTTCCCTTGACCCCGGAAGGTCTGTTTATTACTGACGCCGAGTTAGATGCGCAGTTAACCGCCATGATGCCTACGGCTTGGGCAGACCGCCTTGAGGCTCTGGAGCGTGGTATCCCTAACGAAGAAGCTATCAAAGCCTTGGTGCGCCCGATTGAGCAAGCCCCTGTGGAGCAACCTGAAGGCGTGGGGTTACAGGACTTATGACTATTAGAGTAGATCCTAAACACACGTTCGTTTACGATGGCGCTCAGGTGGGGGTTTACCACGCCAATAAGGGTGAGGGGTTGCCAAAGCACGAGCATGAGTTTGCCCACGCTACCTTATGTACGTCCGGTTCTTGTATCATTCGTAAAGAAAATAAAGAACTTCTGATCGATAAAATGACTAAGCCTGTAAATCTTTTGGCAAAAGAATGGCACGAGATTGAGGCTTTGGAGAATGAGACCGTATTTATCAACGTTTTTAGCGTTGGCAAATACTAGTAAAAGGCAGAGCCATGGCAAATTTATATAAACGATATTCTGCAGTTCTTCCGGCACTAACTCAGACTACCGTTTTAACGGTGCCTGTGGCTTCTACCATGATTATTAGGTCGATTTGGCTTTATAACCCCAGTCCGACAATGGTTCCTGCAATAATTGTGGAGGTTGAGCGGTCTCCTTCTGGGCTCACGGTCCTCGGAGTTGTAAATCTAACGCCTGGGCAGTACCTAGATGTGATGTCTCAAGCGGGGTCGGCTGCGTTGGTCTTAGAGGCAGGAGACCGTCTTGTTTTGACGAGTAGCATACCCAACGTTTACGCGTATGTAAGCTCCTTAATAGTAGACAGAAACTAATGTTTTGGGGCATAATTTTGACTAATCTCGCGTCCTTTCCCGACGCGCGGCCCTATGCGGCTATTGGCACAAACTGGAAAGGATAAAAATGGAAGATCAAGGAATCATGGCCCTGCCTCAGGCGGGTATGCAGGCACCGACGGCGCAGCCTCAAGCCGCAATCGACCCCAATAATTTTAGCCCGGAAGTCTTTGACTATGCTCGGATGCAACCCGACCAGTTCGGTCAAGATATTATGGGCGGCATGGAAGCTGCCGATCCTGCCATGGTGGCTGAATTTAAACAAGCCCTTGCTGGAATGCAACTTCCCCCTGAAGTTATTGATGCATTAGGGGACGTAATCGACCTTATTTTGCAAGACCCGGAAAACTATGGGGAAGTACGAGCAGAGCTCATTGCAGAAGGCGTGCCCGAAGAAATTCTTCCCCCAACCTTTGATGCGGCATATTTTGCCGCTATGAACATTGCTCTTGATCAATTAAGTGCTCAGCTAGGTCCTGTAGGTATGGCCAGCGGTGGAATTATGACATTAAATCCAATAGCCACCGAACTTGCCAAAATGGGTCGTGGCGGCGATCGGATGATTGCTCATGTTACTCCAGCAGAGGCTCGTATGTTGCGCCGCCGTGGTGGATCTGGAACCATTAATCCCTACACTGGACAACCTGAGTTTTTAAAAAAGCTTGTTAAATCAGTTGTAAAAACAGTGACCCAACCCATCAAATCTGCTGCAAAAGCAGTTAAAGGTGTTGTTAAAGGTCTTGGCAACGTTGTAAAAAAGATTGCGGCCAGCCCGATTGGTAGAATTGCTCTTACTGCCGCCGCTATTTATTTCATGGGCGGAGCAGGCCTCAACCTTGCAAGCGGAACCTTGGGCATAACTAATGCCGCTTTGGCTACAGGTGTTAACGCTTTTGCTGGAAGTACTTTGGTTAACTTGGCTTCTGGGCAAAAAGTTGGCGACGCAATTAAAGGTGGTTTGGTTACCGGGGTATTAGCCGGAGTAACTACGGGCGTTGTAAAAGGATTCGACGCCACAGTTCCCCCACCCTCAGTAGTAGGAACGTCGCCTGTGTCTGCAGAACAACTAGGATCTTCGGTAGATTCAGTTGACGCGTTTGCGGGCCAGCAACCTAGTGTTTCGGCAAATGTGCCATCAATTGATGCCCCTAATCTTCCGGACGCAGCCGCAAGATTGGGTACAAATGTGGGTCCTGATTTAACGTTGGAAGCGCAGCCCCTTAGCTTTGAGCCTAATTTTAGAATGCAAGCGGGGGGAGTTGATCTTGCTCAAAACGCTGCTACTACTGCTAGTGATGCGGGCTCGGCTGGCATCAATATGTACAACAACCCCGTAGGTCCGGGTAATGTTGGCGTCACGAACTCGGCTGGCATCAATACGTATGGCAACCCCATGGCCACAGCGCAAGGGGCAGATATGAGTTTTTTAAAGCCGGAACCTACTGCCTTAGACCAAATTAAGTCTGCTTATAACACGGTTGCTGACCCAGTCAAAAACTTTTATGGAGAATACATAAGTCCAGAAAGAGGAATGCCAACGCAAGACGCGATTAGAGCAAGCGCCAGAGATTTGATGACTGAATTTCCAGGCCTTAGCCCAGATAAAGCTATAGAACTTGCTGCAAAACAAGCAGCCGAATCTGCTCCAGGCATTGTTTCTCGTTATGCTCCGATAGCCGGTATTGGTCTTGGTGCCGCATATCTTGGAGGAGCTTTTAAACCGCCAGAGCAGCCAGGGCCTGCTGGAACTCTTCCCAAGGAAACGGGCTTTGATCTTATACGTGACGAACCCGGTATTTATGGTACTACCCCCGGGGGCGCAAATGTTACATATGCTTCTTTGCCTACCGACTTAAACTACAATCCACAAAACCCGTTTGCTCTTCCTCAAATAACTTTTGGTAATCCTTATGCAAACAGAAAGCCTCCTCCACGAAAGATGTTTGCTCAAGGTGGCATTGCAGCAGTAGCCCCATCTAAATTTAAACTAGGTGGTTACGCCTCGGGCGGAATTGGGTCGATGGCTAAAACATATCCTCGCCGCACGGGCGAAATTTCGGGACCAGGCACGGGAACTTCTGACGACATTCCAGCTATGCTATCCGACGGAGAATTTGTTATGACAGCAAAAGCAGTGCGTGGAGCAGGGAAGGGGTCTCGCAGAGAGGGTGCAAAACGTATGTATGCAATGATGCGAAAGCTTGAAGGGAAAGCATAATGGCTACCGAATATACCGAACAAATAGTTCGAGAAGCGCCTCAAATTGAGGCCTATAAACTAGGCCTTTTACAATCTGCCAAAAAGCTTTCAGAGACTCCTTTAAACATGCCTGCCTATCAAGTGGCGGGTTTGACGGAGGCACAAAAGCAGGCGGGTGATTTAGTTAACCAGGGTATTGGCGCCTATAAACCATATCTACAAAGTGGCCAACAAGCCTTAGAAATGGGAATTGGAACGTTAGGCCAGTCCTATGGAGCACCGACCACGGCCCAATTACAGCAATACCAAAACCCTTATCAAGATCTTGTTACGCAAGAAGCGCTTAAACAAATGCAGCGTCAAAGCGACATTGCACGGCAAGGCGTCGCATCTCAAGCCGTACGTGCTGGAGCCTTTGGTGGAACCAGAGAAGGTGTTCAAAGAGCAGAACTTGAGCGTGGCTTACAAGATGTAATGAGCCAACGCATTGCACAAGATTTGGCTCAAAACTATGCTCAGGCACAAAATTTATTTGGCCAGCAACAGGGACGAGCCCTGCAGGCTGCTCAACAATACGGGCAGTTTGGTGTTCAACAAGCTGCTTTAGGCCAAGGCGCTCAGCAAATGGCCCAGCAAGATGTTAACAGCCTGTTGGGCATTGGTCAGCTACAACAGCAACAAAACCAAGCAACTTTGGACGCCGCACGCGCAACAGGGTTGCAAGCGGCGCTTACCCCGTACCAGCAGACGTCTTTCCTGTCGGATATCTACAAGAGTGCGCCCGGTACTCAAATTGCTCTGACCTCGCAAAGCGCTCCATCCACAAGTCCCTTACTTCAGGCGGCAGGCCTTACCGTTGCCGGAGTGTCCGCTGCGGCAGGAGCTAAAAAAGCTGGGTTGTTCTAAGGAAAACTTATGAAAAAGCCTGTAACACAACGTAAGATGTTTATGGCTGCCGGTGGCATGTCTGAAACCAGCTCTGAAGGAATTATTTCGGGCTTTAACGATGAGGAACTAGAAGATGAATACGAAAACAGGACTCCTGACAACATTGAAATCATTGCTAACAACCTTCGTGGTGACATCCGTTCAATGGATGAAAGGTATCTGGAGCTCGCTCAAATGGTCGGTGAGTCAGCTTTCGAAACTCCGGAAGAAGTAATTGCTTTAATGCAAGCGCAGTTTGCGCAGCCGCAAGAATCCCCGCAACAACCCCCACCTGCTGCGGGGAGCGGGCAAGGAATTGCTGGAATCATGCAACCACCTGCCGCTCAGCCGCAAGGAATCATGCAGGGAGTAGCAGAACCTGGCATGGAACAACCAATGCCACAACCCGGTATGGAACAAATGCCACAACCTGGCATGGAACAACCCGTACAAATGGCTCACGGTGGAATAGTTCATCGTCAAGCCGGTAGTCCTCCTACCGGAGAAGTTGCACCAGGAAGACGTCAACTTGGATTTATGCGCTTTATGGAACCGGGCTCGATTCCCGATCCACGGACCATGGCTCCCCGTGCAACTCCTGTCCCGCATGTGGTGTTGCAACAAGCCCCATCCATGGCGCCTTCTACAATAAATGCTATTCGTTACGGAGACATGTCTCCACAAGCAACACAATTCTTACAGAGTGGGGCTTCTCGTGTTGGAACATTGCCCCAGCAGATTCCTTTGGCTACTCGTTTTAGCACTAACATTGCGGAAGCAATGCGTAGTGCCCCTGGGTTTGCAAGAGAAGTCGGTCGCACATTGATGAGCACTCCCCAAGGAAGAGCCGCCGCTCTAATTGGAACAGGGCTCACTGCCACTGCACTTCCTTTTATGGGAAGCAGAGAGCAAGTCTCTTCTGACCAGCCTGCTGTTTCAGAAGTGCCTGGAGTAGATGCTCAGGGGCGTTACATGGCCGTTCCACTTCCTACGCCTGCTCGCGGCAAGACCGGAGATGCTACAACAGACATAGGCGCACTCCCAATGCGGGGTAAGTCTGGAATTGCTGGCGTAGATGTTGGTGGAGAAGAGTCTGCTGTTCCAACTCCCACCGGCCCAGTCCCAATTCCCACCGGCCCAGTCCCAATTCCGCCAGAAGTCCGTGCCGATGAAGGAGAAAAAATTGTTGCCCCACCACGAGCAAAAACGTATGACGAACGCGTTCAAGATCGCTTAGGTGTGTTTAACAAATATTTGGGCAGTGACCCAGAAATGCGTAAGGCACAAGCCCTATTCTTACTGGCCGAAGCAGCACTAAACGTGGCTGGGTCCAAGGGTAGAAGCACCGGAGAGAGACTTGCGGTAGGCCTTAAAGGATTCCCGGCTGGCATGGCAGCCCTTGGAGCGGAAGCAGATAGAGAACGTCGGTCCATTGCCGCTTCTGCAATATCGGCTGTTGAAAGTGATATTCAAGCCACGGCTAAATACAACCAACAAGTAGCAATACAAACGGCTAAAAATGCTCCCGCTAGGGACAAGCTTATTAGGGCTGCAAACTACTACATGAATAGGGATGGCATAACCCAAGACATGCTCCAATCTAATCCTGAGATTGTAGATAGATACGTGGGAATGGCTCAATTAATAGATGACAAAATGCTTGTTCCGGATAAAACAGGAGACTTAGTTGATCCATTAGGACGACCAGTGCCTGGATTTTCTAGGGCCGCTCCTACTCCAGCTAATGGAATTGGCTATCTAGATCCAGCTAATCCATTGGTAAAAGTATCTGAAACATTTGTAACTCCAGCCACAACAGAAGAAAAATCTGGGCTAATTACAACAAAAGCCAATAATGAACAACTAATAGTGCAGATTAACTCTGCAATGGACCATTTAAATAAATCAGTTGGTCTTGGCCCATCAATACGTGCTGGCGTAACAAACATTTTTGCTCCAATTACTGGTGACGTAGGGCTTGGTTTAACTGACATCCAAACCCAGGCACTGCGAAGCAAAGACCGGTTGTTGCAGGATGTCCTTGTAAAGGCTAAGCTTCGTAACCCCAAAGCACCAGTTTGGGAGCAGAAGAACATAAAAGACGTTATTGGTAATCCTAGTAGCATTGTTAATTCTTGGGAAGAATACACTTCCGTTGTAAACAATATCTTGCAAGAGCTTTTAAACGAAAATGCTATGATCGATGCTCGTTTAAATCCTGGGCAACCTCTAAAGCAAATTGATCGTATGCCAACGGGAACTAAGACGGATCCATTAGCCTACTCACCAAATGTTTCTGTTACGCTACAAAATGTGTTTGCAAACAGACCTAACGCTAAGGTTTGGGTAGCTGGTAAAGATGAGAATGGAAAAGAGATTGCGCCTTTCCAAGTTGAAGGAAAACGGTTTATGGAACAATTTAACGCACAACGCGGACAAGCTCAATGATCTATACCCTTCCTGACGGCAGACAAGTTGACCTCACCTCTGGCACAGGTGTATCTGGGCAAGTAGAAGCAGAAAAAGCTACACCAAGAGAAGCTCGGCAAGAGCGCCCAGAAGAAATTTACCCAGAAGGAAAGTTAAGCTTTAGAACGGCAATTGACCTTGCTAAGCAAGTTTCTTGGGGCCTTAACTCTGCTTTACTTGCTGCTCCCGACGCCGTTGTCAGAGCTTTTGGTGAGGCTGCCGGTTTACCGAAGGAAGAAATATTTCAATTTCAAGATTTATATAAGAATGTTTCCGGGCAAACTGCTCCCAAAAATAGAATAGAACGCTTAGGAAATGCGTTTGGGCAAGGCGCTGCAGCAACTCTTCCTTTCACTGGACTATTGGGAGTTGTTGCAAGGACCAAGGCACTAGCTGGTCCACTTTCGCCAAGTGCTCCTGTCTACAAACAAATAGCAAAAGAAACTTTAGACTTCATGCGTACAAACCCTAAGGCCGCACTTGCGGCTGATTTGGGTTTTGGTGGGGTGTATGGAGCGGTGGAGCAAGGCGTTGTTGAGGCCACCGAGCCCGGAGAAGCACGAGATATTCTTAAAGCCACCGTTCCCTTTGGTGTAACTGCGGCTATCCCTGCTACTGGAAGCAAACTATTTGATTTGGGCAAAAAACTGGTTAACTTAAGCCCAACCGCTGGCGTCGCTCGTGCGGTCGCCACACCTTCACCCACGGTCCCCGGAACAGAGAAGTTTGATTTCTATCAGTCAGCAGTTGCTGAAACAATTCCAAATATTCCTGGCGTCCGTGGACCAATTGGGTTTATGGGCAACTATTATGGTTCCAGGGCCCAACGTACTATCTCCAAACAGCTTCAAGATGTGTTGGCAAAAGAGGGTGGCTTAGAAGCGGAAGAGGCTATTGCTTTGACCAATGCAATTGAAAACATTGCTAAACAAGAAGGTTTTGAAGACGCTAGATTTGTGTTCTCGCTTCCCGAAGCAACACTTATTCCGACCTTGCGACAGACTTTTAACGAGATCATGCGCAGTGCTTCTCCCGCAGTACGGGCAGATATTAATGCTCGCATGGATCAAAACGTTCAATCTTTTTTAAATATCGCCCAAAAGTTTAAACCTTCTTCTTCGATGAGCATGGGCGAAGCATTAGTTTTGCATGACGCAGAAAAGGCACGCTCAATTAATGATGCATTAAATAAAATCGAAGGATTAAAAGCAGATCAGGCCAATGAGATACTTAATCGCTATCGCATGGACACCAACTTAGCTGATATAGGCAGCACTTTGCGTTCATCTGTTTTAGCCGCTCGTGAAGGAATGATGTACAAATTCCAAGACATGGTTGATCGTTTTACGATGAGACCGGGTGGTGTGCGTGCTCCGGTTCGTCAAGAAGGCGTTCCAATTGAAGGCGTTCCGGTTGCAGACTTTGATGCTTTTGCCAAGCGCATGCTGGCCAAATATAAGTTAACCCCAGAGAATCGTTTGTTTGGAGGAGAAGTTCCTGGCCCAGCAAAAGAAATCCAAAGAGCACTCAATATTTTTGAGCAAGCTCAAGAAGGAGCGGTTGCTAAAAATGTTGAAAAATTTGTACGCGACTCGCTAAAAGATGAAAGGTATATAAAAGCCCTTCCTGAGTCAGAAGTAGAGTACACCATAAATAATATTATCTCTCGTATTCTTACCGGAAAAACTCCTCCCGGAGTTGATTCTCGCTCTCCCTCGTATTTTTTAAAGAGAGATGAAGATAAACAAATTTTAAAAAAGGCACAGGAAGAAGCGGAAAAGAGCGCTGGTTCACAAATTACATTGCCTGAAGCAGTGGATTTGCTGTTATCTGCCCAAAAATACCGCAATTACATGTTTGTAAAGTCGCAGAACGACTTACAGTTTGGAATGCCTCGAGCATTTGCTGAACAAGTTGATCGAAGCGGACGAGAGTTACTTGGCGATGTAGAGTATTTTGTTTTCAACTCTAACGCATTTAAAAATGCTCCAGGCATTGGTAACCTTGAGTCTGCCTATCGAGATATGTTTACAAAAGGTTTTGATAGCCTTTTCCCATTGATGGCCACCCGTAAACGTCCTACGGGCGAGTTTGAAATGAGCGACGAAGCATTTATTGAAAAGGTTTTAAAGAGTCGCGAAAACCTTCGCTCCATGAATGCAATCTTTGGAGACAGTCCAGCATACGCTAAAAACTTAGAAGAAGCGCTTTTGGCTAAAGCTCGTCAGGCCGGAGCCGTGGGTAAAGATGGCCTTATAGATGTGCCAGCGTACAACCGTTTTGTATCGGGCCTTTCTCGTTCTGGTGTAATGGATGACTTGCCTCCATCAGTGCAGGCGACCTTACGCGACGAAATCAAAACAGGACAAGCATTTGCCGACAATATTGCTAGCCAGAAAGCTTCTGTCGAAGCAATGCAAGACAAAGAACTAGATGCTTTAATAAAGAAATTTATTCGCCCTGATGCTGATATAAAACAACTTGTGCAACAAGCCATGGACGACCCGGCAGTGATGCGCAAGTTAATTAATACGGTAGGCAAAGAAGAGCCAAAACTTCAGGCCATGCGCCGTGATTTTTGGGAGGGGATTGTTGCTTCTCTTCGCGATGAAACTAACCCAGAGTACCTGAATGATTACCTGACTCGTTACGGCAAATCTTTAAACATGCTCTATACACCAGAGCATCTTAATAACCTAAAGCTTTTGGGTGCTATCCAAGAAAGAGTATTCGCGGTCAACCGGCCAGAAGGTGCATTGAGTCCGTTTAGGACCTTTGACGTTAAGCTTCGAGAGAAAGTTGGTGCGGGTGTTGGTACGATTGAATCGACCGCTCGTGCGGCAATGATTCGCCAAATCAGCCCACAACACGCTATTGTTTCTTTGTTATCGCGCTTTTTTACAAGGCAACAACAAAGCATTACAGATAAAATTTTATTAAATGCTTTGACCAATCCAGATTACGCTGCTCGATTGGTTGCAGCTTCTGCCCCGCTCTCCACAGACAAAGGGTTTAAACAAGCCGCTCAGCTAACAATGGAAGTTGGCGGATACCTGCCTTCTCTTTTGAAAAATGTTCCCAGGGTAGCTAGTATCGAAGCGGTCCAAGCTATTGAACCGGAGCAGGAAGTTCCTTTTGCTCAAGTGTCCCGGGAGGCTATTTCTCCTGCGCCTGCCAGAAGGCCAGTTCCTTCTTTGACTCCCTTGCAACAGCAAGGAGTTGTTCCACCAAGAATGGGTCTTGGGTATCCTACCCCGGCAACCTCTTCGGTTTTAATGAAAAGCCCCTTAATCCAAAGAATGCCGTCCCAACCTCCGGCTGATCCAAACTATGCTATGTATCAGGCTTTGTTTCCGCAAGACGTGGTTTCTCCGTTGATTCGGAAGCCGCAATAGCATAAAACTCCTTGACCTTGGCATTCCAGTGGTCAAGATAACTTTCAAACTCTCGCCCGCAAGTAATGAACTCTTTAATAAGCCCGTCTTGCGAGGCCATGAGAACTACGCCCTGGCGGATCTCTGTGCCGTACATTTCGTTGTGTGCTGCAGCATAGGCTGTTAGCTGTATAAAATAATCGTCAATCCACTCTCGTTTCTTCATCTTATTGGCCTGCTTGAAGTCTATGATGGAAGGTTCGCCTTTGTAGACTCCCACCAAATCGGTAGTCCCGGCGTATACACCACGCCTGTAGACCATGACTTCGTTGCCCCAAACTTCGTCTAGCTCTGGGAAGTAGGCCTCCATAAGACTGGCGGCCATCCGATAGGCTTTGTATTGGTAGGCGTACTTTGCTGGTTGTAGGGGACGGATCTTGACGTGGGATTCAATGTATGCGTGCATGCATGTCCCCACTGCCGCTGCATCGCTCTTTATTTTCTCGGCCTGCTCTTCCCCGACACGATTGGCCCACTCTATTAATTTTGTTTTGTCCTTAGTTTTATCTAATATCGTAGTCACGCTGGGCAACTTTTCTCCGTGCCTATTGACATAACGTCGCCCCTCCGGCAAGTCTTGCCTGGTCAGGGTTTCGTACTTGTATCGATTTATTTGGTTGATAACTAAATCAGCCATTCTTTTAACTCCTCTCCCAACACCTGGGTGGCAATATTGATCTTGTTCTTTAAAGCCGTGACGATCTTTTCGTCCACAGATTTGGGTGTAATTAAGTCGATATACGTCACAGATTTGGTTTGCCCAATACGGTGAGCACGGTCCTCGGACTGCAGGCGAACTTCCAAATCGTAACTGTTCGAGTAATAAATCATCGTGCTGGCGGCGGTTAGGGTTAACCCGTATCCTCCGGTTTTAGGCTGTCCAATAAAGAACCTCAAATCGCTGTCTGGATCTTGGAACCGGGTCACGATCTTTTGTCGTTCTTCACCATCAGTGGCCCCATAGTAGGTAGCCGCACATCCCCCGCCATACGCCTTTGAGAGCGCCCGTTCGATCGCCAAGATGTCGTGGGTATAGGACGCCCATATAATGACTTTCCCTGAGACCTCCTCAACACAGTCCAGGAGGGCGTCAAGCCGGTGGTTTTTAATCTCGCGAATTTGACCATCGTCCGTCTTTAAATGCCCACAGCATATTTGATGTAGCCGCAGAAGTTGAGTTAACGCAGTAGCCGTGGTGGTCATCTGCCCGTCTTCGAGCATGGCCAGGGCCATGCGCTTCATTTGATTGTAAAGCTCCGCCTGCTCGTCCGTAAGCAATACCTCCCGCTTGGTATAGATCTTTGGGGGTAAGTCCACGCACTCTTCTTTGGTCACCCGAAAGGCAAAGGGATGCAGCTTCTCGCTTAATTCATCCAGCCGCCTGTAGCCCACTACTTGGTTAAAGGACCTCGGACCCATGGTTTTCTTGACCAAAACGGCGTAACGGGTCTGAAAGGCAAAAAAGCTTGAAAAGCCCAATAGGTCGGGGGACAGAAAAGCGCACTGTGTGTACAGGTCTAGCGGGCTTTTAGTAACCGGGGAGCCGGTTAGGATCCGCCTATATTTGGCAAAGCGGCCTAGCTTGTAAATATTCTTGGTCCTTTGGGCTGACCCTGTTTTAATTGTGGTGCTCTCATCTACGGACATTATGGCGTTGTGGGAAAGTAGGAATTTTTCTGCAAATTTCACGCCTTTTGGAGTAGAGAATGCCTCTACGTTCATGATCAAAATATGCAATATGTCGTCCGGCTCAAACATAGAGTTCAACGCTATTTCCTGAGCCTTGTTGGGATTAGGCGACCATAGTGCGGTGCGGTACATGACATGGTCAGGAGTGTGCTTAGGAATCTCAAGTTCTGCCCAGTTCCTATAGACACCCTTGGGCGCTATGATAAGCGCCCCGTTGATTCGTCCATTGTCGTACAGCATGCACATGTTGTTGATGAGCATGAAGCTTTTGCCCGTACCCATGTCGGCAAACAATGCCGCTTCGGGCTTATCCCAAAAACGTGCTAGATAAGCCGATTGATGAGCATAGGGCTCATTCTTGAATCGATAGTCCAACATACTTTCTCTCTTTCTTGACAAACTAAAATCCTTGCGATAGCATACACGAACTTATAGAAAGGAGAAAGAGGTAATGGCAAAAGTTTTTGTTGTACAAGAAACCATGCGCCACAACGTGTTGCCTGCGCAACAGTTTGGAGACTTGGTGTTCTTACTGCCCCCTCAAGTTCAAATCGGCTTCTCACCAGGACCAATGGTGAATCGCATGAAACGTGTGCTTAGGGATTTTACTGATCAAGACTACTTGCTTTTGATTGGAGATCCTGCTGCAATGAGTATTGCCGCTGCAATTGCATCGCAGTACAATAACGGCAAGTTCCGCTTCTTGAAGTGGGACAAACGGGAAATGAAGTACTATCCCATAGTAGTTGATTTAAACCAGAAAGGAGAAAGTTATGAGTAGCATTGATTTTGAAACAGACGCACGCGCAATCACTGTTGAGGATAACTCTTTAACGGCTATTGCTGCTTTAGCAAAGCAGGCTCTTTTGCTTGAAAAAGACATCGAGGAACTCGAAACCACGTTAGCAGAGAAGAAAGAATCTCTGCGCAACTTGACTGACGAGCGTATCCCCGATGCCCTCAAAGAAATCGGCATGTCAAAGTTTCAGATGACCGATGGATCTGAGATAGAAGTAAAACCGTTTTACTCGGCAAGCATTCCGGTTGACCGCCGAGGTGAAGCGTACGAATGGCTTCGTGCCCACGGGTTCGATGACATTATCAAAAACACCGTCTCCGTACAGTTTGGTCGTGGCGAAGACGATGCAGCGGGCGATTTGATTAATTCAATTCGCAAGCAGGGGCTCTTGCCTGAACAGGCAGAGAAGATCGAATCCCAAACCCTTAAAGCTTGGGTTCGCGAAATGGTGGAAAAAGGCACGGATTTCCCCACGGAGCTTTTTGGCGCTTACACAGGCTTCAAAGCAA
>Ga0315903_10004369_pt1 | contig 18959 bp, 11 predicted proteins | sample LakEriMetagenome_7_FD_203524 | JGI IMG/M metagenome (GOLD analysis project Ga0315903, IMG submission 203524) | Freshwater fungal communities from buoy surface, Lake Erie, Ohio, United States - Buoy 2 MA119 | ecosystem: Environmental > Aquatic > Freshwater > Lake | place: USA: Lake Erie, Ohio...
ACCTGTCACGGACCGGTTCAGACTTACGAAATTCAAAAACAGTTTGCTCCTTTAACTATGGGTTGGTGTATCAGTTGTCACCGCAAAACAGAAGTGAAAATGGAAGGAAATGAGTACTACACCAAAATTCACGAAGAACTTTCTAAAAAGTACGGCGTGACCAAATTGACTGCTGCGCAAATGGGAGGTTTAGAGTGTGGTAAATGCCACTATTAAAAAAAATTATTAAGAGCTAATATTTATATACAATGTCATCAAACAAAAAATACTGGAAAAGTGTTGAAGAGCTAAACGAAAATAGTTCTATTGTTGAGGCGCTTAGAAATAATGAATTTGTTGAGGAAATCCCAACAGATGAATTTTTAGGAAACAAGAATGCGTTAACGGATTCATCAACTACACGTCGTGATTTCTTAAAGTATGTAGGTTTCTCTACTGCTGCTGCATCATTAGCAGCCTGTGAAGGTCCTGTACGTAAATCCATTCCGTATGTAATTCAACCGGAACAAATCATTCCAGGTGTTTCTAATTACTATGCTACCTCCTTTTTTGACGGATTTGATTTTGCTAATCTATTGGTTAAAACCAGAGAGGGTCGTCCAATTAAAATTGATAACAATACGCTAGCTGGGGCCAATTTTACGGCAAACGCAAGAGCACACGCTTCGATTTTGTCTTTGTATGACAGCATGCGATTGAAACAACCAAAGATTGCTGGTAAAACGGCAAGTTGGGCTGAGGTAGATGCTAAACTTAAATCAAGTGTAGCCGAGGCGAAGGCCAAAGGAAAACAAGTGGTTATCCTTACAGGAACCTTGGCTTCTCCTTCTACCGAAAAATTGATTGCCGAATTTATCGCACAAAACCCAACTGCAAAACACGTTGTATACGATGCCGTTTCAGAATCTGCTGCACTTGATGCTTTTGAAACCGTTTACGGCGAAAGAGCCTTAGTGAATTACGATTTTTCAAAATCCAATTTAATAGTATCTATAGGTGCTGATTTCTTAGGAGATTGGCAAGGTGGAAATTACAATGCAGGCTATGCGCAAGGTCGTGTGCCTAAAAACGGTAAAATGTCTCGTCACTATCAGTTTGAGGCGAATATGACACTTTCTGGTGCTGCTGCCGATAAACGCGTACCGATGACCGTGGCTCAACAAAAATCAGCCTTGGTTTCCATTTATAATATCATTACAAATTCAGGCATAGCTACAACCAAAACCGCTAATGATGCTGCAATCCAAAAAGCGGCTCAGCAATTGAAAGCGGCTGGATCAAAAGGAGTTTTGGTTTCAGGAATACAAGATAAAAATGCACAATTACTTGTGTTAGCTATTAACCAAGCCTTGGCAAGTGAAGCTTTCACTACCATGGGAACGCGTCAAATCCGTAAAGGATCAAACGAAAAAGTAGCTCAATTGGTTGCCGACATGAAAGCCGGTGCTGTACATACATTAGTAATGCACGGAGTAAACCCTGTGTATACAATGCCTGCTGCACTTGGATTTGAAGGCGCATTGAAAAAAGTAACTACTTCGGTTGCATTTAGTTTAAAAGAAGACGAAACCGCTTCTGTAACTACTGTCGCTGCACCTGTTCCTCATTACTTAGAATCATGGAATGATTTTATGTTAACCAAAGGAACCTATTCTCTACAACAACCTACCATTCGTCCACTTTTTGACACCAAACAATTTCAAGATTGTTTATTGACACTAACAGCAAATGCTGCTTCATACTACACTTATATTCAAGCATCAGCTGCCGCAATTAGCGCAGGATCTTCTTGGAATAAAGTGTTGCATGATGGTGTTTATGTAGGAGCTTCAGCTGGTTTAACCGGAGGAGCCGTTAATTATGCTGCTGCCGCTTCTGCTTTGGCAGGTGCTCAAGCTGCAAAAGGATTTGAATTGGTATTGTACACCAAAACCGGTTTAGGGGATGGGCAACAAGCCAACAACCCTTGGTTACAAGAATTACCCGATCCAATTACTCGCGTTTCTTGGGATAACTACTTATGTGTGTCTAGAGTTGATGCTGAAAAATTAGGATTACAAAACAATAATGTGGCCAATGGCGGTCTCAACGGAAGCTATGCTACTATTAGCGTAAATGACGTTGCTATCAAAAATGTTCCTGTAATTATTCAACCCGGTCAAGCCGTTGGAACAGTTGGATTAGCCTTAGGGTATGGCAAAAAAGCAGCTCTAAAAGAAGAAATGCAGGTGGGTGTTAATGCATATGCACTGTACCAAAGTTTCAATAATGTCCAGTCTGTGTCTATCGCTAAAGCGGATGGCGAACATGAATTTGCCTGTGTACAATCTCAAAAAACATTAATGGGTAGAGGGGATATCATCAAAGAAACTACCCTTGAAATATTCAATACAAGAGACGCGAAAGAATGGAATGTTGTTCCAATGGTTTCGTTGGATCACAAAGAAGTTGAAGCAACCAAAGTTGATTTATGGGAGCCATTTGATCGTTCAGCTGGACATCACTTTAACTTATCCATTGATTTGAACGCTTGTACCGGTTGTGGGGCCTGTGTTATTGCTTGCCACGCCGAAAACAATGTGCCAGTTGTCGGAAAATCAGAGGTACGCAGAAGCCGCGACATGCACTGGTTGCGTATTGACAGGTATTACTCTTCAGAAGATACTTTCGCACAAGACGACGAGAAAAAAGAAGGTTTCAAAGGTTTATTTGGTGACAAAGGTTCCTTGGGCGGATTTGGCCAAATGGAACAACCAGCCGATAACCCACAAGTTGCTTTCCAGCCGGTAATGTGCCAACACTGTAATCACGCACCTTGTGAAACAGTTTGTCCGGTAGCCGCCACTTCACATAGCCGCCAAGGGCAAAACCACATGGCGTATAACCGTTGTGTAGGTACACGTTACTGTGCCAATAACTGTCCATATAAAGTACGTCGTTTCAACTGGTTCTTATACAGCCAAAACAGCGAATTTGATTTCCACATGAACGACGATTTAGGTCGTATGGTCATCAATCCAGATGTGAATGTACGTTCACGTGGGGTAATGGAAAAATGTTCGATGTGTATCCAAATGACGCAAGCTACTATTCTTAAAGCTAAAAACGAAGGAAGAGCAATCCAAGACGGTGAATTCCAAACAGCTTGTTCAAAAGCATGTTCTTCAGGCGCTATGGTATTTGGAGATGTAAATGATAAAGAAAGTAAAGTAGCTGAACTGGCTGCCGAAAACAGAATGTATCATTTGTTGGAGCATGTAGGAACTAAGCCAAATGTGTTCTACCACGTTAAAGTAAGAAATTCGTAAATTATTAATAAACAAGATAAAGGATTATGTCGTCTCACTACGAAGCACCCATTAGAAAACCTTTAGTTATAGGTGATAAATCATATCACGATGTAACCGTTGATGTAGCTGCACCTGTTGAGGGAAAAGCTAACAAACACTGGTGGATAGTATTTTCAATTGCCTTAGCCGCTTTTCTTTGGGGATTAAGCTGTATCATATACACCGTTTCAACAGGAATTGGAACTTGGGGATTAAACAAAACCATTGGTTGGGCCTGGGACATTACCAATTTCGTTTGGTGGGTAGGTATAGGTCACGCTGGAACCCTTATTTCGGCGGTATTATTACTGTTCCGTCAACGTTGGAGAATGGCCATCAACCGTTCGGCTGAAGCCATGACCATTTTCTCGGTAATTCAAGCCGGTTTATTTCCAATCATTCACATGGGTCGTCCATGGTTGGCCTACTGGGTTTTACCAATTCCAAACCAATTTGGATCCTTATGGGTAAACTTTAATTCGCCCTTGTTGTGGGACGTATTTGCAATTTCAACTTATTTATCGGTATCCCTTGTATTTTGGTGGACGGGATTGTTGCCTGACTTCGCCATGTTGAGAGACCGTGCCGTAACCCCATTTACCAAAAGAATTTATACTATCTTAAGTTTTGGATGGAGTGGAAGAGTAAAAGATTGGCAACGTTTTGAGGAGGTTTCCTTGGTTTTAGCTGGTTTAGCTACTCCACTGGTACTTTCGGTTCACACGATTGTATCCTTTGACTTTGCTACTTCTGTAATTCCGGGATGGCACACCACGATTTTCCCTCCCTATTTTGTGGCAGGAGCTGTATTTTCTGGATTTGCGATGGTAAACACCTTGTTGATCATCATGAGAAAAGTGTCTAATCTAGAAGCTTACATTACCATACAACACATCGAATTGATGAATATTGTAATCATGATTACAGGTTCTATTGTAGGGGTAGCCTACATTACGGAGTTGTTTGTGGCATGGTATTCTGGAGTAGAGTATGAGCAGTATGCCTTCTTAAATAGAGCAACTGGACCTTACTGGTGGGCCTATTGGTCAATGATGACTTGTAATGTATTCTCTCCTCAGTTCATGTGGTTCAAAAAATTACGTACCAGTATCATGTTCTCTTTTATCATTTCGATTGTCGTAAATATAGGAATGTGGTTTGAGCGTTTTGTAATCATTGTTACTTCATTACACCGTGATTACTTGCCGTCTTCTTGGACGATGTTCTCACCAACATTCGTTGACATTGGTATATTCATTGGAACAATTGGTTTCTTCTTTGTTTTATTCTTGTTGTATGCACGTTCATTCCCTGTGATTGCACAAGCTGAGGTTAAAACAATTTTGAAAACTTCTGGAGAAAATTATAAAAAACAAAGAGAAGCAAATAAAGATTCACATCATGAGTAATAAAGTAATTTACGCCCTTTATAATGACGATGATGTATTAATGGATGCGGTAAAGAAAACCCGCGCTGCACATCATCACATCGAAGAAGTATTCACTCCTTTCCCTGTACACGGATTAGACAAAGCTATGGGAATTGCCCCAACGCGTTTGGCCATTTGTGCCTTCATATATGGATGCATCGGATTATCCGTAGCCACTACCATGATGAATTACATTATGATCCAAGATTGGCCACAAGATATCGGTGGTAAACCAAGTTTTGCCTACATTCAAAACATGCCTGCTTTTGTGCCTGTTATGTTTGAAATGACTGTATTTTTTGCAGCTCACCTTATGGTTATTACCTTCTACATGCGTAGCAGATTATGGCCATTTAAACAAGCAGAGAATCCCGATGTAAGAACAACAGATGACCACTTTCTTATGGAAGTTGCCGTACACGATAACGAATCCGAGTTGGTAAGTTTTTTTCAAAGTACCGGAGCTGTTGAAGTCAAAGTAATCGAAAAGCATTAATAACTACTATGAAAAGTATATATAAAATATCCCTTTTAGTGAGTTTTGCTCTTGTTGTAGCTTCATGTCACGATAAGTCAAAGCCTAATTATCAGTACATGCCAAACATGTATGAGCCTGTAGGATACGAAACGTATGCAGAGTCAAACGCGTTTAAAAATGGCAAAGAAGGTCAACTTCCAGTTGAGGGAACCATAAACCGAGGTCAAGAAGTATATGCCTATCCAAATACAACGGCTGGTTATGAGTTGTCCAAAACGAACTTTACTTCACCGCTTGATTCAGCTAGTGTTGACATGGACAAAGCCAAAGAATTATACGAGATTTACTGTGGCATCTGTCATGGTAATGCAGGTGATGGAAAAGGAAAGTTAGTTACACAAGGGAAGTACCTTGGTGTTCCTAGCTACAAAGACCGTCCAACAATTACGGTTGGAAGTATTTTTCACGTACAAACGTATGGTTTGAACGCCATGGGTTCTTACGCCAATCAATTGAATGCACATGAGCGTTGGTTAGTAGCCAGTTATGTGTTGAAATTAAAAAGTGAATTGTAATCAACGAATAACTGATCTGAATAGATATGTATACATTTTCAAGTAAATTAAGAAATTTTTCTTTTGTTCTCATGGTACTTGGTATTCTTGGGATAGGATATGGTTTTTTAAGCGCACCCAAAAATATTGAAGAAGTTGAAAAAATACTTGCTGCCGAATCTCATGGACATCATGAAGCAGCTGCTCATCCTGCTGCACCTGTTGCACACGCTACTGAGGAGCACGCAATTCCAGCGGATACCACTACAATAGCTAAGGATTCTATTGCACATGATTCAACGCATGTTGCTGCCCCAGCTGTTACACATACTAATCCAGCACCACCTCACGAAGACGCGCATGCAGCTCACCAGGAACACTTAGAGCACGTGTTGCACCAATTGCAAAACAAGCCTTGGTCAGCGGTTTATGTAGCGTGTATATTTTTCTTGTTAATCTCCTTAGGTGTATTGGTATTCTACGGAATTCAACAAGTTGCTCAAGCAGGATGGTCTCCCGTATTATTTAGAGTAATGCAAGGCATAACTGCCTACCTTCCTTGGGGTTCTGTATTGTTTTTTATCCTTTTGGTTTTATGTGGATTACATTTTAATCACTTATTTGTTTGGTTAGATCCTGAAGTTGTAGCCCACGATAAATTAATTCAAAACAAAGCGGGCTACCTTAACTTCCCATTCTGGATTGTGCGTGCTGCCATATTTTTGATTGGATGGAATCTATACCGTTATTATTCTAGAAAAAACTGTTTGGCACAAGACGAGTCAACAGATAATAATTTTTACAAAAAGAACTTCAATATCTCGGCCATGTTTTTGGTATTCTTTATCGTATCAGAATCAATTATGTCTTGGGATTGGATCATGTCTTTTGACCCACATTGGTTCAGTACTTTATTTGGATGGTACGTATTTGCGAGCTTCTTTGTAAGTGGAATCACTACAATTTGTATGGTTACCTTATACCTCAAAGACAGAGGCTATTTAGAGCACGTAAACACTAGTCACATCCACGATTTAGCCAAATTTATGTTTGGAATCAGTGTATTTTGGACGTATTTATGGTTCTCTCAATTCATGTTAATCTGGTATGCGAATATTCCTGAGGAAGTTACCTATTTTGTAACACGTATTGAATTATACAACTTGCCGTTTTTTGGTGCAGTTGTCATGAATTTTATTTTCCCTATCCTTATATTAATCAACACCGATTTCAAACGCATTACTTGGGTATTGGTTATGGCCGGCACGGTAATATTATTGGGTCACTATGTTGATTTCTTTAATATGATTATGCCTGCAACTGTAGGAGATCAGTGGTACATTGGAATTCCTGAAATTGGTTCCTTGTTTTTCTTCCTAGGATTATTCATTTATGTTGTATTTACGGCATTGACCAAAGCACCCTTATTCCCTAAACGAAATCCTTTCATCGAAGAAAGTAAACATTTTCATTATTAATATTTAAAGTAAATAACAGATGACAAGTTTGTTGGTAATTATAGTTTTAGTTTTATTGGCTGTTGCTTTATGGCAATTGACGAAGATTTTTGATTTAACCCAAGTGGGCGTAAAACAAAGTTCTCAAATTGCAACTGATAATGATAATAATGTACAAGGATACCTCATGTTTGGTTTCTTGGCTTTTATTTATGTGTTTACTATATATGGTTTACTTGAATGGGGAGGGTTGGTATTGCATACGCCAGCATCCGCACATGGATCAACAGTAGATAGTCTCATGAACATTACTTGGGTTCTTATCTTTTTTGTGCAAACGGTAACCCAAGCCTTTCTGCATTATTTTGCTTTCAAATACCGTGGTAAAGAAGGAAATACTGCCTTGTATTTTGCCGACAACAATAAACTCGAATTAATTTGGAGTATTATCCCTGCTATTGTTTTGGCTGGTTTAATTTTATATGGATTGTATGCTTGGACAAACATTATGTTTGTTGATGAAGACGAAGATGTGATCGAAATCGAATTGTATGCTCAACAATTTAACTGGAAAGCCAGATATTCTGGAGAAGACAATGTCTTGGGTAAAGCCAACGTGCGTTACATTGACGGAGTTAATGCTTTGGGAGTTGATGCAGCCGATCCAAATGCCCAAGATGACAAAGTAGTTACTGAGTTGCATTTGCCAGTTGGTAAAAAGATATTATTTAAAATGCGTTCGCAAGATGTCTTGCACTCTGCGTTCATGCCTCATTTTAGAGCTCAAATGAATTGTGTGCCAGGTATGGTTACTCAATTTGCTTTTGAGCCTATTTATACCACGCAACAGATGCGCGACATGCAATTTATGCAAGAAAAAGTAGCTAACATCAATGCCATCCGAGCTAAGAAAAGTATCGAATTGGTTGCGAAAGGCATGCCTGCATTAGATCCTTATACTTTTGATTATTTGTTGCTTTGTAATAAAATTTGTGGAGCTTCTCACTATAACATGCAAATGAAGATTGTGGTGGATACCCCCGAAGATTACAAAAAGTGGTTGGCCACTCAAAAAACAATTAAAGAAGAATTACTTGCAGCAGCTGCTCCTGCTCCAGAGAGTGGTGACTCAAAAGCAGTTGATAGTATGGCTGTTAAGCCAACAACTATGGCTGCCCTTGTAAAATAATATTATACACTAATTTAAGAACTATAACCTATGTCAGCAGAAGCTCTAGATCACGCACACGATCACGCACACGATCATGATCATGAACACCACCATAAAGATACATTTGTAACAAAGTACATTTTCTCCATTGACCACAAAATGATTGCTAAACAGTATTTAATTACTGGTATCATCATGGGTGTAATTGGTGTTGCTATTTCACTTTTATTTAGATTGCAATTGGCGTGGCCTGAGGAGTCTTTTCAGGTATTTAAAATATTTTTAGGTGAAAGTTATGCGCCTAACGGTGTTTTAACTAATGATAGATATCTAGCTTTAGTGACTATACATGGTACTATCATGGTGTTTTTTGTGCTAACCGCTGCTTTGAGTGGCACGTTTAGTAACCTCTTAATCCCTCTTCAAATTGGTGCACGAGATATGGCATCGGGACTTTTAAACATGATTTCGTATTGGTTGTTTTTCCTTTCAAGTGTCATCATGGTTGTTTCTTTATTTGTTGAGTCAGGGCCAGCTTCTGCAGGATGGACGGTTTACCCCCCTTTGAGCGCCTTGCCTCAAGCCATTAGTGGATCGGGAGCCGGAATGACTTTGTGGTTGGTATCCATGGCCATTTTTATTGCAGCCTCTTTATTGGGATCCTTAAATTATATTGTAACGGTAATCAACTTAAGAACCAAAGGAATGTCAATGACGAGACTTCCATTAACCATTTGGGCATTTTTTGTAACAGCTATTATCGGAGTAATATCCTTTCCTGTTTTATTGTCAGCAGCCTTGTTATTGATAATGGACAGAAGTTTTGGCACCTCATTCTTCTTGTCAGACATTTATATTGCTGGAGAAGTTTTGCATTACCAAGGAGGTTCCCCCGTTTTGTTTGAACATTTGTTTTGGTTTTTAGGACACCCTGAGGTATACATTATCTTGTTGCCAGCATTAGGGATCACCTCTGAGGTAATTGCTACTCACTCACGTAAACCAATTTTTGGCTACCGTGCTATGATTATGTCCATATTAGCCATTGCCTTTTTATCTACCATAGTGTGGGGTCACCACATGTTTATTTCTGGCATGAATCCATTTTTGGGATCTGTATTTACCTTTACAACTTTGTTGATCGCAATCCCGTCTGCAGTGAAGGCATTTAACTACATCACCACTCTTTGGAAAGGGAATTTGCAACTCAACCCAGCCATGTTGTTTTCAATTGGCTTGGTGTCTACCTTTATTACAGGAGGTCTTACGGGTATTATATTAGGTGACAGTACACTTGACATCAACGTACACGATACATATTTTGTAGTAGCGCATTTCCACCTTGTAATGGGAATCTCAGCACTTTATGGAATGTTTGCTGGAATTTACCATTGGTTTCCAAAAATGTTTGGTAGAATGTTGAACAAAAATATGGGTTATGTGCATTTCTGGGTAACTGCAGTTTGTGCCTATGGCGTATTTTTCCCTATGCATTTTATCGGATTAGCCGGTTTACCAAGACGTTACTACACCAATACCAACTTCCCTCTTTTTGATGATTTACAAAACGTAAACGTACTTATCACAACATTTGCTTTAATTGGAGGAGCCTTTCAATTGGTTTTCTTGTACAACTTTTTCAGTAGTATTTTCTACGGAGAGAAGACAGTTCAAAATCCATGGAAGTCGAATACATTAGAATGGACCGCACCTATAGAACACATGCACGGAAACTGGCCAGGAGAAATTCCTCACGTACACCGTTGGCCTTATGACTACAGCAAGCCAGGTCATGATGATGATTTTGTTCCTCAGAATGTTCCGATGAAACCCGGTGAAGAAGAATTACACCATTAATATAAACAAAGCCTTTCCTCAACCGAAAGGCTTTTTTATTTCAACACGACATTTCCCTATATTTGTTTCATGAACGAGCATTTAAACCCTACCAATTCCAATTTCAATCCCGAAGAATTAGATCTTGAGAAAAAATTACGCCCATTGGCCTTTGATGATTTTTCCGGACAGGAGCAAATATTAGACAACCTCAAAGTGTTTGTGGCGGCAGCCAATCAACGAAACGAAGCGCTAGATCACACCTTGTTTCATGGGCCTCCGGGCTTAGGTAAAACAACTTTGGCCAATATTCTTGCCAATGAATTGGGTGTGGGAATTAAAATTACTTCTGGACCAGTGCTCGATAAACCAGGAGATTTGGCGGGTTTACTCACCAACTTAGACGATCGTGATGTGTTGTTTATTGATGAAATACACCGCTTGAGTCCCATAGTCGAAGAGTATTTGTATTCGGCAATGGAAGATTTTAAAATCGACATCATGATCGAATCGGGACCCAATGCGCGTACCGTTCAAATCAATTTAAATCCATTTACTTTAGTTGGGGCTACCACTCGTTCAGGTTTGCTCACAGCACCGATGCGTGCTCGTTTTGGCATCCAAAGCCGCTTGCAATATTACAACACCGAGTTGCTTACTACCATTGTGCAGCGCAGTTCATCCATATTGAAAATGCCCATATCCATGGAGGCTGCCATTGAAATTGCTGGACGAAGCCGAGGTACGCCGCGTATCGCCAACGCCTTGTTGCGCAGGGTACGTGATTTTGCTCAAATAAAAGGCAACGGCACCATTGATATTCAAATTGCCAAGTACGCTTTAGAAGCACTACATGTTGATTTGCATGGTCTTGACGAAATGGATAATAAAATTTTGCTCACCATTATCGATAAGTTCAAAGGTGGTCCTGTAGGCTTATCGACATTGGCTACCGCCGTTTCAGAAAGCAGCGAAACCATCGAAGAAGTCTATGAACCCTTTTTAATTCAAGAAGGTTTCATCATGCGCACGCCACGTGGCCGTGAAGTTACCGAGAAAGCGTATCGCCATTTGGGCATTAGCCGACCAGCCGTTCAAGGGGGATTGTTTTAGGGCATTTCCTCGTTTTGCCAAACGAGGCCGGGCTTTTCGCACTCGCTTTTTTGTTACACAAAAAGAGCTCAAACAATAGCTTCAATCCCTAATGCAAATGATCAACAATAAAACGATCTATACGAATCAAATCAAATCCGAAGCCAAGCGCCTCGGTTTTTTATCGTGTGGAATTTCAAAATCGGGTTTTTTAGAACAAGAAGCGCCCCGCTTGGAACGTTGGCTCAATCAAAATTACCAGGGCGAGATGGCCTACATGGCCAATCATTTTGACAAGCGCTTAAATCCTAATTTGTTGGTCGACGGAGCCAAAAGCGTCATTTCATTACTGCTCAATTATTATCCAGAAACAAACCAAGTTGAGGATTCCTATACCATTTCAAAATATGCCTACGGGCAAGATTACCACACGGTCATCAAATCCAAATTAACGGAGTTGTTGCAGTTTATTCAAACCGAAATCGGGGAAGTAAACGGCCGAGCTTTTGTCGATTCGGCGCCAGTTTTAGATAAGGCCTGGGCGGCCAAAAGCGGCTTAGGTTGGATTGGCAAAAATAGCAACCTCATTACCCAACAAGTAGGCTCTTTTTATTTTATAGCCGAGTTGATTGTCGATTTAGAATTAGAGTATGACGCGCCTACTACCGATCATTGTGGTAGTTGTACCGCATGTCTTGACGCTTGTCCCACGCAAGCCATCGTGGCGCCCTATGTAGTAGACGGCAGCAAATGCATCTCTTACTTTACCATAGAACTCAAAAACGAAATTTCTGCCGACATGAAAGGCCAATGGAACGATTGGATTTTTGGCTGCGATGTGTGCCAAGACGTTTGTCCCTGGAATCGATTTTCCAAGCCACATGCCGAGCCGGCGTTTCAACCCAATGCCGATTTACTCCAGCTCACAAAAAAAGATTGGGAAGAAATTACCCATGAAACCTTTGGCGTATTAGCCAAAAATTCCCCGCTCAAACGCAGCAAGTGGGAGGGCATAAAACGAAACATTGATTTCTTGAAATAACTTTTTTGGCCAAATTCTAGTTCGAAAGAAGGCCTGATTATTCCCAAAAGAAACGACTAAAAAGTTTCCATTTTTCATTGATACTGCTACCTTTGCGAGTCGGAATAAATCCAAGATGACCATGAGTACAAGTAAACGAAGAGAAGCACTTTTATACCACGCCAAACCCACTCCGGGTAAAATTCAAGTGGTTCCTACTAAAAAATATGCCACCCAACGCGATTTATCATTAGCCTATTCTCCGGGAGTTGCCGAACCATGTTTGGAGATTGCCAAAGACGTCAACAATGTATACAAGTATACGGCTAAAGGCAATTTGGTTGCTGTAATTACAAACGGAACAGCGGTATTGGGACTTGGTGATATTGGTCCAGAGGCGTCAAAACCAGTCATGGAAGGGAAAGCCTTGTTGTTTAAAATTTTTGCTGATATTGATGTGTTTGACATCGAAATTGATACCAAAGACATCGACGCGTTTATCGAAACGGTTAAAAATATTGCTCCCACTTTTGGTGGCATCAACTTAGAGGACATTAAAGCACCAGAATCTTTTGAAATCGAAAGGCGTTTGGTCGCCGAGCTCAATATTCCGGTGATGCACGATGACCAGCACGGCACAGCCATCATTTCATCGGCGGCCTTGTTAAACGCCTTAGAATTAGCCGAAAAAAATATTGAAGAAGTAAAAATTGTGGTTTCAGGCGCGGGCTCTGCGGCCTTGGCCTGTGCCAATTTGTATGTGTTATTGGGCGTAAAGCCGGCACACATTATCATGTTTGACAAAGACGGTTTGTTGTCCAACGACCGAACTGATTTATCCGATTTGCAACGCCGTTATTCAAAAGACAGCAAGGGATTAACCTTGGGTGATGCCTTGAAAGGCGCCGATGTATTTTTGGGTTTATCGGCTGGAAATATTTTATCGCCCGAGATGTTGTTGGGTATGGCCAAAGATCCGATTGTATTTGCCATGGCCAATCCCGTTCCAGAAATTGATTACGATTTGGCAATTGCTACCCGCAAAGACATCATCATGGCTACGGGTCGTTCGGACCATCCCAATCAAGTAAACAATGTATTGGGTTTTCCATACATCTTTAGAGGGGCGCTTGATGTGCGTGCCACCAAAATAAATGAAGCCATGAAAATGGCCGCCGTAAAAGCCTTGGCTGCCTTAGCCAAAGAATCGGTGCCTGAGCAAGTAAATATTGCCTATGGCGAAACCAAATTGGTTTTTGGTCGCGATTACATTATACCCAAGCCTTTTGACCCTCGATTAATTACAATGGTGGCACCTGCCGTGGCGCGTGCAGCTATGGATTCAGGGGTGGCAACCAATCCAATTTACGATTGGAACAAGTATGAAGAAGAGTTACTAGAGCGATTGGGCTCAGATAATAAAATGGTGCGCTTGCTTACCAATCGGGCCAAAACCGATCCCAAACGTGTGGTGTTTGCCGAAGCCGATCAACTTGCGGTGCTCAAGGCCGCTCAAATAGTATACGAGGAAGGCATTGGCCATCCAATTTTGTTGGGCAACCGCGAACACATCTTAGAATTAAAAGAAGAACTTGGTTTTGATGCCGATGTGCCCATTTATGATCCCAAAACCAAGGATGAAGATGCTCGTCGTTTGCATTATGCCGACATCTTTTGGAAGTCAAGACGCCGGCGAGGAATCTCTTTATTGGACGCGCAAAAGTGGATGCGAGAGCGCAATTACTTTGCGGCCATGATGGTCAATGAAGGCGAGGCCGACGCCCTTGTCACCGGTTATTCGCGCAGTTATCCGCTTGTTGTGAAACCCATGATGCAACTCATAGGCAAGGCGCCGGGAATTTCATTGATTGCCACCACAAACATGATGATGACCAATCGTGGGCCGATGTTTTTATCGGACACCGCTATCAATCCCAATCCTTCGGCCGATGATTTGGCAAAGATTGCGTTGATGACCGCCAAAACGGTTCGTATGTTTGGCATGGAGCCCGTTATTGCGATGGTTTCTTTTTCAAATTTTGGATCATCAGCCGACAGCAGCGCTTCAAAAGTGCGCGAAGCAGTAGCCTATTTGCATCAGGAACATCCAGAATTGATTGTCGATGGAGAAATCCAAGCAGATTTTGCTTTAAATCCAGACATGCTGAAGGAAAAGTTTCCCTTTTCAAAACTAGCTGACCACAAAGTAAATACGCTGATTTTTCCTAATTTGGAATCGGCAAACATCACCTATAAGTTGCTAAAAGAACTCTATAAAGTAGATTCAATTGGTCCAATTATGTTGGGTATGGCCAAGCCGGTGCATATTTTTCAGTTGGGAGCAAGTGTCGAAGAGATGGTCAACATGGCGGCAGTTGCGGTGGTTGACGCGCAAGAAAAGGCCAAACGCCAACGCGAATTACACGCATTAATCTAGTCGGTAAACAACCACCCTGTAGCCGATTCTTTTTTTGCTATATTTGGTTCGATTTCATAGAAACATGATTGCACACATTCAAGGTAAATTAGTAGAGAAAACCCCCACAGACGTTGTCATTGATTGCGGCGGTGTTGGTTATCATATTCATATTTCATTGCATACCTATGCGCTTTTACCACAAAGTGATTTTGTAAAACTCTATACCTACCTACAAATCAAAGAAGACGCACATTCGCTTTTTGGTTTTGTTGAAAAATCAGAACGGGAATTGTTTAAACTGCTGTTGTCTGTTTCAGGTATTGGCGCAAGCATAGCCCGCACCATGTTGTCTTCATTAGATCCGAAGCAAATTATACAAGCTTTAGCCGTTGGAGATTTGGCAACTATACAATCCATAAAAGGAATTGGTTTAAAAACAGCGCAACGGGCCATATTAGATTTGAAGGATAAAGTGGTTAAAATCTATCAAATTGATGAAGTTTCTTTGTCTTCAAACAATACAAACAAAGACGAAGCGTTATCTGCTTTGGAAGTTCTAGGGTTTAATCGAAAAATAGCCGAAAAAGTAATCGACCGTTTGGCAAAAGACACCCCGGATGCAAGTGTAGAGGCCTTGATCAAGTTGGCCTTGAAAAATTTATAATTTGTGAGAAATAATTACCCGTTCATACCTACGCCTAAACTACTGCATTTCCTGATAGGATTTGTTTTTGTATGCGCGTTCCAAGCTAGCGCACAAGTGCAGGAAGAGGAACCCGAAGACTCAGTTAAAACAGGCAGCAGTTTGGGTAAACTTGTGCTTCAAAATCCGCCTAGCGTATTAGAAGCTTACACCTATGATCCCGTTACGGATCGTTACATATACACCAATTCGGTTGAAGGATTTAACATCAGTTATCCGATTATTTTAACACCCAAAGAATACGATCAATTGGTTTTGCGGGAATCCATGCGCAACTATTTCAAAAAGAAGGGTGATGCCATGGATGGGAAAAAAGAAGGATCTGAAGAGGCTAAACGCGATTTGCTTCCCCGTTACTACGTGAATTCTGGATTTTTCAGTTCGATTTTTGGAAGCAATACCATCGATGTTAAACCATCGGGATCGGTTGAAATTGATTTGGGATTGCGCTACACCAAATTAGATAATCCCGCCATTTCACCCCGAAATAGAACCGCTACCACCTTTGATTTTAATCAGCGAATCAGCATGAGTTTGATGGGTAAAGTGGGAACCCGTTTACAGGTTACTGCCAATTACGACACCCAATCTACCTTTGCTTTCCAGAATGCCGTTAAATTAGAATATACGCCTACCGAAGACGACATTGTACAAAAAATTGAAGTAGGTAACGTGAGTTTGCCGCTCAACAGTTCATTGATTCGTGGGGCACAAAGTTTGTTTGGAGTAAAGGCTCTATTGCAATTTGGTAAAACCAGTGTGACCGGTATTTTTTCAGAACAAAAATCGCAAACCAAATCAGTGACAGCACAAGGGGGAGGCACCATTCAAGATTTTGAAATGTTTGCCTTGGATTATGATTCCGATCGCCACTTTTTCCTATCTCAATACTTCCGAAACAAGTATGATTCGGCCCTGAAAAATTATCCATTTATTGACAGCCGAGTGCAAATTACGCGTTTAGAAGTGTGGGTAACCAACAGACAAAATAGGATTACCAACACCAATAACAACTTGCGAAACATTATTGCCTTACAGGATTTAGGAGAAGCGCAAATTCCCAACGTACCCGATACCGATGTGGTCATTACACCCAATACAGCTGGTTTCTTCTTGGCTAATCCCAATTCGCCCGTTGACAACAAAAACAACAAATACGACCCAAGTCTTATTACTACTGGAGGCGGTTACTTGAATTCTCAAATTCGCGAAATTGCCACAGCAGGTCAAGGTTTTACAGGAGTGGTGGGCGTAGAAGCCCAAGATTATGCCAAGCTTGAGAATGCCCGCAAATTAAACACCAACGAGTTTTCGTTTAATCAACAATTGGGTTACATTTCCTTACAACAACGCTTGGCCAATGATGAGGTGTTGGCAGTTGCCTATCAATACACCATTGGCGATCAAGTGTATCAAGTGGGTGAATTTGGAAATGATGGGGTTGATGCTACTCAAGTGGGCACAACCAATGACAATACCGGTCAGCCTTCCATTACCAGCCAAACCTTATTGTTGAAAATGCTAAAAAGTAACCTCACCAATGTGGAGGCGCCTATTTGGAATTTGATGATGAAAAATATTTACCAAATACCTGGAGCTTTTCAGTTGCAGCAGGACGACTTTAAATTTAATATTTTCTATGCGGATCCTTCGCCATTAAATTACATTAAACCTGTAGATGGAACGCCTTTCCCGGCCAACCCATTGCCTGAAAATCGCTTGGCAGAAACGCCTTTACTCAAGGTGTTTAATTTAGATAAGTTAAACATCACCAATGATCCTCAAGTTGGCGGTGACGGTTTCTTTGATTTCATGCCCGGACTCACCGTTGATCCACAAAATGGCCGCATTATATTTACGGCTGTGGAGCCATTTGGAAAATTAATTTTCAATAAACTACGACTCAACGACACAGAAAATTACGAGGGAAATCCTACATCTTTATTGGATTACAATGACAATCAACGCAAGTATGTGTTTAAGAGTTTGTATGACCAAACCCAAGCAACCGCCTTGCAAGAAAGCGCAAAAAACAAATATTTACTAAAAGGGAAATTCAAATCAACAGGCGGCGACGGCATTCCAATCGGGGCGTTTAATGTGCCCAAAGGGTCTGTAGTGGTAACCGCTGGCGGAAGAATTTTAGTAGAAGGCGTAGATTACAGTGTGAACTACCAAGCGGGTCGGGTGCAAATTTTGGATCCAGCTTTACAGGCCTCCAATACGCCCATTGAAGTTTCGGTAGAAAACAATTCCACCTTTGGCCAACAGACTCGCCGTTTTATGGGGTTCAATGTGGAGCACAAGTTTTCTGAAAAATTTGTCGTGGGCGGTACTTTTTTAAAAATGACCGAACGCCCCATGACCACCAAATCGTCTTACGGGCAAGAATCGGTGAACAACACCATTTTTGGGGTAAATACGAATTTCTCTGCCGATGTTCCTTTGTTGACCCGCTGGGTAAACAAGTTGCCCAACATGGATACAGATGTACCCTCCACCTTTTCCTTGAGAGGGGAAGTTGCATTCTTAAAACCGGAGGCTTCGCAAGGGGATCAATTTGGTGGGGAAGCAACCATATATGTGGATGATTTTGAGGGCTCTCAATCCAATATCGATTTGCGCACACCAACTTCTTGGACGCTGAGTTCCACACCCGTAACTACCGTAAAAGATTTTAATGAGGGCGCAGCAGGACTAGCCTATGGCGAGAAGCGTGCCAAATTGAGTTGGTACAGTATTGACCCTATTTTTTACACCCAACGGCCGGGCGGCATTTCGATAGACGATATTTCCTCCAACAAAACCCGTCGTATTTTTAGTCAAGAATTATACCCCAATACCGATATCGCCGTTGGGCAAAGTCAGGTGATCAACACCTTTGACATGACCTATTACCCAAAGGAGCGTGGTCCGTACAACAATAATGTATTGGCTGCCGCAAACAATCAGTTACCCAATCCAAAAGACAATTTTGGAGGAATCACCCGTTCGCTGAATTCCACCAATTTTGAACAAGGGAATGTGGAGTACATTCAGTTTTGGATGTTGGATCCTTATGTTGGAAACGATGTTACGCCCCAAGACTTAGCGAACCCTGGAAAAATTGTATTCAATTTGGGGTCTATCTCGGAAGATATTTTGAAAGACGGGAGAAAACAATTTGAAAACGGCTTACCTGAAGTGGGCTCTACCTTGGCTCCCTACACTACACCTTGGGGAAAAGTGCCGGTATCGCAGTCGTTGTTGTATGCCTTTGATACCAATGAAGGAAACAGACAGGTTCAGGATATTGGTTTTGATGGATTGGCTGATGCCCAAGAATCAACCATTTACAACAACTTCGCTGGATTACCTGACCCTGCTGCCGACAATTATTCGTTTTACTTAAGTGAAGCAGGTTCGGTATTGGATCGCTATAAAAATTACAACGGGATGGAAGGCAACTCGCCCGTGAGTGTTACCGATA
>Ga0315903_10004370_pt1 | contig 18957 bp, 27 predicted proteins | sample LakEriMetagenome_7_FD_203524 | JGI IMG/M metagenome (GOLD analysis project Ga0315903, IMG submission 203524) | Freshwater fungal communities from buoy surface, Lake Erie, Ohio, United States - Buoy 2 MA119 | ecosystem: Environmental > Aquatic > Freshwater > Lake | place: USA: Lake Erie, Ohio...
CATAGATTATTGGGATGATTTTTCGATAGTCAGAGACATATAGACATATTCGCATAGGCAAATAAGCATACTTGACTGCCGTTCAATAACTGCTTATCTGCATATTCGCATAGGCAGTTATACTCGTACGGACATTGCGAATCTGTCACTAATTGTCGCAAGGCCGTGACATAACGACAGCAAAATGCCGACCTTGGCCGACACAAATCGACACAAAAATCGACACAACTGCCAACAAAATGAGCACATATGCAACATTGTTGCACACAAAAAAGCCAAAAAAGTGACCAAAAGTTGTCCGATTGTGCACCCCCAGTGTTCATTTTCGGACACTTTCCTCCTGGGGCCGCCACGTGAAATCTTGGGGTATAACCCAAAAGCCCTATATATCTGGTAAAAAGTGTAAATGAAAACTCAAAAAGTGTCGATAAAGTGTTAGTTAAAGTACTGATATACAGATAGATGCTCAAAATGCTTATTATATTCTTAAAAAAAAAAAAAAAAATAATTATACATATATAAATATACATATAGAGATAGGGCTCTTTTTTTCGACATTTCTGTCATGCTTGTAAATTGGTATAGGGTTTGTATATTTGTCATGAACTAAAAATTTAATCTATGGAAGTTTACTTTGACCAGGAAGGTCGTGACAAACTACTACGTGGTGTCAAGATCATGTCGAGTGCTGTGAAGAGCACTCTTGGACCCAGTGGTAAGACGGTGATCATTGACTCTCCGAACCACACTCGTGGTCTAACAATTACTAAAGATGGTGTAACGGTTGCGAAGAGCATTCACTTAAACGATCCAGTGGAGAACATGGCTGTTCGAATCGTTCGTGAGGCCAGTGAGAGGACTGCGATGACGGCAGGCGATGGGACAACAACTGCGGTGGTGATAACCGAGGCCCTTGTTGAGGGAGGCATGGCGTTGAACGCTGACTGGGGGACGGTCAAGAAGATCAACGAGCTGTCAGACAGGACTGAGGGCTTGCTGGACAAGATGGCTGTTCGGACAACTAAACGTTGGATCGAGGACATTGCCACAATTTCTGCCAACAATGACAGACACATTGGGAAGTTAATCGCTGACACGTACAAGAAGATCGGGAAGAACGGTGTGGTGACGGTTGAGAAGTCGATGACAACGGAGACCTACGCTGAGGTGATCAAGGGTATCCGCATGGACAGGGGGTATACCAACAAATTGTTCGTAAACAACCAGAAGAATGACGAGTACGTGGCTGAGGATTGCTACATTTTGATGACAGACATTGAGCTGTCGAGCATCACACAGATCCAGAACGCACTTGCGCCAGTGATTGACAGTCGGAAACCATTGTTGATCGTGGCACCATGCTCTGCGAACTTCACAAATACGATCGCAGCGAACGTGTTGAAGAACAACTTGAAGTACTGCATCGTTGAGCCACCACAGTTTGGCTACAAGCAGCACGAGCTGATGCAAGACTTGGCGGTTGCGACAGGCGGACGGTTCTTCAGCCAGATGTCAGGCGATGACACGGCACTAATTGGCTTCGATGACCTTGGTTTCGCATCAAAGGTGGTGGTATCGAGAGACAAAACTGTCCTGGTGCCAGACCCAAAGACCGACAACACCGAGGCTTTGGAGATTTTGGTTAGTGAGTTGAAGCAAGCACACGACCAGGCGAACAAAAAGCAGGACAAGGACTTCATCAAGGAGCGTATTTCGTACCTGACAGGCGGTGTTGGTATCATCCACGTGGGTGGTAACTCAGATGTTGAGCAAAAGGAGCTGTACGATCGGGTCGATGACTCAGTTTGTGCGGTTCAGTCAGCGATGGAGGAGGGCATTGTGGCAGGTGGTGGTCTCGCTCTGTACCGAATTGGTCAGCAGTTGCTGAATGAAAGCTATAACAACAGGGTTGTTGAGTGCTTTGTGACTGCAATCCAGGCCCCGTTCAATCAAATTATTAAGAACGCAGACCTAGATGGCGAGTTCATCCTTGGAATGCTTCGAGATACGTCAGGTAACGAGGGTATCAATGTTAAAACCAACGAGATCGGTAACATGTTCGACATGGGGATCGTTGATCCGCTTAAGGTTACAAAGACGGCTTTGAAAAACGCCATCTCCGTGGCGACTACAATTTTAACTACAAACGCAATAATCGCAAATGAGACCAATAGGTAAATACCTGGTAATCAGGAAAATAGAAAAGGAAGCCCGAACACAAGTCGGGCTTCTACTGTCAGCTGATGACAAAAATAAAATGCGCTATGGTGTAGGTGAGATTGTCAAGGTTGGTGATGATGTTAAATCGGTCAACGATGGCGAGTTTATCTACTATGACAAGTTTGCTTCTCATGAGATGATTATTGCTGGAGAGGTTTTGACTGTAATACTTGAGCGAGACGTTGTCGTTGTTCTTGAATCTCCTGACGTCTTTGGCGTTTAGCCTCCTTCATCTCCAGGTTCATCTTTCTGATGAAGTTTCTCATGACCTTGTCTGAGTAGATAGTGTCCTTGAGGAACATTGGGTTAGTGTGAGGGTCCATTGAGATCTCCTCACGGTTGAGCTTCTTGTACATTGCGTTCACTGCTCTTCTACCCTTCTCAGTAATTTCATATAGGGCCCTAGAGTTGTATGTCTTTTCACGCCAGACGTGAATCCATCCATTCTCTAGGAGCCTTCTGAACCTGTCGATGTCCCAGCTCAGTACGTTGTTGTACTCCTCAAATCTTTCGTTATCAAAATAACCCTCGCTGTATAGGAACAGGAGCATGTCTAGGTCCTGACTTTTTAGGTTGTACTTTCGCAGTGTCCAGTAACGTATTACCCTCCAGTACTTTAAATAGTCATGCTCTGGGTGTCTTCTATCGTATATAGGACGCTTGATATTTCTGATTGGGATGTTCTCTTTATCCCAAACTCTTTTTGCTCTCCTTTTGAATGAATTCATATTCGTATATTTGCAGTAAAGCTAAAAAAAATTATGAACAGACCAACAAGAAGTATGACTGGAATCGAGAAATGCATTCAGGTCAAGAAGGCAAACGAAATGAAAGAAGATCTTGCAGAAGCTCTTTTGGAAGCTATGACTATGGTTAAGACCAAAGAAGCGATGGGTTATGGTAAGAAAAAGTGATATGAAGTGTAACTCTCCAAAGAGTACACCATCACATCCTAAAAAATCACACATTGTTAAAGCTTGCTCTGCTGGAAAGGAAAAAGTTATCCGATTTGGTGAGCAGGGAGCTAGTACTGCTGGCAAACCAAAGACTGGAGAGTCTGACACGATGAAGAAGAAAAGAGCGTCTTTTAAGGCAAGACATAGTAAAAATATTGCAAAAGGCCCAATGTCAGCAGCGTGGTGGGCTAATAAAACGAAATGGAGTATATTATTGCCTTTATGCCTTTACCTATAAATTTACCAAAAGAGGTTTACAGAGGTAATGATGGCAGATGGTATAAACCATGCCCATTATGCGGAGAAGAGCAATCTTACTTAAGAAGAAATTACGCTATAATTTCCTTTAACGAAGGAAAAGAATGTAAGGCTTGTTCTAATAAAAGACCAGAAAATAATTCTCATAAAGGATGGGCAAAAGAAGTTTTAAGACTTTCATTTGCAAAAAAATATGAGATTAACGCTGTAATGAGAAAAATAGATTGGGACGTTACATTTGATTATATTGCAGAATTATTAATTGATCAAGATTTTAAGTGTTCTCTTACTGGTTGGGATATAAGTGCTATGGATGTTGCTGGAAACAGTGCTTCTTTAGATAGGATAGATTCCAATATCGGATACGTTAAAGGAAATGTTCAGTGGGTTCATAAAATGGTAAACATGTGTAAGCAACACTATACTCAAGAAGATTTTATTTACATGTGTAAATCTGTTGCTAATAAGGTGAAATGGTGATGAAAAAGAAATCTACTGTTAACTCTGCTGGTAACTATACCAAGCCAACAATGAGGAAAGCTTTGTTTGAAAAGATCAAGGCTGGAAGTAAGGGTGGCGATCCTGGAGAGTGGTCAGCTCGAAAGGCACAGTTGCTCGCTAGTGAGTATAAGAAAAAAGGTGGAGGATATAAATAAAAAAGTTATGATGTCAAAAAATAATTCTAAAAAAGGATCATTTCCAGATTTGAATAAGGACGGAAAGATCACAAAGGCTGATGTTCTAAAAGGGCGTGGCATTGGTAGCAAGAAAAACGCTGGTTACAACACTAAGAAAAAGTAATGGCTGCGAAGACCGCTTCACAGAAAAGTTTAGATAGGTGGACCAAACAAAAGTGGACAACTGCTAGTGGTAAGCCCTCTAAGGAAACTGGAGAGGTTTATGCTCCTGCTAAGACTATATCAACTTTAAAGAGCAGTCCTTCTGGTAGAGCAAAGCTTGCTACTGCCAACATGGAGAAAAGGGAAGCAACTAAATCTGGGAAACAGTATGCATCTCATGGTCTTCATAAGAATAAGAAGAGGTAAAAAGTTGTATATTTGTCAAAACATTTAGTTATGCCTTTAAAATCTGGAAAGTCACAAAAAGTGATTAGTGAAAATATAAGAAAAGAGATTAAGGCTGGAAAGCCTAATAAGCAAGCTATTGCTATTGCTCTTTCTAAGGCTGGTAAAAGTAAAAAATAATTAACTATGGAGGGGCTTGGAGACGTAATTGAGAAGGTAGTTGATTCCACAGGTATTTCTTATGTAGTAAAAAAAATTGCTAGAAAGAAAGATTGTGGATGTGCTGCTAGAAAAGCTAAGTTAAACGAGTTATTTCCTTTTAAACAACAAGAAGATGGCAGTACAAAAATTACAAGCGGCTAGAGCTGCCGCAGTTACACCGAGTAATACTGTTGATATTCCTAATATTGCAAACCAAGATGGTCTAGATAACAAAGGCTGTGTTTTGTATGTTGGAACTGGAGGAACATTAAAAGTTACTACCGCTGGTGGTGATGAAGTAACCTTTACTGGAATTGTGAGTGGAACATTTGTTCCAGTTCAGGTTCTTAGAGTTTGGGCTACTGGTACCTCAGCTCTAAACATTATAGCACTATGGTAATTGTAATTGGAATAATCATCGGATGAGATTTTCAGACTTTCTATTAGTAAGCAATCCTACGGATTTAAACTTTATTGTCGGTTATACTGATGATCAAAACATTAGGATAAACGTACTAGATCTATTTGCTGGTCAAATTATTGGCGGAGGTACAACAGGTTATTTGCCTGTTTTTACATCTGCCACTTCAATTGATGACTCAGTTATTTTTCAACATGGGTCAAATATTGTAATTGGTGGTATAGACTCTTTAGGTTACAAGCTTGCTGTTAATGGAAGTCTTTATAGTTCTAATGGAGCTGTAATAAATAGTACTGTTTTAGGTGCTGACGCACTTAGAGTTATTGGTGGAGATGGTGACATTTTTGTTATTCCAAATGACTTAGGTCAGTCTATATCTAGTTTAAGGAGAATAATTCATCCTCCAGCTATTCTTACTACTGAGTCCGCAACTTTAGGACAGGTAAATACGGCAATATCAGACCTTGAAGACGATATTGATATTTTATTGGATCTTAAGGTTGACAAGACTTCTGTAGGTCAGCCTAATGGAGTTGCATCTTTGGATTCTGGAGGTAAAGTTCCTTTGTCTCAAATTCCCGATTCAATCATTGGTCAGGTTCAGTACATGGGTACTTGGAATGCGTTTACCAATACTCCTACACTAAATCCGTTAATTCCAGAAGAAAGAGGCCACTACTATGTTGTTTCTGCTGCTGGAGTATTTGGTGGCGTAGATTACGCAGTAGGTGACTGGATTATATCTAATGGAGTTATTTGGGAGAAGGTAGACAACACTGACGCTGTAACTAGCGTTTTTGGAAGGATTGGAGCTATTCTAGCTTTAGAGGCAGACTATCAATCTTTTTATCCAAGACTTTCTCAAGCTTACGATAATCCTACTTGGATTAACAGCCTTGCATTTACAAAAATAACTGGCGTTCCTCCATTCCTTTTGGAGAACCAAACTATAACGCTCTCTGGAGACGTTACGGGCAGCGGTAAGACGTCCATTTCTTCAACCATATCAAACAACGCTGTGAGCAATGAAAAGCTCAGAGACAGCGTAGGAACGTCTGTAATAGGACGTGCTGCTAATAGTACTGGAGATCCTGCTGACATACAGGCAAGCACTGACGGTCATGTGCTTTTGAGATCGGCTGGAAATCTATTGTTTGGTCTTATTTCAGGAGATTCTATCTCTTCGATAGACTGGTCAAAGATTACAGGTACGCCTACTACATTAAGTGGTTATGGCATTACTAATGCGTATACAAAGACTGAGGCTGACAATAAGTTTGTTCCTTACACAGGTGCAAATGCTAACGTAAATCTTGGGTCAAATAATATAACAGCTAATTCATTTATTAAAGCTGGAGGCACTTCTTCTCAGTTTTTGAAAGCAGATGGTTCTGTTGATACTAGCCAATATGTCCCTACGACTAGATCTATAAACGCAGGGACTGGATTGACTGGAGGAGGTAACTTATCTTCTGACATTACTATTGCTTTTGATACTACTTGGGGTGACAACAGGTATGCTTACAGAACTCGTCAGTTAACTATTAATGGAACTACTTTTGATCTATCAGCAGATAGAACATGGAATGTAGGGACTGTTACAAGTGTGGGGCTTAGTATGCCATCTGCGTTTACTGTATCGAATAGCCCTGTTACAGGATCTGGAACACTAACTGTTGTAGGTGCAGGTACAGCAGCGCAGTATGTTAGAGGTGATGGTAGTCTTGGAGACTTTCCAGGTGGAGGAGGAGGCGGAGGCTCTTCTGTATCTTACTACTTAAATGGCTCAGTAAATCAAGGGACATTTGTTGGCAATACTTACTATGAGATGAATAAGGTTCCAATATTTGGAGCAGGTACTGACTTTAGTATCAATACAAATGGATACATTGCTCAGTTTATTACTGATGCTGGTGACCCTGAATCATTATTAATTCCAGCTGGAAACTGGAACCTTGAGTTTTATTTCTCTGCTTCATCAGGAGGAGGAAGTCCAACATTCTATGTAGAGTTATACAAGTATGATGGCACTACATTTACTTTGATTGCAAGCAATTCTACAAATCCTGAGCTAATATCTTTAGGCACTACAGTAAACCCTTACTTTTCATCACTAGGTGTTCCTGAGACTGTGTTGGCTATTACTGATAGACTTGCTATTAGAATATATGTTAACAATTCAGGTAGAACTATAACGCTACACACTGAGAATAGTAACCTGTCTCAGATTATTACAACCTTTACTACAGGAATAACTGCTCTCAATGGATTAACTAAACAGGTCCAATATCTTACTACAGGTACTAGCGGAACGGACTTTAATATTTCCAGTTCAGTTGCTACACACGTTTTCAATTTGCCGACCGCTTCAGTTACGAATAGAGGTGCTTTATCTTCTGCTGATTGGACAACTTTCAACGGCAAGGTAGGAGGCACAGGTGCAAGCGGTCAAGTAGCCTTTTGGAATGGGACTAGTTCTCAGACGGGTAGTAATAACCTGTTTTGGGATAATGCTAATGGTAGGTTAGGTATTAATGTTTTATCGACAGAGGAAGCAATTCGTGTTTCAGGTACAGGCAGAATTGGAAATTTACTGCTAAGGAACACAAATACAGGAGATGCAGGAACAGGTAAAGTAATATGGGCAGATGGTGCAGGCAGTGGAGTTTTAGGACTAAATAGTTCAACTGCTTTAACAATAAATACTGCAAATGTTAATAGGATTTATGTTCAAAATAACGGCAATATAGGCATCAACACCACCACCGATGCAGGTTTCCGCCTAGATGTCAACGGCACTGCAAGGGTGCAGGGGGTGCTTACCACTACTGCTGATGCGGTGGTGAATGGGGTGAACATTGGAATTGGTGGAGGTGCTGTTAATACCAATACAAGGGTAGGACAAACTGCTTTAAGAGACAATACAACAGGTGACGGAAACACTGTTATTGGATTTTCAGCTTTGGTAGCAAATACAACAGGTTCGGCAGGTACTGCAATAGGCAGAAATTCAATGGTTTCAAATACAACAGGACTTTCAAATACGGCTGTTGGAAATTTTTCTTTTAGTAATAACACTACAGGTAATACCAATAGTGCATTTGGTAGAAACTCAGGCAGATTTATTGCAGATGGAACTACTGCTTTAACATCTTCAGAAAATTCTGTATTCTTAGGAGCAGATACTAGAGCAAACGCAAACTCTCAAACCAACCAAATCGTAATTGGTCACTCCGCCATCGGTCTTGGCAGCAACACCACAGTAATCGGCAACTCCTCCACTACCTTCGGTCGGTGGTTTGGAAACCTACTTGTAGGCTCATCAACCAACTCAGGGCAGATGTTGCAGGTTACAGGCACATCCTTGCTTAACGGCTTATCAACCATCCAAGGAACTACGGCTTCCGACTCAGGGCAGCTAGGTGCTGAACTGCTAACCACAGGCACAGGCGATGCTTCTTGGACAGGGACTAGCTTTGCAACAGGATATACTCACGTTGCAGGGTCTACTACTACCTTGACGAGTACACTTGCAGGGGTGGTAAATACATTCTATCAGATTGCTTATACAGTAACTGGAAGAACGGCAGGTTCGTTTGTCATTGACTTTGGAGGCTTTACATCTTCTGCATTAACTGCTTCAAATACTATTGGGCCAAGAGCGACTACAACAGGAACTTTGGTAATTACTCCAACATCTGACTTCAATGGAACGATTGTACTTTCGATTCGCACTATTTCTGGGTCAAGTGCATCAGTTACATTTAACAATAGTGCAGGGACAGTTACTAATCAGATAAGAATAAGTAGTCTTGATAGTAACACCTTTATTGGATTAAACTCAGGTAGAAATAATACAATAGGAACTAATAATTCTTTTTATGGAAGAGATTGTGGAGTAAATAATACAACAGGAGGAGGCAATTCTTTCTTTGGAAGAGGGGCAGGAAATGTTAACACCACAGGAGGTTCAAATTCTTTCTTTGGTTTCGGTTCTGGTACAGCAAATATAACAGGAGGCTCTAATGCTTTCTTTGGTGCAAGTTCAGGCGCAGCAAACACAACAGGAGCAAATAACTCTTTCTTCGGTACAATTGCAGGACAAAATAATACAACAGGAGCAAATAACTCTTTCTTTGGTACAAGCGCAGGAACAGCAAACACAACAGGAGGAAGCAATAATTTCTTTGGACAAGCTTCTGGAGGAAATAATACAACAGGAAGTTCCAATGCTTTTTTTGGAAACGCTTCTGGATTTGCAAATACCACAGCATCAAACAATTCTTTCTTTGGTGTAGCTTCAGGACAAGCAAATACAACAGGAGCAAGCAACTCTTTCTTTGGTCAAAATTCAGGAGTTGCTAATACAACAGGTGCATCTAACTCTTTCTTTGGACAAGGTTCAGGACAAGCAAACACCACAGGAGGAACTAACATTTCGTTTGGTCAAAATGCAGGTTTAAATAATACCACAGGAAGCAATAATTGTTTTATTGGATTTAGAGCAGGCAGATTTATTGGAGCAGGAACAAACCTTACAATTGCAAACAACTCAATTTTTATTGGAGTTGATAGTCGTGCAGCGGCAGACAATCAAACCAATCAAATCGTAATAGGTAACTCTGCTATTGGCTTAGGCTCAAACACAACTGTGCTTGGCAACACATCTACAACCTTCGGCAGGTGGTTTGGAAACTTGTTGGTTGGAAATTCCACCAACTCAGGTCAGATGTTGCAGGTAACAGGTACGGCTAAAATTACAGATACCTTGACAATTGGTGCTACCGATAATAGCTTTATATACGAGTCAGGTGGAAGTCTAATTTTACAAACAGGAGCGTCAGCAGATTTAGTTATTCCATCATCAGGAGCATCAACTTTTAATTTTGGATTAAATGTCGTAGGTGATTTAACTTTATCAAACGCCAATCCTTTTCTTTACGGAGGTAATGCTTCTGGTAGTCTAGGATTATCTAATATTGGAGGGCAAAGTTACATTAGAGTGTTTGGTGCAAGTCATGCTACCACTCCAAATATTACACAATTTGTAAATGCAGGAAGTACATCATTAACCCTAGCCTCCACAGGCGCAGCTACCTTCTCAGGCTCAGTTTCTACTCCACATAGTACCAAAACTGCTAACTATACATTAACTGAAACGGACTACACTGTTGGATTTGATTGTGCGAGCAACAGAACGGCAACACTTCCAGATGCAACAACTTGTGCAGGTCGTATTTATGTGATTTACCAATATAACACCAATCTAGGGGCAAGGTCTGTCACCTTAGATGGTAATGGTTCACAGACAATTAATGGTCTTACAACTTATAACCTATTAGGATATTGTGATTATAGCTCTGTAATGATTCAATCCAATGGGTCTAACTGGATTATAATTGCAAACGCTTTAGAAACTTGTCCTGTATGATTAAACCTTCAATTAAACAATAAAATGAAAACAATCGAATCAGTCTTATGATAGTTTATAGACATAGAAGGCTTGATACTTATGAGGTGTTTTACGTTGGGATTGCAAAATCAAAAAGAAGACCATATTCTAAATATAGCAGAAATCCATTTTGGAAAAACGTAGTTGCAAAAGCAGGATATGAAGTAGAGATAATTTCTATACTTGAAAATTGGAAAGATTGTTGTGAATTAGAACAGTTGCTTATTTCAGAATATGGGAGAGCAGATTTAGGAACAGGACCTTTAGTTAATTTAACAAATGGAGGTGAAGGAATAGTTGGAAGAATTGTTTCTGAAAAAGAAAGACAAAGAATGAAGATTGCTTTTAAAGGAAGAAAGCATTCAGAAGAGTCTAAAGCTAAAATTGCATTAGCTGGAATTGGAAGAACTGTTTCTGATGAAACTAAAACAAAATTAAGTTTAGCAAAAAAAGGCAAACCCCTTTCAGAAGAGCATAAAGAAAAGTTAAAATTATCAAAGAAAAATATATCTGATGAGACTAAAGCCAGAATGAAAGCAGCAAAACAAAATCTATCAGATGAAACTAAGGCTAAAATGAGTATGGCCAAAAAGGGTAAAACGTCTAACAGAAAAGGAGTTAAACTGTCAGATGAGATTAAATTAACAATGAGTATATCACAAAAAAAGTATTGGGAAAATAAACAAAAAACGCATGAAACAAATTGAAAGCGTCCAAATTTGGGACAACGGACAAACAGTAGAAGCTAAAATCTTAAACGCTTACGCTGTAAATGTTACACTAGGAACAAGTGCAACATTCTATTATTCTTTACTAGCTGAAACAGCAGAAGGTAATGTAGGCTCACAAGTGGCACAAGGGAACTTGAGCATGACAGGTGAAGCTTATCAAGAATGGAATCAAGATGAATTTGCTTGGGACTGGGTAGCAGAACAGCTTAACCTAACCATCACAGGTGACTATGTAGCTCCTGAGTCCACTGAGGAAGTTAGTGCAGCTTAAAAAATAGTGTTATATTTGTCAAAAATTTAATCTTTATGAAACTAAAATTAAAAGACCTCGTGCTCTTAAGACAAGAGCTAAACGGGTTGTCTGATCGGACAACTGGACAAGTTTTTTACAAGGGACTACTTGTACAAGACATTCACTTTAAGGCTAAGTATCATCTTTCAAAACTTTCCAAGGAAATTGAAAAAGAAATTGAACAGCTTACTGAATCTGAGAAGGAGTTATTTAAAAAGCACTTTGGAGAGACAGAGCCAGAGCAAACAAAAGAATTCTTTGAAAGTGATGCATTTATGAATTATAATGCTGATAGATCTGAGTTTTTTGAAGAAGAGATTGAATTCAAGGATTTTTCTTTTTCAATAGATGACTTTGATTTTAAATCAAGTGAGTCATACTCAACATTTATTGAGCTGTTCCTGAAATAATATCACAATATTAACTAGGGCAATAGAGTCCCACTTCAGCATAAGCTGTGGTGGGATTTCTTTTTATGTCACAAAAAATTACTATTTTTGGGACAAAAACAATTACGTAAATGAGTAATATTCCACCATTTGAGCAAGTACTTGGTTTAGGCGTTATAGGGGCAGTTACCTCGGTAATGAACATGAATGAAACCCTTAAATTCCTGATTTTAATTTTGACGTTTCTAGGTTTGATAATAAAATTGTGGGAGCAAATTAAAAAAAGTGAGTTTTTTTTAAACGATGTCAAAAATATCTGGCGCAAAATATTTAGGAAGTAATGAAACAGTTTTTTATTTGGTCAAAGGGTTTTCTCTCTGAGAATGGAGAGGCGTCAAGCAAAAGATTTGTAGGTGTATTTAGTGCTGTTGCTCTTTGCTACACGCTTTACGCTAACCACGATGCAGTTAATGAGCCTTCTGAAGCATTAGTATATTCAGTAGCGGCTTTGTCTGCTGCTGCGCTAGGAATTAGTGCTGCTGAAAAGATATTTAAGAAGCCTACAAATAATAATGCGGACGTTGAGTAAAGAAGAGTTGATCAGCAAATTAGAGGCAATTAATCGAAGTAATGCGATTATTGACTTTGATTTAGATGGCAACATACTAAGAGTAAATGATATTTTTTTAGAGGCGGTAGGATATAAGGCAGGTCAGTCTTCAAAGATTGTCGGAAGACACCACAGTATATTTGTTAAGCCTAGTTACGCAGACTCTGAAGAATACAGAAAGTTTTGGGACACACTTGGGAAGGGTGAGTTTTACTCTGGTGAATTTGAAAGGGTGAAGAGAGACGGAAGCACTATATTCTTGCAAGCCACGTATAACCCTATTATTGATGATACTGGGAAGGTATACAAGATAATGAAGATTGCTTCTGACATTACTCAGACGGTAAAACACCAAAAAGAAATTGAAGTATTAAAAGCAAATCTTGAACAAGAGTTAGAGAAATCTGAAAAATTAAAAAACTCTATTGAGATAGAAAAAAATGCTGCATTAAACGACTTGGATGTTTTGATTAAACGGAGCCAGTCAGAGTTGATTAGTACGGTAGTTAAAGTGGCATTGGTAGTAATTATGGGTGTAGGTGTAATTACAACAGGTTTATACGCTGTTGCGATATACACAAGCAAAGACACTCAAATTATTGGATCTACCTGGTCTAACATGTTTGGCATATTGTTGACAAATGCCTTTTCGATAGTAGGAACAATTATGGGAGTTAAATACGCAACTGAAAAAAAATGAACACAGCAAATCTAGCACCAAAACTACCAAAGGCGGCAGCATCTTACATGCTTCAGGTTGTAGATAAGTACGACATTAAAAACCCTTTGCACCTTGCTCACTTTCTGGCACAAATTGCACATGAGTCAGGTAACTTTCAGTTTGTTACTGAGAATCTAAATTATTCTGCTGAAGGTCTTAGAAAGGTATTCCCTAAGTACTTTGCGGATAATATTACAGCTATGAAGTACGCAAGGAAAAGTGAGGCAATTGGTTCACGAGTGTACGCCAATAGAATGGGCAACGGTGACGAGGCTTCAAAGGAAGGATTTAAGTTTAGAGGTAGGGGATATATCCAATTGACAGGTAAGAGCAACTACAAGGCTTTTTCTGATTTCATTAAAGAAGACTGTGTTGCAAACCCAGATCTAGTAGCAACAAAGTACCCTATGGATTCAGCAATCTGGTTCTTTGATAAAAACAAACTTTGGGACATTTGTTCTAAAGGATCTGGTGACGATACCGTAACTGCGGTTACTAAAAGAGTTAACGGTGGAACACATGGTTTAGCAGATCGAATTGCAAAGTTTAAACTGTACTATTCACTTCTAGAACAAGCTTAAAATGAATAAGAATATTCTAGAAGTATTAGCTTGGTTTATTTTCGGATGTATTGTTACTATTATAATTTATCCGCACGAAGAACAGGAAAGTACTTTTGAAGTTGTAACTGAGGTTAGGACTGACACTGTATTCATTCATCAAATTGATACTATTAATGTCACTAAAAAAGAAATAAAAACTCAAGTTTTAAGGGACACAGTATTGGTTGATTATAAGCCTCAAATTAATAGTTTTGAGACTACATTTCCATTTGAGTATGGAAGTACTAAGGTAAGCGGAGAAGTCCTCGGAGAGGTGCTTAAAATGACCGCTACGAACGATTATAAAATACCTGTGGTAACCAACACCATAACTGAAACAAAAACAGAGACAATAGTCAAAAAGCCAAAGGGTATTTATGTTGGTGCCGCAGTTAATTCATTGATTGAGCCAAGCGCATTAGTTTCTTATTTGGATAACAAGTATTTATTTAGTTACCAGTACCAACCATTTAGCAAAACGCATCAAATTGGTATTAGTAAAAAATTGTTTTAATTTGCGATATTAGATAAAAAAACTCATATTTGTATTTAATTATAATCAAATGGCACAAATCGAACAAACACAACTAACACAGATTCACAACCTGAGAAGAGCTTATGCAACAGCTAAGCTAAGAATTGCTGAGATCGAGATTGAGAAGCAAGGACTTTTTATTCAACTTTCAAAGGTATCCGAAAAGATCGCTGAAGAAGAGGAGGCTATTAAGGCTCAGTTTGGAGATGATGCAGTTATCGATCTTAAGACAGGCGAGGTGACCAATGGTAATTCGTAAGGTATCTATTGGTGCAGACTACAAGGGTAGTTCTATGCACTACGTTATAGGTCAGCCTGTATTTAACGACACCTATAGAATACATCTTATCAGAGAAGTCAACAGACGCATTGAGATATTTGTTATTCACGGTGAAGAAGGTAAGGGCGAGATTTACTTATGGAAGACCTTTAACGAGAACATGCCAGCAACTTTAGAGTTTAACTTAGACTTTGAATGAGGTCACCATTTCACTTTATTGTAGAGCCTTTAGGTGGTTCTAGGTATGATAACGTGAAGAGCATTGGAGGTATAGACTTTATAACTAGCTCTTCTAAGGAAGATCATAAGGCATCTAATAGACACGCTAAGGTTCTTGCTACACCAATCGGGTATACTGGAGATGTTATGCCAGGAGACACTGTGATCGTTCATCATAACGTGTTTAAATATTACAACGATGTCAATGGTAACGAACGTAGTGGTAGATCATATCTATTTGAAAACATTTTCTTGATTGACGATGATCAGTTCTACCTATACAAGAGAGACAAGGAATGGAAGGCTCACTCACGGTATTGCTTTGTTAAGCCAGAGAAAAGAATGGACAACTACATTCTTTCAAAGATAGGTAATGAGGAGTATCTAAGAGGAACTCTTATATACCCTAACCAAGATCTTATTGACAAAGGACTAAAGAGCGGTGACAAGGTTGCTTTTACTCCAGAGAGTGAGTATGAGTTTGAGATAGATGGAGTTACCCTCTACAGAATGTATTCTAAAAATGTTTGCATAGAACTGAATGGAGTTAAATGAAACAAAGAGAAAGATTATCAGTGCTGGCCGAAAGGCAGTGATGCACTTGATAGAGGTTGCTGAGGAGAGAATTATCTCTGGAGGGGAGGAAGACCTTTCTGCTGACAAGCTTAAGAACGCTGCTGCCACTAAGAAGCTGGCTATATTTGATGCGTTTGAGATACTTGATCGAGTTGAGGCGGAAGAAGAACTGCTAAATAAAACAGACAAGGATGAAACTGGAAAAGGTGGGTTTGCTGAACGAAGAGCAAAAAGACACGGGTAAGTCCCTGTACACTATTATTGATGTTATCCCAGAAAAGGATAGGATCAAGGGTAATACCAAGAAGATATACCAGTATGGGTATAATTCTGAGTATGACCTTGTGGTTATATCTAAGGATGGTACCATTGGTGAGATATATCAGATCAATGGTTTAAAGGTAGCACTACCAGATGAGCCTAAGAAGGTTTACAACAGATCTGCAAAGAAAGAGGAGCAGCACTGGGAAAGGGCTGAGTTTCCATCAGCACTATCAAAGATAAAGTCAATCTTCCAGTGGAACAAGATGCCTCTTCAATTTAGAAGCAACTGGGTGGATTACATTGACGCTGAGTTTGACAGGAGAGATAATGGCTTCTGGTTTAAGAACAACGGAATCTCGACATACATCACTGGTGGTCATTATATGTACTTGCAGTGGTCCAGCATTGACGTTGGTTTCCCAGACTTCAGAGAGGCAAACAGAATACTTTACATTTACTGGGAGGCTTGCAAGGCTGACCCAAGATCGTTTGGCATGGTGTACTTAAAGATCAGACGTTCTGGTTTCTCGTACATGGCAGACGGTGAGATTGTTAACATCGGAACAAACATCCACAACGGACGTATAGGGATATTATCAAAGACTGGTCCAGATGCGAAGACGATGTTTACGGATAAGGTTGTACCTACGTTTAGGAATTATCCGTTTTTCTTTAAGCCTATTCAGGATGGTATGGACAATCCAAGAACTGAGCTGGCATTTAGAATACCTTCATCCAAGATCACTGCAAAGAACTTTAAGACGATGCACGATGAGGAGGAGCCAGAGGAGGGTCTTAACACCACAATTGACTGGAAGAACACCGCAGACAACAGCTACGATGGTGAAAAACTACAGCTGTTGGTACATGACGAAAGCGGTAAGTGGTCACAACCAAATAATATTCTGAATAACTGGCGTGTAACAAAAACATGTTTGCGTCTAGGTAGAAAGATCATTGGAAAGTGTATGATGGGATCTACATCAAACGCACTTGACAAGGGTGGTGAAAACTTCAAGAAGCTATACGAGGACTCAAGGCCAAACAAGAGATCTGAGAACGATCAGACTAAGAGTGGCCTTTATGCTCTGTTTATTCCAATGGAGTGGAACATGGAAGGCTTCATAGATAAGTACGGCATGCCAGTATTTAGAAAACCTGAGAAACCTATTGTAGGTGTCGATGGTGAGGTTATAAACCTTGGGGCTATAGACTATTGGGAGAATGAAGTAAAGTCTCTTAAAAGCGATCCTGATGCCCTTAACGAGTTCTATCGTCAGTACCCTAGAACGGAGTCCCACGCATTCAGAGATGAGAGTAAGCAGTCAATATTTAATCTTACCAAGATATATACTCAGATTGACTTTAATGACAGTCTTATAGCTGGCAGTTTTACCACTAGAGGATTCTTTAGTTGGAGAGATGGTAAGAAGGACAGTGAGGTTGTTTGGACTCCAGATCCAAGGGGAAGATTCAATATATCCTGGGTGCCTCCACGTGGTCTACAGAACAGGGTTGATAGGAAGGGAGACTTGTTCTATCCAATGAACGAGCACATAGGTGCATTCGGTTGTGACTCCTACGATATTTCTGGAACTGTAGATGGTTTTGGATCTAACGGAGCCCTACATGGTTTGACTAAGTTCAACATGGAGGATGCTCCAAGTAATGAGTTCTTCCTAGAGTACGTTGCAAGACCTCAAACGGCAGAGATATTTTTTGAGGAGGTGTTGATGGCCTGCTTCTTTTATGGTATGCCAGTTCTAGCAGAAAACAACAAGCCAAGATTGCTGTATCACTTCAAGAACAGAGGGTATAGACACTTCTGTTTGAATAGACCAGACAAGCCTTTGTTTAAGTTATCAACGACAGAGAGAGAACTTGGTGGTATACCTAACTCAAGCGAGGACGTAAGACAGGCTCACGCATCTGCTATTGAGACTTATATAGAGAAAAATGTTGGCCTTGACATGGAGGCTACGTACAGAGATTCGTCAGAGATGGGGTCGATGTACTTTAACAGAACTTTAAATGATTGGGCTAAGTTTGATATTAGTAATAGAACAAAGTACGATGCATCTATTAGCTCTGGTTTAGCCATTATGGCTAATCAAAAGCACATGTATCAGCCTGAAAGAAAAGAGTCAAAAATAAGCATTAAATTTGCAAGATACAAGAACAATGGGACAACCAGTCAAATAATTAGCTAATGCGTAAAGAGTCAAATATAGACATATCTCCAATTCAATTTCCAAGCCAACTTGCAACAGATGCGGAGAAGGCGAGCGAGGAGTTTGGATTGAGAGTTGGCCAAGCCATACAGTACGAATGGTTTCGCAGAGACAGTGGGTCTGCAAGGTATTATAACCAATGGAAAGACTTTAACCGTCTTAGGTTGTACGCTCGTGGAGAGCAGCCTATTCAGAAGTATAAGAATGAACTAGCTATTGATGGGGACCTTTCTTACTTAAACATTGACTGGACTCCAGTTCCTATTATCCCTAAGTTTGTAGACATCGTTGTTAACGGTATGTCTGACAGACTATTCACTATTAAAGCCTACGCTCAGGACGCTCTTTCAGCTGATAAAAGAAATCAGTATCAGGACATGATTGAGGGAGAGATGGCTGCTAAAGAAGTTCTCCTACAAGTTCAAGATAAGTTTGGCGTAGATCCATTCATGGTGAGTCCAGAAGACTTGCCAAACGATGATGAGGAGCTGGCTCTATTTATGCAGCTTAACTATAAGCCAGCAGTAGAGATTGCGGAAGAGGAGGCTATCAATACTATTCTATTAGAGAATCACTACGATGATACTAAGAGACGTTTTGATTACGACCTAACAACAATTGGTATCGCTGTTGGTAAGCACGAGTTCCTTGCTGGAGAGGGAGTAAAGATTAACTACGTAGATCCAGCTAACGTGATCTACAGCTACACAGAAGATCCATACTTTAGAGATTGCTTCTACTGGGGAGAGGTAAAGACAGTTCCAATTACTGAACTTATTAAGATTAATCCTAGACTTACTAAAGAGGAGCTAGAAGAGATTTCAAAGACTAATCAATCTTGGGGTGAGTACTACTCTGTGTCAAGGTTTTATTCTGACAATGTATTTTCAAGAGATACATGCACTCTATTGTATTTCAACTACAAGACCACAAAGACTTACGTTTATAAGAAGAAAATTCTAGAGGGTAATGCT
>Ga0315903_10004377_pt1 | contig 18934 bp, 26 predicted proteins | sample LakEriMetagenome_7_FD_203524 | JGI IMG/M metagenome (GOLD analysis project Ga0315903, IMG submission 203524) | Freshwater fungal communities from buoy surface, Lake Erie, Ohio, United States - Buoy 2 MA119 | ecosystem: Environmental > Aquatic > Freshwater > Lake | place: USA: Lake Erie, Ohio...
ATTGAAGCTTACTGTAGTATTATTTGGCACTGTAATAACGTTGGCACTGTTAGAACTAAAGTAATGTTTACCCGCATCGGTTAATGCCAACGTAGCGTTACTAGTGAACACAACCTGAGGAATATCTCTATAACCTATGGCAAATCCGCCTGTGTTGCCCGTGATGTTGCCTGAAGATGATATACTGTTTACTGTAAATGTATTTGTATCTGTACGGTAGGATAAATCTACATCTGCTCTGAGTATTTGACCGTTATCACGAGTTTCCACAAATGTCGGATAGAATACGGTGGTCAATCCATTTGTATTTAAAATATCGACAGTAGCAGCATTGACTGAGGTCAGTTGCGACCCGTTACCGATCAAGTAACTGGCGTTGACGTTACCAGTTATAATTGCATTGCTACTAGCGATCAAGTTACCCGAAGCTGAGATATTTCCTGAGGCGCCGGTTGTAGAGATTAAACTAAATCCTGAAATAACAGGAGCAGGACTTGCGCTCAATGCCGAAATAATTCCATTAGATACTCTGACAAAACCTGCATCCACATTGCCCGATGTTACAACAGTATTAGAGCCCAATGATGCTAACAATGATATAACATTGCTATCTGTATATGAAGAACCAGATGGGCCTTGTGGCCCAGTGGGTCCTTGTGGTCCTGTATTACCAATTGGTCCTTGCGGCCCAGTGGGTCCTTGTGGTCCGGTATTACCAATTGGTCCTTGCGGCCCAGTGGGTCCTTGTGGTCCTTGTGGTCCAGCGCCCCCTCCACCAGATACAACATTGCCGTTAACAGTTAAGTTACCGTTTGCACTTACACCTAGTGCAACTCCGCCAATATAAATTGTGTTATTGCTGACCCACAAATCTTTCCATTGTCTGGTTGCACTGCCTAAACTGTAAGTAACATTGGCACCTGGAACTAAACTTGTACTAGTTAATTCCGTAATAACATTTGCATCTTCTGCTGCTCCGACAAAAAATTTAATATTTCCATTTGTAGAACCAATAACTAAATTTCCTACATTTCCTATTGAGGGACCAGAGGCATTATTACCCACTGCCAAAAGATAAGCATCATTAGGCTTAATGACTCCGAAACCTGGAAAATTATAAGTGCTACTAGAAATTCCCATTCCGACAAAATATGTAAAATCGTCTCCGTTGTTTGCAGTGGCCACAAAATCGCTGCTGGCCTGAGGGCCTGAATTTAAATTTTGATGTACTACTTGACTATAAGAATTGATATTAGCATAGACCTGTACGAATGCGTTCGGAAAACTTCCGAATACATTTGCATTTGACGAAATAACTAAATTACCAATAGTTTGGGTAGTATAGTTTGCATAAAATTTTGTATAGTCGATGTTGTCATGTGTAAGTTTTATATAAGACGGAGGACCGTTTACATGTACAAAACCAGACAATCCTTCACCTGGTGTATAAAAAGAATACCCAGTCGAACTACTTTTACTTGCAATGAAATCTGTGGCACTGAGCTGTCCATTGAAATTAAAGTCAAACGCATTAGAAACTGTGTTAAAACTCATGCGCCCGTTATTGGCCCACAGATAAATGGTCGAATTAAGTGTACCGTTTGTGGCCGAAATTCGAGCATCATTGTTTGCAACAGTGACCATGGTGCTTGTATTGTTTGCAGAATTAGCAGTTATTAAAAATCCATCTGTTATTAATAAATTACCTACAGAAAGATTTCCTGTATAAGTAGGCAGATATGCTGCAACATTGGCATTTCCGTAATTAGTAGTACCTGTTAATAACGATCCGTTACCAACAAAATACGATGCTGATATATTTCCATCTGTAGTCACACCATTGTTCAATACAACGATTCCGGTCCCATCGGGATCAATGACAATATTGGCGTTGGATACGGTTCCGACTATAGTTTGATTAGAAACCTCAAGATTTCCCAAACTAGCGCCAACCAGACGACCACCTTGAGTGGCGCCATCGTGAATATTCAAGGTCCAGTCAGTTGTATTAACTGTAAGTTCACCCTCCGGCCCTGTGTAAGTAGAACTTACATTAGCGTTACCACGCTTCCATTGGACTGTTTTGCTCATTTATATCTTCCAAATATTTTTATATACATACTTATCAAATTTTCCTATTACTTTGTGTTCAATGCCAAGCACAGATTGTCAATAAAAGAATAATTTTGATTAAACCCTACAAAGAAATTAACATCGAGTACAGAAATTATTGCACCAGATGGAGCTCCAATTAAACTACCGGTTTCCCACATAGCCGCGACATACTCTGATCCTGTAAATGCACTAGTCATCGCAGTGCCTGTACCCAAGCTAGTAAAAGTTCCTGGTTTTCCAAAAACAATACTATTAGAACTATTAGCTATTAAAAATTCAGGTTGTACTGTGACTGCTGCGCTATATGTATATTCCGTCAAACTTCTGACAACATTGCCGCCGCCCATACTAGTTACAAAAGTGTCAATAGCATCATCTCTCACTCCTAAATCACTATTTTCGCCTAATATAAACATGGCGCCGCCCGACTGTAAATAACCGAATAATTTATTAGTAGGATTGTTGGGATTTGTCAAATATGGGCTCGCATAACCAATATCCCAAATATGTGCAAATTGTGACAAGTTTAATGTGTTTAAATCTGCATAACTTTGAACTAATGAAGTTGTAAATCCCAAAGTTGCTTCCCTTGCCTGTATCACAGGATATATATTCGTCGCAGGGTTAATGTCGCCGGAATTATAATAATCAGTATCTCCACCTGGGCCAGCAGTCAAAGGATCATAAAAAACCAGCACATTTTTTTTATACCCTCTATTAGCAGGTCTATTATACATAAATCCTAGTCTGCTTGCTCCTATCATTATACATACCCAGTTGTTAATGTTGTATAGTAAATTGCGCCGTCATGAAACATATTCAGCATATCAATACTATTAGCAGCGGTACTCAATGTTTTGAAATTTCCAGCAAATTTATAATTTGCATTAGGAGTTAGTAAACGATTACCAGTGGCATCTTGAGTGAAAATCAATGTTAAACTTTGTCCGAGTGTCATATTAGTCGGTGCAGACAAAGTTACATTTCCAGTTAAAGTTGCAGTTTGAACAGATCCGTTAGATCTATTTGGCGTAAATGTTCCAGAAATATTACCTACAGAATATAACGTATCAATTGATCCTGGAATAGTTATAGTTACTACATTGGCGACATTAGTTGCGGTAACACCATCGCCCACAAAGTTTAGAGTAGAAACATTACCGGTAATTACATTTCCTTCATCTTCTACTGTAATTTCTGACCCGGGACCCTGCGGACCTTGTGGTCCGGGTACGTTACTACTACCAGTTGGGCCTTGTGGACCCTGTGGACCCTGTGGGCCAGATCCCTGTGGTCCCTGTGGTCCCTGTGGTCCTTCGGCTCCTTGAGGACCCGAACTACCAGTAAAACCCACTGGTCCTGTATTACCAATGGGCCCAATTGGGCCAGTAGGTCCCTGTGGGCCTTGGACCCCAACACCAGTAGGTCCCTGTGGGCCTTGGACCCCGGCACCAGTAGGTCCCTGTGGGCCCGTATTACCAATTGGTCCTTGTGGACCTTGTGGGCCAGGTACATCACTTATTCCGCTGGGTCCTTGCGGTCCTTGCGGTCCTTGCGGTCCTTGGGAGCCAGTGGGTCCTTGGGAGCCAGTTGGGCCTTGCACTCCCCGTAATCCTGTTTCACCTTGTGGGCCCCGAGGGCCTTGTGGTCCTTGAATGCCTTGTGGACCTTGTGATCCCCGAGGACCTTGTGGACCTTGTGGACCTTGTGGACAAGGAATCCCTAATAGGTTTTCTAAACTCATGCTTATTCCTTAAATTGTTCCAAAATCATACATTGCGCTGTTTATCCCGTCGCCGACTGAGCCCAAGTCTAAGGCTGCAGGTTGTTCAACTGGGTAGACTGAATTACTTACATATAACTGTCCAGCTCCGCCGTAATTGTCATCAACGTATGATGCCACATTACCCCAGCAAGTTAGTATTTTTACATTATAATTATATTGTTCTCTATCTAACTGTACCAAATCTAATCCAGTTAATGTGACGTATCCCAAGCCAGCAGCAGCATTGCTCATTACCACATTTGCACTTAGTACAACATTGGCATTAGAAAAAACATAGTCATCGACTATGTTAAATGTGAGTAAATGGCCAGTTACATCAATGGGTTTCTGATCTGCATTTTTTACTGCAATCTTAACAACATTGGTAATGCCTTTATAAATTTGTAATGGTCTGGTATACACGACTCTATTCCTTTGAGGGATTTCTACTGGTATTAGGCAAGTTGAACTGATATCAAATTGCACATCCACAGTATTGTCATAATAGTAACTTATAACGGTTTGCATCACATATTTAGTTGCTTTTCCATATTCAATATATACAAAATTTTCGAAAATAAATATCATTGTGGATTTATCTTATCAAAAATTATTAGACCAGTATCCTTTTTTAAGTTTCCTTACCTACGGAGGTAATGAATACATAGGAATTATTCAAAACTTAGACGATGTGATTACCAGCGTCTATGATTTTGGTCTACTTAAAACCCCCGATCAAAAAAGGTTATACCTGGAACTAGGGGAAATATGGTGGTGGGAATCGAATAGGTTAATACCTATTAATATTTTTTTAAAGTCGGATTGGGGGGTGTTTAGGCCTACACTCAAGACCTTCAACAGCAAAGATGTAGAATTAAAATATGGACCAGCGCTGAGTCTTAAAGAATCTGCACAAAAACGTAGTAAACGTCGTAGTATTACACTGGTTCGAAGAATTGTTTAAGATTATCTTCTGAATTAGTTAGCAAATTCATATGAACTACTACCAAATGGGCGTATGAAATTGCGTGTGCTTTTTTAAAGTAATAGCTGTCGCCTTGGGATTTTTCAAACACTGTTTTGGCAACTTCTGCCCATGGCAGTCCTATTAAATGTCGTTTAGCAGGACGAATAACACTTAAAAACATGGCCATCCTAGGAATACTGTTAACAGGTTCGGGCATTTTGATTAACGTATTATAATGATTTCCAATGTGAATTAACTGCCCACAGAATGTAGTATCATACAATTTATCCCAGTCTGGCTCTTGCTGCATTAACTGTTCTAAGTGACTTTCATTTTTTACTTGTTGATATAAATTAACATTCAAAAAATCTAACTTTAAATATCCCCGATTTTCGGCCAATTGATAATCTAAGCTGGCTTGCCCTGTGTAGGGGTCTACTGGAATATCTGTAAAGTAAACACCTGTATTGTGTTTAGTTAATTTTTCATCCCGTATAATACTAGCAGGCGTGTGTTTTAACAACGACAGAATTTGATTTCTATCCCCAAAGTCTATATCAATATCACTCTCAAATTTCATATTCAGTCCATTTCAATGAAAATAATGTAGCATAACTTTCTACATGATCTTCAAAATAAAACACAGTTACATTTTCATCTGATTTAAATTGCCAACTATAATCTTTATTCAATTTTAGACCTTGTTCTTCACACCACTTGTGCAATAAAATCGAATGAGATGATCCATCAAATCTATGTAGCCATCGTATTTCTACTCGCTTCATAATCCAGCTTTTTCTAATATATCCTTGGCCCACTCTGAATCAGCCACATAGTCTCGAAACTTTTGTTGCCAAAAGTCTGGATCTATACAGGGCATTACAATTTCTAATTGTTCAGAATTAGCAGTGTTGAGCCAATCGATGCCGCTGTCACAATTATACAATACCCAAGGACTGATGCGTCCATTCGAAATGTGATGTGCGATTCGATTTCCAGACCCAAGTTTAAAATAATTATCAAATTTATTATCTAAGATCGAATCTGAATCAGCGTACTCTTGCATTTCTTTCAATGCTCGTTCAATGGCGTCTTGCACGTTTTCTTTTTTAAGATACTGGTACAACCATTCCAAGTACAACGCATCTTTGCACCAATGATCCAATTTTTTATTATTTTTTAATAACCATTCAGTAAAACTGTTACTGTTAACTGCTCTAATAGCAACCAAATGTCTGCCATATTTGACAAAAGCAGAATAGTAAGGACTGCCTGCAAAATCTTCGTAGATTTTCAGCCTAGCACTGCCTTGAGTAATCTCATAGAATTTTAAATAAGATTTAAAACCGAGCTGAACCCCTGTTTCGTTTTGTTGTTGCCACCTGCGTTTAGGCTCGCACAAATGCGCCAGCAATGTACTTTCTTTTAAGTACGACTTTTTACAGTATTTGCAGACAAAGCTCAACCCAGTTCCTTTTTAATGTCACTGTCACTCATGCCCAATTCTTTGGCCATGATTTTAATTTCTTTTTCAGTGTTCAGCTCAGCCATGAGAGCAATGTCATTGGACTTCATTGCAGGATATAGCTTACTTAAAAATTTAATAATTTTAGTATTTGATCCTTCTTTCTTTTTACTGCTCAACCAATAATGCCGTTGTTTGCCCATACCTGGACTGACCGATGTACACATTAACCATTGCAATTTTGTGTGCTTGTTAAAATCAAAAAAGTTTATATTCACCCGTTCATTACTGGCCAGCAAGTACCAAGCTTGAAGATCGCTGCTGCCTTCGACATTGGCACTGTACTTCATCATTAAGTAAGTGCTGAATTTTTTACGTTCTTCATCTGTGAGTTCATCATAAAATTCTCGATTTTTCATATCGAGCTGAGCCATTTCATTGTTTATTGAGAGCTTATCCATTTGCTTAATTCCTCTGCGATTAACCGATGACCTTTTAAATTGGGGTGATATTTATTGGGATAAAAATACTCGCTGTTCTCTACTTTGTTCCAAGGATAATCAAATTTGATCTGCATAGGCGGGAGTCCTAAAATTTCAATTAATGATTTTTCATAAATGTTTTCTTTATCAAGTAATTTTGATTCAGGAAAAGAATACCAATTTGTAACAAAAAACAAAGAAATATTTTTTATTTTGCACAGCGATTGTATTAACAGACAATTTCTTAAAAAATTAAACGTTGCTAGTTCCCAACTAAAAATATACGAATAATAGCTTTTAGTTTCTATATCACTATTCGACGGGTGTATCTCTTTAGGGATGTTTTTATCTAATATCATTGATCGAGTGATGCCAGTTAAACAAAACAATACACCACAGTCAGTTAAGTCGTCGACTTCGATAATGTGTAAAAATTTATGCACCATACGATCAATACTAGTGCCGAACATACTTTGATTATCTACAGGAATCTCTAATATTTTTTCTATTTGTGCAGGGAAAGCATCAAGGGTATAACGATCTAACTCGCATCCGTAGGGCCAACTATCCCCAAATACTATCAACTTTTTCATACTGGATGCCACTTTACCGAATTATTTTTTTCTTCTTTAAGAAGATGATACAACATTATTACACGTTCTAGCTCTGACTGCAATGAAGGATTAGACTTTGCCATTCGTCGAATTTCACCCCACATTGCGTCTTCCATTAAATGATCACGTAATGGACGTCCGTCGCCAGTTCTGTGATCGTATCCAACAACTTCGCGGTCCAATGAACCAACTTCTCGCCTGAACACCGTGTCGCCGTCACGCTCGTAGATATATTTTGCGCCAGGCTTAAGATTTCCCATACTTGTACCCATACTGAGAATGAGCCCAACGTAAAAATCTTTCTAATCCTTCTTGATCATTGGGATAACTTTCTAAATAAATTTTAGCCAGACGATTGATAATTTCAAACATTTGAGGTTCTGTGTATTGCGCCATAAGACTCCTTACCAAACTTTAGAATAATTAACTACTTCACTTTGACGACTAATATCTTTAATAAAATAAACGCACATAGGTTTATCTGTTCCAGTCTCCAAAGGTACAGCCAGCATCTGTCCAGGCTTGAGTTTGGGGAAATACCATTTAACATCTTGATATATATCAATTACTTCCACAGGATAAAACTCAGGCCTAAAGCTAGCCATAGGATTAAAAGCAAATGCACTAAAACCTCGATCATTGATGCTAGTAAGCGGAACAACTTCTAAATCTCCTAAGTCGGGTTCACCTATAAGTAATTGCCAGTCTATGGGCATTTTAACTACATTATTTCCTATTTTAAGAACTAGTGCAGGACTGTTAAAGCTTTCTAAAAAAATTAAAGGAATAAAAAAGTAATCAGGTTCTTTGGGATCTGAATTATCTAGTACGCAGAATCTAATGTCGTCAACTTCTTCGGGTATCTCGTTTAATTCGTAACTGGTATTTTCTAAAGTTAGTAATCTCATAATTTTATTATAATGTCGTTAATTATTTTTTGCAATCTTTCAGCAAACTCTTTTTGTGTTTTTGGTGTAGTATGATATCCTGGGTCAATTCCGTTATCGGAGTCCCAAATATTATAATACAAACTTTGATCCTTACTTATAATATCAATATCATCCAATATACCATGGAAGAATTGTTTTACTGTTGCTTCTTCGTCCCACAGAATTTGAGGATGTAATAAAACAGGTATACCTTTTAGTTTTAGTTGCTGAATACCATCTCTGATAATCCACTGATCTATTTTTTTCTTAACTTCGCTCAAATAAAAGTAAGTTACATAGTCTTTGACTCCCGGATAGCCTTTGCCTTCCAAATCCCAAATTGCGCTAGTTTTAATATTTTGATCTTTATCTAACTTTTTAGAAGGATTTACTATAGATGATAATGTTACATTTTTATTTTCTGGTTTGCTAATATTGTATGGAACTTCAATTCTATCAGGGTAAGTCGGACTAATAATAACTATATCGGGATTTAATTTTAATACTTCGTCTATTTGTAATCTGATAACAAAATTAGAAACACCGCCTACTGCAAAATTATGCAGTTCTGCATTAAACGCACTGGCTATTAATTCGCTCCAATGCGTATTCTTATAATCAGGATACTGACTAACTGCACTCCAACTACAACCACAAACTGCTATTGTTTTCATTGCCATTCGGTTTTCTCTACACTAAATGGATAGTTTGCTTCTTTGTAAAATTGTTTACGTTTAGTTAAATGTCGTTTGGCGAATTTACAGGTGCTGGTTACGTCCCAGATTTGGACGAAGTCCTTGTCTTCAGCTCGTCTAATGCCTCGCCCAATGCTTTGTATAACCCTTGTAAAGCTTTTTCCGGACTCCACAAGAACCAAATTAAAAATCCTAGGGATATTAATACCCACAGCGGCCACACCGTAAGTCGCCACAGCAACCTTGTCATCAGTAATCGCAAATTCGTCGTACTCATCTTTTCTTGCCTTTGATTTAGTAGCTCCTGACACAAAAACTGCATTTTTTATTTTACTGGCTAACTGCTTACCTGGATCCACCCTGTCAACTAATACTAGTGTGTTGCCTGTTTCGGCAATCTTATTAACTAGATCAGCAATATAATCTATACGTGATTCTGTTTCTAACAAATATCTTAGTTCTTGTTGATAATCTTTGTATTCGACATAGTCAACCATTTGTATTACATTTACGTGACAGTTGCTTAAATGTCCCTGCAGTTGTAGCTCGCTGGCACTGAGTTGCCCTATCACTGGACCAATGCAACAATTCAATGATTGGTATGCATAATCCTCTTTGGGGACTGTGCCTGTTAATCCCCAACGAATGGGTACACGAGCAAAGATAGTGGTCAACATAGACTTTAACGCATCTGCTTTGGCGCTGTGTGCTTCGTCTACCATGACACAGACAACATCCTCAATAAAGTCGTGTATGGTTACATCTGCTTCATAGTTCTTTGTATTTTTCACTAAAGCATTCAAACTTTGCCATGTGCAGATTGTGTGTTGTTTAGTGTATTCTTTGCGATCCCCGAACAATACACCGACGTCTAGTCCCATGGTTTTGTAGTCTGTTTCTGTTTGTGTAACAAGACTCTTAGAAGGAACGATAACAATACTTCGACCCAAATGTTGCACACTTGCGGATAATGCCGCAGTCATAATAGTTTTGCCTGCACCTGTGGCCACTTCCTGAATACACTGTGGATTCTTTAAAAAGCGATTGATAATTTCAACTTGATAATCGCGCAGTATAATAGGGTCACTGTTGGGCCATTGCCGGTGAGCAAAACTATCCTCAACCACTTGCCCAAGCTCTAATGTAGTGCTGTACTCACGAACATCATCTACATCAATATCGTAGCCCCGTTCTTCTAAGTAAGGAAGAATATCAGGCAGTAAGTTAATGTAGGTTGTTCCACCTAAATTAAAGTAAGGCACTTTACCATCCCAACGGCCTAATCGGACCGCAGGCAAATACTTTGCCCCGGGTATTTCGTATTTGAATTTTTCTACTAATCGTTTTCGATCAGTGAGATCGAGACCTTCAATTTTAACATTGACCTCGTCTCGAATAATTAATTTTGCCCTGCTCATTCTAATATTACAATCTTTTCAGCGTTGGAAACCCAACTTTGTTTTTTACTACCTATCATTAGGCTGGTAGTGGTCACTAATAATTTAGGGCATACTTCGGGCCCTACACCTCTGTTCAGATAAATGATGTCCTCTGTGTTGTCTTTGGGTAAGCCAGTCTCGTAAACATGAATGGGTATCCTATTCACTTTCCTTGCATACTCTAACACTTGTTCAATTGACATTTTGTCTTTGTTACAAACAGTTTTTCGATCTACTAGAAATCTGCGGTCAGGTCCGTATTCTAAATTATCGACCTGTTCCATTAAATTTTCATCTACTGTAAAACCCAACACTGCACTAACATCGATTAATTTTAATAAGTTGTTCATGGTAACGCCGCCGATATTTTCTAGGTAATCTAACAAACTAGATTCAGCATTTTCTAATATCAATTGATTGTCTACTAACTTAAGGCAAATTTCATAGCCGCTGTTTTCCACAGATAGCATCTTTTCGTACAGTGCCGTAATAGACTCGTGAATGGCAAACTCATTGGGCGGACAAATTGCCATGATCCAATTTAAATTGGATTCAGTCATACCCAGTATCCACATCTTTTTGTCATAATCGAATTTAACAGATCCTTCGCCTTGTCTTGCCTGTTTTTTTAACAAATCGATTAACTTAGTATCATATGGAAATTTAACCACAAATTGATTATCATCGATGTATACAGATTTTGATCTGTCAACAATTCTTATGCCCAACCTAAACGATTCAAGTTTTTCAGGAACAACCACTGGAATGACCAGGCCTGCTAACTGCCTTCTATACTTGTCTACTAGTTTTACTGCTAATGCGCTTTGTTTATCTGTATAAGGATTATTTAATTCGCAGGTTTGCGAGGACAAACTATCAATGATAGATACGTCATACCTTGCCAAGCTTATAGGAGGCGGGGCATAATTAAATATTCCAAAAACTTTGCCATCAACACTGCGCCGACCACCGATAAACTCTATGTAATCTTCGACATAATTAAAAGTAGGCTGCTTCATATTGCTATTATAGCAATATTTAATTCACAAATCAAATGTATTGATAGTCAGACATCGTATTCTTGCAGAATTCTAATAGCCCAATCAAACGCTAAGTTAGCTTCGTCTGCCATGCTGTCGTCTAATTTTGATCTAATTGTACTAATCAATTGATCCTTGTTTTCAAACTCAAACGCAACGTGACTGCCAGGAATTAATCGCTTAATCATTTGCCCACCGTAGAGATCACCCATATGCCAAACATATAAGTGAGCCATTATTTTGGCCGGATCTTTGCTAATGCTTAACAAATAATTGTGATAATCAACAGCGGCATTCTTAAAGGAATATTGTTTTTTATCGGCGTTCATAATATGATAGTCGTGAAATAACTTAAACGATCTACTTATGTCCGGCAAGTCTGTTAATAAGCCATTCATACCCGCAGCACCTTCTATGGTTTTGTAGAACAGCATCTTCTGATATGTGTAATCTATCCAATGATCCATGGGCAATGTTCCTGCAAATATAGCTCGCATGAATTGTGTGGATTCGGCTTGTTTATGTTTTTCTGCGGTAAGTTCTTTGAGACTCATATCTTTACTTATTAAGGTGATTTAACAGTCAAAAAAAAGCCCTACATTGTAGGGCTTTAAAGAATCGCCACAGGAGCTAACTGATTAACTGGCGACTCGAAAAACTTAATGTGCTTCGTTATTTAAAGTAATGTTGCTTAGTCCAGCAAGAATTTGAAAACGCTCCCAAGCTTCTTTTACAACTGGCCTGGACTCTAATTCACTGTCAGGCAACATAGTTTCCAGCCAGTAGTAAGGCAGTCGTTGAGGATAAGCACCAAAATTACGAGGTTGATGTAGCTTGCCATCAGCCCAAAGATTCAACGTAACATCTCGAAATTCCTGTTCACGATCTGCGTCATAGTGTGCCCATTCACGCGGTGCACCAAATGCTGCACGACCGCGATACCCGTCCCAAATATCTTTCCATTCTTTTTCCATATGTGGATCAAATCTTGTACGGGATATAATGACCAGCACATCCTTAGGATCCACAATTTTATCCACAATGTCGCGGATGCAACGGCTATAACTAAGTCCAATTTTCATATTACTTGGGCATCATCAATGCGTTAAAGTTAGCAGGGACAACAATAGTCTGTACCTTGCCGTTTTTAATACCTTCGCTGATATTCAACATGGCCTGTGCCTGCATAAACTGAATAGAACTTTGACTGTTGTTTGCCAGTGCTGCCATTCGCCTCGATTCAGCTTCAGCAGTTTTAACTTCGATTTCCTTCTGCTTGAGTTCATTTTTACTGCGAACCAATTCGTTGGCACTGGCTACAACACTGTCAGCAGGGACTACGTTACGAATTAGAACCTGACTGATAGTGAGACTGCCATCCAGTTTTTCTTCAGCAAGGTTGCGAACAATTTCTTCCTTGATAAAGTTTTCCATCTCTGAACGATTGTCTGCCATGTCCAAGGCTTCATACTTTCGGGCTGCTTTGTAGATAGCGTTACGGGCATTCTGTACGATGTAGTTGTACATCAGGAATACGTCGCCAGATTTGTCGTTTGCATGAAAGCTACGATTCTTGGTGCTGTACAATTCAGCAACTTGCTGACTATTGATGTTATAAACAACCACAGCATCAAAATCTTTCATTGTGCTATTATCTTTGGCCACAGGAGTCATATTCTCCAAGACTACATTAACATCTTTGATGGGGAACGTCAACACATCACCAATCAGTACTTGATTAAAAGAGCCAGGCAATAGTTCACCTGATTGGACTTGTTTGTCAAAGCCTACGCGAACACCGACTTCGCCAGTTTCAATACGAGTACACCCAGTGGCAAGAACTGCGGCGGCGATAAGACTCAAAGTAGCAAAACGTTTCATTTAGATAACTCCAGTAGAAAAAAGATAAAAACACACAGAGAAGCCCAGGGCAAAATACAAGGGCCTAAGCCAACGATCATTAATCATACAATCCTTTAAAACAGAATGTAAATAATACCTAATAGCATTGATGCTACCAGTCCACACAGTATAGCAACTAATACAATTTTAGTCAATTGCCAACGTTCTTTATCGGAGGAAATATTCCAACCATAAATCAATAGACCTATTGCAATAGACATTAGAATCCACACTTGTAAAAGTTTTATCATTTGTATTAAGGGAAGACCCTACCTGTTAAACTAAATCGAATATTTCCAGGCTCTATGCCATCCACACTGTGGTATTCATTGGCTTTTAAAATATGCCAACGAAAAGTTGGAATAACATAACTGTGACTCACTGTTATTTTATCATCTTTATAAAAATTTGTTTTAACATTAGCCCCCCCTGATCTAATCAGATAAATTAATTTTATTTCAGTCCCTACATCTTTATGTGTTTCTATTCTGTTAGACATGATTTGAAATCCCCAATGCATGGTTTCGCAAATATTTTTTTGACACCAATTATTAATTTCTTGATTAAAATCGTCTGACCAAACATATGTTTTATTTCGATAAGATACCTTGGCGTTGTATTGATCAAATTGATAATTAAGATTGTTTAAAATCTCAATAGGGACAGCCGGAAAATTAAAATATCGTATCATGCTTAACCCTGTTTAACACAGACAAAATTTACTTCTTTTGTAGTTCGTTTGACAAGAACTTCAGATTGTTTACCAGCAGATTGGCAAGCGGCTTCTGTGGCAAAGCCAGAGACATTGGTTAGCGCCATGCTGTCTTTGTTACTTAGCACACCGGCATGCACAAACAGAATCAATACCCAACTCATATTATATCCTTTACTTTATAAGTTTATTAACTTGGTCTTCGGTTTTATCCGACAGCGCGGCAAACATCTTACGTTTTTCCAAACGTTCGGCTTCTAGTCGTTGACGCTCACGCTCTTTATCTTCGAACTTCTTACGTTTCTTTTCATCAGTTAACCGCAACATATAGTCATACTGTTGAGCCTTGGCCCACCCATTTAACCACACTTCTAATTCTCGAAAAGATCCAACAAAAAGTTCTGCATCCCGGGCATAGATAGGCAAACTGTCATCTAGTGGATAAACTGCAACATACTCTCTACCATCTCGACTAGAGTATCCATATTCAGGGTTACCCAATCTAAAGCCAAGTAGTTTTGCCTGAGATTCGATTTGTTGCAGTTGGAGATAAGTTTTGTATCCGCTCATTACATCACCGCTACTAAAAAGATAAAAAACGCCGCTACAGGGTAGCCGAACAACAAGGCCATCATGGCAAGTATGGTGCCAAAGAAGGCCTTGTCACTGTCCATTATGCTGCCTTCATGCAAGTAGTTGCTGCCATAGCCTTCCAACGAAGCGGAAAGCTCTTACGCAGATCCGCAATCTTCAGTGCCATACGCAGGCTCATTTCACGAAGCTTAACCTTGTTAGAGTCCATGAACTCCAAGATCTCGTCACGGCCAATGTCGCCAAAGTCATAGTCTTGAAACAATTCGCCGTCAGTGGCAATCTGTTTGATACGCAGGAACTTGTCACGCATGGTGTCCAAAGTCAGATCCAAGTAGTGGCAACGACTTTGCAGTGCATCCAAGTGATCCCGCAGTTTCTGCGATTTCATAGTGTCAAACTTCAAGTTAGTGATAAAAATCACACTTCCGTTGAAGTTGAATTGATCTGGCACACCTTCACGACGAAGCATGTTGCTGTCAGCGAGCCAGGAAATCTTACGCTTCTTGCCGCTGTCCAGAGCACCCTTGAGCAAGTTAAGAGCGACGTCGTCAAGAAGGATGCTATCGCAGTCGTCGAACACAAGAACGCAATTGGGGTCGCTGTACTTGTACAGAGTGCAATACAGACCCAATGCAGTGGCGCTACCTTTAACAACTTCTGCACGAAGTTTCTTACCAGCAATTTGGTCAAACAGGCAAGCTTTCTCCACAATGGACTCAACACCGTAGCTCTTGCCAACACCTGGAGGGCCACTGACAATCATTGCACGAATGTCGCCATTGGTTGCAGCCTTGGTCATCTCGTCAAGAATGTCAAAACGCTCACGGATGCGAGCAATGACTTCTTCGTCAGTCTCAACGCTGACAGCTTCGCGCACTTCTGCGTCATGTTGGATAGCTTCGCTGCCAGTTACAAATTCGTAGGCAGCAACACCTGCAACTTTGATACGAATAGTATCGGGCATGTCAGGGAAAACACCGCCATTACGAACAGTAACATGCCCGCCGCTGGCGGTTTTCTTGTACTGCTCAACCAGCTCAAAAACTTTGCCGTCAACGGGTTTGTTGCGGTAAGTGCCCTTACGAATAAGAATAGTTGCTTTCGACATATCAGCTCCTGTTTTGTTACGCTATGAATGTATTATAGCAGTTCTACCAATTTCGGTCAAATACCCGACATTTTGGTAGGGTATTATTGTGTTGTTTAAAAACAACACATTTTTTGCCTATTTTTTAAGCAGATTTTACAAAATTCAGCGTGGTAACACGGGCTCCGTTATGAAAACTGCTAGTTTCAACCCGCTTAATTTTGGCAGTATAGCGGCCGCTACGAGTGCATTCTTCCTTACTGGTAAAGTAAGAAATCAAATTGCCCGAATTGTCTTTGGCATTCACAGACCAGCAACCAAACTGCTGAACATAGCGGGAATTCAACACCGTGATTTCCGCAGTGATTTTGTCGCCCACTCGACCCAAAAATTCACTAGTATGAGCCAATTCTGCTACTTCTTGCTCGCGAGCTTGACGCTGACAAATTTGTTCAGCCATAGAGGGAAGAAATGCCATAAGTCCTGCATCGCTCATAGTGCATTCAGTCTGCACTATAAGATTAGTCAGCGTATTTTGAAAATCGGCGACTTTGAGTCCCTTAAGGATTCGCATCATTCGATCCTGACTCAGCGTCTCCATGGCCAGCTGAGCATCCGTACGATCCTGCTCAGTGACTTGAAGATTACCCTCACGCATCAAAACTTTGTTAGGAGTCACAGGCACCACCGAATCGGTGACTTTGTCAAAGTAAGTCGGATCCTTGCGAACGTTCGACTGATTATGACGAAATGCCGCAAAAGACAGAGCAGCCAATTCCAACGTAGAAATCTTAACCGGAGTGTATCGAGCCATTTTGTTTCCTCTTGTTGCTTACTATTCCATTATTATAGCAAAATTGGGAATATTGGTCAACCGAAATATCCCAGTTATTTGGGAGTAAGAATCGTGTGTAGCCACCAAATTAAGGATATAATGTTGTAAGAAACCCACAACAGATAGCCAGTTAAAACCAGCAAAAGTCCATTAAAAACTAACTGAACAGCTGGTTTATTATAAAATTTAATAAACCATTCTTTCATGTTTTAATCTTTAAAACGATTATTCTTCAGATTTATTATCAGCGTCTAGATACTGTTTAATGACACGCATCATTTTTCGACTGGTATCATAGACAAATTCTTTGGCTTCGTCTTCGGTGTTAACAACCAGGATAAAGCCATTGGCGGCTTTACGAATTTCGATTGATTCAAACATGCAATTCCTTTTTGATTTAGTGGAACTGCTATTGTAGCAAAATATTTAAATTAAATCAATAACATTTAATCAATTTTGACAATCATTTCTTGTTCCAATTCACCTTGGCCGAGAAATGGTGTCATGTCGTGCAAGCCAGCTTGTTTGCCATTCTTTAATGCTTGGGCGGGCAATATTTCCTGTTCGGAAAGACATTGGCAGTCTATAATGACTGGACCTTTTTTCTTAAGGGCCCTAGGAAACTGAAGTCGCAGATCCTCTTTTGTTCTGATATCCACACAGGGCATGCCAAATGCCGTAGCAATATTTTTCATACTGGGAAACCAAAGACCAGTTTCACCGCTGGTACCATAGACTCTGCCATTGAAATATTTTTGTTGGGTGTTTTTAATACTCAAGTAACCGTTGTTATTTAATATAACAAATTTGATGTCTAGTTCATGCTGTTTAACTACAGCTAACTCTTGAACATTGCTCATAAAACTGCCATCGCCTATGATACTGACCACAGGCTGATTACTGGCCATGCTTACTCCAACAGCCGCAGGCAGCGCCCAACCCATGTCTGCTTGAGCGGGGCTAAAGATAAAACGCTGGCTTTGTTTGGCGTTGAGTGCTACAGGACCTGCATAGCTAATACTGCCTGCATCCCCCATTAAAATATCATCGGCGGAACTCAGCTGATTAATTGCATCCAACACAGCATAAATGTTTAATTGGAATTGACTATCGGCGGGACGATATTCCTCCTGCATTACAGGCCATTTATTTTTCCATTCATTGCATTTTTGAATCCATTCGTTTCTCGTCATAGCATAGCCTCAAAAAAGTTTTCCAAGTAATCGTTATACTTGTGATCAATTGATACAATGTCTTTGTTTAATTCGTTCCAGTCGATATCTACTAGAATTTTAGTGCTTGCTGGAGAGAATTGTTTGGGATCATATCCTACAACACTGGCATTTAAACTGCTACCTAGTATCAACAATAAGTCTGCGTTCTGCATGGCAAAGTTTCCAGCTCTTGAACCTTTGATACCCACTGCCCCGATACTTAATAGATGACTGTTCTCTGTATAATCTCTGGCACCATACGTGCTTACATAAGGAATTTGATATTTCTCAATGAACTTAACAAAATTATCAACTACGTTTGCCTGTCTAATACCATAGCCCGCCAATACCACAGGGCGTTCGGCTTTACTCAGCAATTCTTTAATTAAAGAATAGTCCCATGATTTAAGTGTACTTGCAGGGGGGTGAAACTGTGAAGGATTTTCAGGCATTTGTGCTACCTGCACATCTCCAGGAATGTCAATCCAAACAGGGCCAGGTCGTCCCGTTGTTGCTCTCCAAACTGCTTCTTGTAGTCTATATGCAACTTCGTCGGGGCTCATAATAAAGTGAGCCATTTTAGTCATTGACTTATATGTATCCACAACGTTGTGCTCTTGAATACCATATTTGCGAACGTTAACACCTTTGGTTTGATTAATATAGCCACTACAAGTATTCAAACGAACATTGCCGCTGATGAACAACACAGGCACACTGTCTTGCCAAGCATTAAGAACACTGGTAGCACAATTGGTACCTGCACAACCTGTGGTAGGATTAACCACTGCCAACTGTCCTGTGAATTTGCTTTCACCAATGGCTGCATGACCTGCACCTTGTTCATGGTGATAGCAAACGTAGCCGATCTTTCCATTTTTGATAAAGCCGTCGTTGAGTCCACTGGCACCGCCGCCCATTAATCCATGGACACGTTTAACTCCAATTTGATACAAATACTCGGCGATCCAATCACAGACTCTCATAATTTACTAGCCCATTCTTTAATTCGTTTAACTGCACTCATTATACTATAAGTGTCGGTGGCATAGCAAAGCCTAATATGACCTTGCCCGTAC
>Ga0315903_10004378_pt1 | contig 18923 bp, 18 predicted proteins | sample LakEriMetagenome_7_FD_203524 | JGI IMG/M metagenome (GOLD analysis project Ga0315903, IMG submission 203524) | Freshwater fungal communities from buoy surface, Lake Erie, Ohio, United States - Buoy 2 MA119 | ecosystem: Environmental > Aquatic > Freshwater > Lake | place: USA: Lake Erie, Ohio...
GTCGACCTGCCGAACGTGATCGCGCGCGGGCCGGTGGTGGTCGAGACCGCGCGCATGGACGGCGCGATCGTCGGGTCCTTGAAGGGCATGGGCCATGTGTTCCGCGACGGCCGCGGCGAGGGCTCGGGGCTGCACGCGGTACGGGTGACGCCGGACGGCCGGCTCGAAGGCGCCGCCGATCCGCGGCGCGAGGGGCGGGCGATCGCGCTGCCCTGAGCGCGGACGCGCAGGGACCGATCAGCCCGCAGCGAGGTCGGCGTCGCTCAGCACCTTGCGCTTGCGGAACAGCGACCCCGCGAAGCGGCGGAAGGCCTTGCCGTTGGTGAGCCAGGCGACGCGGTCGCCGGCCTTGTGCGGCCGCAGCACCTGCTCGGCGAGCCAGGGCGTCACCGTCTCGACGCGGTCGGCGAGGATGTCGTAGATGCGGCGCGTGCGGGCGATCTCCGGTCCGCTCGCGCTGCCCATGTCGCGCTTCATGAGGTCGGTGACGACGATCCCCGGGCTCAGCCAGCAGACCTTCACCGCCTCGCCGCGGGTCTCGGCGAGCAGCGCCTTGTTGAAGTAGGTCAGCGCGAACTTGCTGGCGCCGTAGAGGCTCATGCCGGGCGTCGTCATGCCGTTCGAGCCGAAGCCCTCCATGTTCCAGATGGTGCCGCCGCCGGTCTGCTGGCGCATGCCGGCGAGCGCGACCTGCGTGCCGAGCATCATGCCGAGCAGGTTGGTCTCGGCGACGACATGGATGTCGGCCGCGCGCAGCTCGCCGATCCGCTGACGCGGATGGGAGAGGCCGGCGTTGTTGATCCAGACATCGACGCGTCCGAAGGCGTCCGCCGCGGTGTCCCACAGTCGTCGTACGGCGGCGTCGGCGGCGACATCGCAGGTCGCGCCCACCACGCGCGCACCGCCGACGGCGAGCGGCGCGAGCGCGGCGACGGCTTCGTCCACCGCGGCCTGCGTACGGCCGCTGATTGTGACGAGATGCCCGCGCTTCAGGAACTCGGCGGCGAGACCGCGGCCGATGCCGCGCGTGCTGCCGGTGATGACGATGCTCTGTGCTGCCATGTACGCCCCCCGCGATCCGACGCCCATCCTAGGCCATGGCCCGGCAAGCATGGGCAGCGCGGTCGGTCCGACCGTCCGATGAGCGGTCAGTAGCGGAGGGCGGGCGCGACGGCTACGCTGCGCGCTGCGACGTCATCCTCGAGGCGTCCTCCGGAGGTCACGGTCATGAAGGTCCGCGCTGCAGTGGCATATCAGGCGAAGGCGCCGCTCGTCATCGAAGACATCGAGCTCGGCGGCCCGCAGGAAGGCGAGGTGCTGGTCGAGGTGAAGGCGACCGGGATCTGCCACACCGACGAGTACACGCTGTCCGGCGCCGACCCGGAAGGGCAGTTCCCGGTGGTGCTGGGGCACGAGGGCGCAGGCGTCGTCGTCGATGTCGGCAAGGGCGTGACCTCGCTGCGCAAGGGCGACCACGTGATCCCGCTCTATACGCCGGAATGTCGGCAGTGCAAGACCTGCCTCAGCCGCAAGTCCAACCTGTGCACCGCGATCCGCGCGACGCAGGGCAAGGGCGTGATGCCGGACGGCACCAGCCGCTTCTCCTGCACCAGCGGGCCCGTGCTGCACTACATGGGCTGTTCCACGTTCGCGAACTTCACCGTGCTGCCCGAGATCGCGCTCGCCAAGATCCGGCCCGACGCGCCCTTCGAGAAGGTGTGCTACATCGGCTGCGGCGTCACGACCGGCATCGGCGCGGTGATCAACACCGCGAAGGTCGAGCCGGGCGCGAACGTGGTGGTGTTCGGGCTGGGCGGCATCGGGCTCAACGTCATCCAGGGCGCGCGGCTCGCGGGCGCCGACATGATCGTCGGCGTCGACATCAACCCTGCCCGCGAGGCGATCGCCCGCAAGTTCGGCATGACGCACTTCGTCGACGCGCGCTCGCTCAAGGACGATGTGGTTCCCCACATCGTCGAGCTCACCAAGGGCGGCGCCGACTACTCCTTCGAGTGCGTGGGCGACACCAAGCTGATGCGTCAGGCGCTCGAGTGCTGCCATCGCGGCTGGGGCGTGTCGGTGATCATCGGCGTGGCGGGTGCGGGCCAGGAGATCGCGACGCGGCCGTTCCAGCTCGTCACCGGCCGCACCTGGAAGGGGACGGCGTTCGGCGGCGCGCGCGGCCGCACCGATGTCCCGCGCATCGTCGACTGGTACATGGACGGCAAGATCGACATCGACAGCCTGATCACGCACGTGATGCCGCACCACCGCATCAACGAGGGCTTCGAGCTGATGCGCCGCGGCGAGTCGATCCGCACCGTGCTCACCTACTGACAGCGCCGGACGACCGATGACGACCCCCATCGAGACGCTCGCCGAGCACGCCTGCTTCGGCGGCGTGCAGGGCTTCTACCGGCACGCTTCGACGGCCTGCGCCGGGCCCATGCGCTTCGGCGTCTTCGTGCCGTCGACGGCCCGCGGCGGACGGCTGCCGACGCTGTTCTGGCTGGCGGGCCTCACCTGCACCGAGGAGACCTTCGCCATCAAGGCGGGTGCGCAGCGCATCGCGGCCGAGCTCGGCATGGTGCTCGTCACGCCGGACACGAGCCCGCGTGAGCCGCAATTGCCGGGCGACCGCGAGTCCTGGGACTTCGGTCAGGGCGCGGGGTTCTACGTCGATGCCGCGCAGGCGCCCTGGAGCGCGCACTACCGCATGTCGACCTACGTCACCGAGGAGCTGCCGGCCCTGATCGACGCGCGGTTCCCCACCGATCCCGCGCGTCGCGGCGTCTTCGGCCACTCGATGGGCGGTCATGGTGCGCTGGTCTCCGCGCTGCGGCGGCCGGATGTCTTCCGCAGCTGCTCGGCGTTCGCGCCGATCGCCGCGGCGAGCGATTGCCCTTGGGGCCACAAGGCGCTGGGTCGCTACCTCGGCGCCGACCGCGCGGCATGGGCGGGATGGGATGCGAGCGCGCTGATGCGCAGGACGCCGTTCCCGCAGGAGATCCTGGTCGACCAGGGCCTCGCCGACCGCTTCCTCGACGAGCAGTTGAAGCCTGAGCGGCTCGAGGAGGCCGCTGCCGTGTCCGGCCAGCGCCTCACGCTGCGGCGCCATCCCGGCTACGACCACGGGTATTTCTTCATCCAGACCTTCATCGCCGACCATCTGCGCCATCACGCCCGGCTGCTCGGCTGACCGGGCGCCGCCGGGGGCGCTGTCCAAGCCGCGGTCAGTCGCGGTCCATCGTCGCGGGTATGCTTGGTACGCGCGCCCCGTACACAGGGCGTGCGCGCGGCTGGGGGGTCGTCGTGGGCAGCAAGGTCGTCGTCATCACGGGCAGCACGCAGGGTCTCGGTTTCGGCTACGCGCAGGCCTTCCTGCAGCGCGGCCACAAGGTCGTCGTGAGCGGTCGTGCGCAGTCCGCGGTGGACGCCGCGATCGACCGGCTCGAGGCGGATGCGGTGGTGGGCGCGGGCGTCGCCATCGGTCAGGCCTGCGAGGTGTCGGACCTCGCGCAGGTGCAGGCGCTGTGGGATTTCGCGGTGCGCAGCCTCGGACCCGTCGACATCTGGCTGCACAACGCGGGCTATGCGCGCACCGGTGTCAGCTTCGCGGCGACCCGGCCCGAGGAGATCGCCGCGATGGTGCAGGCCAACGTCATCGGCTCGATGAACTCGGCGCAGGTCGCGGTGGCGGGCATGTCGGCGCAGTCGCAGGGCGGCAAGCTGTTCCTCACGCTGGGCGGCGGCGGCGCGACCGGTCGCGTGGTCCCGGGCATGACGGTCTACTCGACGACCAAGCGCGCGGTGAAGTATTTCGCCGATTCGCTGGTCAAGGAACGCCGCAAGGCGAAGGACGACCGCGTGCTCGTCGGCACCATCAGCCCCGGCGTCAACATCACCGAAGGCCTGCTGCGCGAGATGCGCGCGCTGCCGGAGACCGAGCGCGCGAAGGCGCTGCGGCAGCTGCAGTTCATCGGCGAGCATGTCTCGACCACCACGCCCTGGATCGTCGAGCGCATCCTCGCCGCGACGCGGCAGGGCGAGGACATCACCTGGCTCACCAACGGCAAGCTGCTGCGGCGCGGCCTCGGCATGCTGGTGGGCCGCAAGCGCGACGTGTTGTCGCGTTACCGGATCGCGGAGGACGCAAGCGCATGACCACCCTGCTCTCATCGGTCCCGTCTAGCGTGTCGACGCTCGCACCGTGGCAGCCCGGCGATGTGTTCGTCGGCGCGACGGTGCTCGACGATCCGGCCGACGACCACGCCGGCAAGGGCCGCATCCTGCAGCTCGACGCCGCGCTCAGACCGAAGGGCGAACTGCAGCTCGCCGAGACGACGCATCTCGTCGGCGGCCTGAAGTTCGATCCGCAGGGCGTGCTCTGGGCCTTCGACAGCCAGGGCTTCGTGGTGCTCAACATCCATCGCGATGGGCGGGTCGTACGCCGCGCCGAGTTCGGCGCGCGCGCCTGGTCGCACGTCAACTTCGCGGCCGACGGCACGCTGCTGCTCGCCGAGCATGTGGTGGGCGGGACCATCAAGCCCGAGATCCAGGCGCGCATGAAGACCTCGATCCCGTTCATGCCGGGCACGCAGCGCTTCGGCGACGGGCATGTGTTCCGCTTCACGCCCGACGGCAGGCTGCTGCAGGAGTACGGCACGGAGACGCACGGCGGCATGGGCGGTTTCCTGGGCGTGACGATGTCCGCGCTCGCCCCCGATCAGCGCACGCTCGTCTACTGCTCCGAGACCGGGCCGCGCCTGATGCGCTACGACCTCGCGGACGATCGGCAGCTGCCCGACCTGCAGTCCTTCGCGCCGCCGTTCCCGCCCGGTCCGCCGCCGATGTTCTTCGCGATGGACCATGCGTCCGACGGTGCGCTGTGGGTGCTGCGCGGTGGATCGCTGCATCTCGTCGACGCCGCCGGCCAGAGCGTCCGGCAGCTGCCCTTGGAGGGCTTCGGTTGGGCGCTCGTCGATTGCACGGCGGACGGTGCGCATGCGCTCGTCTCGAACTTCTTCACCGGCGAGGTGGCGAAGATCGCGTCGGCGGACGGTCGCAAGGTCGCGTCCTTCGCGACCGGCGCGCCGAAGGCGGTGGCGGGGCTCGTCGAATACGCGGGCTAGCGCCCGGCGTCACTCGTAGCGCAGCGCTTCGATGGGGTCGAGCGAGGCCGCCTTCGAGGCGGGCGCGATGCCGAACACGACACCCACCAGGGCCGAGAACCCGGCCGCCGCGAGCATCACCCAGATCGGCACGTTCGCCGGCGGGAAGTTCGGGATCATGGCCGCGATGCCCATGCCGACGAGCAGCCCCAGCACGATGCCGATCAGGCCGCCGAGCAGCGACAGCAGCGCGGCCTCGAGCAGGAACTGCGTCAGGATGTCGCGCCGCGTCGCGCCGAGCGCCTTCAGGATGCCGATCTCGCGCGTCCGCTCGGTCACCGACACCAGCATGATGTTCATGATGCCGATGCCGCCGACGAGCAGCGAGATGCCGACGATGCCGGCGAGCACGGCGGTGGCCGTGGCGGTGATCTGGTTGAACTGCTTGAGGAACGAGTCGGCCGCCTGGATCTCGAAGTCGTCCTCGGCGCCGGGCTGGATGTTGCGGGAGGCGCGGATCACGCGCGTCGCCCGCTCCTTCACCTGCGCCACCTGCGAGATGTCGTCGACGGTGAACGACACCTCCATGAACGGCCGTTCGAAGGTGCCGGTGAGCGAGCGCGCCACGGAGAAGGGGATCATCACCCGGTTGTCCTGGCTGAAGCCGAAGATCTCGCCGCGCTTCTCGAGCACGCCGACCACCTTGAACCACTCGCGGCCGATCAACAGGAACTCGCCGATCGGGTCCTTCGGCATCTTGAGCTCGTCGCGTACGTCGACGCCGATGACGACCACGCGCCGACCGCCCTGGTCGTCGCTCGCGGTGAGGAAGCGGCCCTGCCGCGTTGCGGTGCCGAGCACCACCTGCGCCTCCTCGGTGGTGCCGAGGATCTGCGGCGTGACGTTGCGGGTGCGCCAGGTCACGGCGCCGAGGTTGGCGGCGATGATCGGCGCCACGTCCTTCACCCCCGGCACCTTGTAGCGCAGCGCGTCGATGTCCTCGAAGTCGAGGCGGTTGATGCGTCCGGTGCGGAAGTTCTCCTGGTCGTTGACGGCGTCGAGCGTCAGCGAGTTGCTGCCGAGGTCGGAGAACTGGTCGCGGATGGAGTCCGAGAAACCCTGCAGCACCGACACCACGGCGATCACCGCCATCGTGCCGATGAGGATGCCGAGCGTCGTCAGGAAGCTGCGCAGCCGGTGCGCGTTGAGGCTGGCGAGCGCGGCGCGGAAGGCTTCACCGAGCGCGTTCATGCCGCGCGCGCAGGGTTGGGGCGGTCCTCGACGATGCGGCCGTCGAAGACGCGGACCGTGCGACGGCAATGCGCCGCGATGTCCGGTTCGTGGGTGACGACGATCACGGTCTGGCCGGCGGCATGCAGCGCATCGAACAGCGCCATGATCTCGGAGGAGGTGCGGGAGTCGAGGTTGCCGGTGGGCTCGTCGGCGAGCAGGATCGAAGGTTCGCCGACCAGGGCGCGCGCCACGGCGACGCGTTGGCGCTGGCCGCCCGACAGCTGGTTCGGGCGGTGGTCGAGGCGGTCACCGAGACCGACGCCCGACAAGGCGCGCTCGGCGCGCTCGCGCCGCTCCGCGGCCGTCATCCGCCGGTACATGAGCGGCTGCATCACGTTCTGCAGCGCGGTCTGGCGCGGCAGCAGGTGGAAGCTCTGGAACACGAAACCGATCTCGCGGTTGCGCACCGCGGCGAGCTCGTCGTCGCGCAGCGCCGAGGTGTCGCGGCCGTTGAGGATGTACTGGCCCTCGGTCGGGGAGTCGAGGCAGCCGAGGATGTTCATCAGCGTGGACTTGCCGGACCCGGAGGGCCCGATCAGCGCGACGTACTCGTTGCGCCCGATGAAGAGGTCCACGCCCGCGAGCGCGAGCACGGTCTCCTCGCCGAGCACGTAGCGCTTGACGATGCCCTTGAGCTCGATCATCCCCGCGATCCCGAGCCCCGTGACGGCGAGTCCTCCTCGTCCGCATCATCGCCCGTGGTGCGGTCCTTGTCCTCGGTCTGGCGTACGGCATCGCCGTCCTTCAGGCGTCGCAGCGCGCGCGACGGTCCGGTGATGACGCGGTCGCCTTCCTTGAGGCCGGCGCTGACGGCTTCCCAACGGTCGTCGGAGAGTCCGGTCTTGACCTCCACCTTGCGCGCCTTGCCGCCGTCGTCGACCCACACGTGGCGCTTGACGACGCCCGGCTCGGGGCTGTCGGTGACCACGGCTTCCACCGGGACAGCGAGCTGCTTGCCGCCGGTGCCGAGGAAGATGACGGCGCGCGCGCTCATGCCGGACCGCAGCTGCAGGTCGGCGGGCGGGGCGAGCAGGATGGTCACGCGGTAGGAACGGCCCTGGCCGTCGACGGTGGGCGCGAGCGCGATCTTGCTGACCTTGCCCTTGAGCGCGGTGTCCGGGTACGCGGCGGCGAAGACGTCGGCGGCCTGGCCGAGCGAGATCTTGGCGATGTCGCCCTCGTCCACCTTGACCTCGGCCTGGATGACCGAGGTGTCCGCGATCTTCATGAGCTGCGCGCCGGCCAGCGAGGCCGTCGACGGGATCGCGACCTCGCCGACCTTGATGGGCAGCGAGACGATGCGGCCCTTCACAGGCGAGCGGATCTCGGTCTTGCCGCGCTGCTCGCGCGCGTCGCCGAGCGTCGCGAGCGCGCGTGCGAGCGCCTCCTCCGAGCTCTTGAGGTCGGCCTCGGCGAGCACGAACTGGTTGCGGTCCTCGTCCAACCGGTTGCGGTCGATGAGGTTCGACGCGGCGAGCTTCTGGCTGCGCTCGTACTGCTGGCGGCGCAGCGCCACCACCGCGCGCTGCCGCTCGATGCTGATGCGGTTCTGCCGGACCCCGGCCTCCTCGCGCGCGATGACGTTGTTGTAGGTCTCGGGGTCGAGCCGCATCAGCAGTTGGCCCTTCTCGACGAAGTCGCCTTCCTGCACGGCGATGCTGGCGACGCGGGCGAGCACCTCCGCCGTGAGGTTGACCTCGACCTCGAAGGCGAGCAAGCCCGAGGCGAGGATGCTCGGCCGCACGTCCTGCAGCGCGGCGGGCGAGATGTCGACCGGCGTGCCGCTGCCGGAGCCGCCGCGCTTGAGGGCGATGGGGACGATGACGGCGAGGGCGACGAGGGCTGCCGCCAGCCATTTGCGGGGGATCTTGTTCATGTCACGCGATGAGGGCAGAGATGATCTGGTAACCGTGGACGAGCGCGAAGGGCAGGGCGGCGACCACGATCGGCTTGGTCCAGCCGGGGTCCCGGCTCCACAGCTTCCAGCCGAGCGCAGCGAGGCCGATCACCCACAGGTTCAGGAAATTGAACGAGGTCGCGAAGGTCTTCCACGGGCTCTCGGGCGGCAACTGCAGCAGCATCGGGTCGAGGCTCGTGAGCATCAGGTCGCCGATGAAGGTCTGGGGCGCCATGCCGACCGTGCCGTAGAGGGCGAGCAGCGAGCCGAGGATGCCCGGCATGGACGCCCAACCCGACAGGCCGAGGCCCTGCTTGAACGAGACGGCGAGGCCGGTGACTTTGCCGGCGAGCACGAAGTACACCGCCCAGAGCAGCAGGAAGACGGCGATGCCGACCAGTGAACCGATGGTGCTGGTCCACACGAACGCTGGGTTGTCGGCGGAGCGCTCCATGGCATCCATTTCAGCGGCCGAGACCTCGCGGCCGCTGAGTTCCGCGCTCTCGCGGAAGAACCAGCCGACGTCGACGGCGGAGAAGTACGAGTAGGAGAACGCTGCGCTGAGCGCAGCGATGATCAGCACGGGCAGCCAACCGTTCGGCTTCTCGTATTGCCGGGCCAGCACCGGTCCCGGCTGCAGGAAGATGTCTACGAGGTCTTTCATGGGTCGCTCGGGGGTCGCTAGGGGGTCGCTCAGGTGGCCCGGTGGTCGCCCTGGGCCCGCGATGTTCTGACCTGCGCATTGTGCCAGAAGTACCTTGCGATAGACTCGGGGAACCGTGTCCGCCGGAGGCGGTCACACCCTTGGGCAGGACGCGCGACACGCGCCCCATGCATCGGAGGACATCGAGATGACCGCTGCCAGATCCCCCCAGGCGTTCCGTCGCGTGGCGCGTCCCGCGCTGGCGGCGGCGCTGCTCGTCCTGCTGGCCGCCTGCGCCGGCGGGCTCGCCCGCAAGGATGATGCCGCCCAGTTCCGCTATCAGGACTACGCGGGCGACCCCGTCGACACGGTCGAGACGATGGGGCGTGTCACGGGATGGTCCTCGGTGTCGCGCACGCAGCTCGTCATCTGGACCGGCCTCAACGAGGCTTGGCTCCTCAAGGTGTGGGACACCTGCCCGGACCTCATGTTCGCCGAGAGCATCTCGGTGAGCCGATCCGGCTCCCGGATCACCAAGTTCGACCGGGTGCTGGTGGGCGTCGAGCGCTGCCAGATCTCCGAGATCCGTCCCGTCGACGTCAAGCAGATGAAGGCGGATCGCGCGGCGGCGAAGGCCAAGCCATAATGGGCGGGTGAACGCCACCGAAGACCACGCTGAACTGCGCGCGGGCGTGCGCGCGCTCTGCGCCGACTTCCCCGACGAGTATTTCCGCAAGGTCGACGCGGAGCGCGGCTATCCGGCGGAGTTCGTCGATGCGCTGACCAAGGCCGGCTGGCTCGCCGGGCTCATCCCGCAGGAGTACGGCGGCTCCGGGCTCTCGCTCGCCGAGGCCTCGGTCGTGATGGAGGAGATCAACCGCTCGGGCGGCAACTCCGGCGCCTGCCACGGACAGATGTACGTCATGAACGTGCTGGTGCGCCACGGTTCCGAGGCGCAGCGGCAGGCCTACCTGCCGAAGATCGCCGCCGGCGAGCTGCGCCTGCAGTCGATGGCGGTCACCGAGCCGACCACGGGCACCGACACCACCAGGCTCAAGACCACCGCCGTCCGCAAGGGCGACCGCTGGGTCGTCAACGGCCAGAAGGTGTGGATATCGAGGGTGCGGCACTCCGATCTCATGGTCCTGCTCGCGCGCACGACCCCGCTCGCCGAGGTCAAGCGCAAGGCGGACGGGCTGTCGGTGTTCCTCGTCGACCTGCGCGCGGCGCTCGGCAAGGGGCTCTCGCTGCGGCCCATCGCGAACATGGTCAACCACGAGACCAACGAGCTCTTCTTCGACGACCTCGAGCTGCCCGCCGACAGCCTCATCGGCGAGGAGGGCAAGGGCTTCCGCTACATCCTCGACGGCCTCAACGCCGAGCGCGTGCTGATCGCCGCGGAGTGCATCGGCGATGCGCGCTGGTTCGTCGCGCGCGCCGCGAAGTACGCGGGGGAGCGCAGGGTGTTCGACCGCCCGATCGGCCAGAACCAGGGCGTGCAGTTCCCGATCGCCGAGAGCCACATCGAGACCGAGGCCGCGAGCCTGATGCGCTTCCGTGCCTGCGAGCTCTACGACACGGGCCGGCCCTGCGGCGCCGAGGCCAACATGGCCAAGTACCTCGCGGCGAAGGCGTCCTGGGAGGCGGCGAACGCCTGCATCCAGACGCACGGCGGCTTCGGCTTCGCGGCCGACTACGACATCGAGCGCAAGTTCCGCGAGACGCGGCTCTACCAGGTGGCGCCCATCTCCACGAACTTCATCCTCTCGCACATCGCCGAGCACGTGCTCGGCATGCCGCGTTCCTACTGAGCGCGGGCATGGCGCGGCTCTCCCATCTCGACCAGCTGGAAGCGGAGTCCATCCAGATCATCCGCGAGACCGTCGCCGAATGCGCGCGGCCGGTGCTGCTCTACTCCATCGGCAAGGACAGCAGCGCGCTGCTGCACCTCGTGCGCAAGGCGTTCTTCCCGGCGCCGCCGCCGTTCCCGATGCTGCACATCGACACGCAGTGGAAGTTCCGCGACATGTACGCGCTGCGCGACCGCGCCGCGCGTGCGGCGGGCATGGACCTCGTGGTGCACGTGAACCCCGAGGGCCTCGCCGCCGGCATCTCGCCCATCGTGCACGGCACCGCACGCCACACCGAGGTCATGAAGACGCAGGCGCTGCGCCAGGCGCTCGACCTGCACGGCTTCGACGCCGCCTTCGGCGGCGCGCGACGCGACGAGGAGAAGAGCCGCGCCAAGGAGCGCGTGGTGTCGGTGCGTCTGCCCGGCCACCGCTGGGATCCGCGCGCGCAGCGCCCGGAGTTCGGCACCCTCTTCAACATGGGGCGCGCGCCCGGCGAGACGCTGCGGGTGTTCCCGCTGTCGGACTGGACCGAGCTCGACGTCTGGGAGTACATCGCACGCGAGGGCATCGAGGTCGTGCCGCTCTACTTCGCGGCGCCGCGGCCGGTGGTCGAGCGTGACGGCCAGTGGATCGTGCGCGACGACGAGCGGCTCCCGCTGCGCCCGGGCGAGCAGGTGCAGATGCGCAAGGTGCGCTTCCGTTCGCTCGGCTGCTTCCCCTTCACCGGCGCCATCGAGAGCGAGGCGGATTCTTTGGAGGCCGTGCTCGCCGAGATGCGCGCCACGCGCCGCTCGGAGCGTCAGGGCCGGTTGATCGACTTCGACCCCGCGTCCTCGATGGAGCAGAAGAAGCGCGAGGGCTATTTCTGATGGCGGGCGGCGAGGCGACGGGCGTCGGCCTGCTGCGGGTGCTCGCCTGCGGCTCGGTGGACGACGGCAAGTCCACGCTCATCGGGCGCCTGCTCGCGGACGCCGGCGCGGTGCCCGAGGACCACCTCCTGGCGCTCGCGCGCGATTCGGCGCGCGTCGGCACCCGCGGCGAGGATCTCGACTACGCGCTGCTGCTCGACGGGCTCGCCGCCGAGCGCGAGCAGGGCATCACCATCGACGTCGCCTGGCGGCAGTTCGCGACGCCGCGCCGCCGGTTCGTGATCGCCGACGCGCCGGGGCACGAGCAGTACACGCGCAACATGGCGACCGGTGCGGCCGCGGCGGACGTCGCGGTGCTGCTGGTGGATGCCCGCAAAGGTCTGCTGACGCAGACACTGCGCCACAGCCGGATCGCTGCGCTGTTCGGCGTGCGCGAGGTGGTGCTCGCCGTCAACAAGATGGACCTCGTGGGCCTGTCGCAGGACGTGTTCGAGCGCATCGCGGAAGGGTACCGCACGTTCGCGGCGGGACTCGGCCTCGACCGCGTCACCGCCATCCCGCTCGCCGCGGCCGACGGCGACAACGTCGTCGCGCGCAGCATCCGCATGCCCTGGTACACGGGCCCGACGCTGCTCGAGCGCTTGGAGACGCTGGAGCCTGCGGACGCCTCGTCCGAGGGCGGCTTCTGCCTGCCGGTGCAATGGGTGAACCGTCCCGACGCCGACTTCCGCGGCTACGCGGGGCGCGTGGTGCGCGGTCGCGTCCGTCCGGGCGATGCCGTGCGCGTGCTGCCCGGCGGCCGTGAGACACGGATCGGACGCATCGTCACCTTGGACGGCGACCTCGCCGAAGCGGTCGCCGGTCAGTCGGTCACGCTGGTGACCGCCGACGAGGTCGATGTCGGCCGCGGCGATGTCGTGGTCGCGTCCTCGGCGCCGCTCGAGATCGCCGACCAGTTCGAGGCGACGCTGCTCTGGCTGGACGACGAGCCGCTGCTCCCCGGGCGCCAGTACGACCTCAAGCTCGGCGCGCAGCGCGTACGGGCCAGCGTCAACCCGCTCAAGCACCGCATCGACGTCGACACGGGCGGCCGCCTCGCCGCCGAACGGCTGGAGCTGAACGATCTCGGCGTGGGCGAGCTCGCGCTCGACCGCCCGGTGGTGTTCGCGCCGCACACCGAACAGCGGGAGCTCGGACGTTTCATCCTCATCGACCGGCAGACGCAGCGCACCGCCGCGGTCGGCCTGCTCAACTTCGCGCTGCGCCGCGCCCGCAACATCCACTGGCAGGCGCACCGCATCGACCGCGAGGTCCGCGCGCGGCAGAAGCAGCAGCAGCCCTGCGTGGTGTGGTTCACCGGGCTGTCGGGCGCGGGCAAGTCGGTCATCGCCAACCTCGTCGAGCAGCGGCTCGTCGAGCTCGGGCGGCACACCTATCTGCTCGACGGCGACAACGTGCGCCATGGCCTCAACCGCGACCTCGGGTTCACGGTGCAGGACCGCGTGGAGAACGTGCGCCGCGTCACCGAGGTGGCCACGCTCATGGCCGATGCCGGGCTGATCGTGCTGGTGGCGATGATCTCGCCGTTCCGTGCCGAGCGCGCGCAGGCGCGCGAGCGGGTGGTCGCCGCCGGCGCGGCGTTCATGGAGGTGTTCGTGGACACGCCGCTCGACGTCGCGGAGGCGCGCGACACCAAGGGGCTCTACGCACGCGCGCGGCGGGGCGAGCTGCGCAACTTCACCGGCGTCGATTCGCCCTACGAGGCGCCCGCGTCGCCCGAACTGCGCCTCGACGGCGCCGCAGGCTCGCCGCAGGACGCCGCGGACCGCGTCGTCGCGGCGCTGCTCGCGCTGCGTGCGCCGGACGGGCGGGGCGGCTCGTGACGGGCGGCGCACCGCGGCGCTCCGTGACGGCCGACGCGCCGGGCGGTCCCTTGCTCGAGGCCGTGCGCGGCATCGCGCGCGAGGCCGGTGCGGCGATCGTCGAGGTCGAGCGTGCGCACCGCGCCGGTGACGCCGGTGCGCTCGCGCTGCGCGCCAAGGGTGACGCCTCGCCGGTGACGGCGGCGGACCTCGCCGCGCACCGCATCATCGTCGACGCCTTGCGCCGCCTGACCCCCGACGTGCCGGTGCTCTCCGAGGAGGCCGCCGATGTCGCGTGGGGGACGCGCGAGGTATGGCGCCGGTTCTGGCTGGTCGACCCGCTCGACGGCACGCGGGAGTTCCTGTCCGGCAACGGCGAGTACACGGTCAACATCGCGCTCGTCGAGGGTCATGCGCCGCTGCTCGGCGTCGTGCTCGCGCCGGCCAGCGGTCTCGAGTACTCGGGCATCACGGGCGTCGGCGCATGGCGCGCGCGCGGCGAGGGCGCCCGTCCCGAGCCGATCCGCACCGCGGGCCGCATGGCGTCCGCCGATGCCGGCGACGCCCGTCACGCGCCGTTGCGCGTGGTCGGCAGCCGCTCGCATCGCGGTGATTCCTTGGACGCGCTGCTCGCCCGCGTCGGCCCGCACGAGTTCGTGCCCATGGGCAGTTCGCTCAAGTTCTGTGTGCTCGCCGAGGGCGGCGCCGACGTGTATCCGCGGCTCGGACCGACCAGCGAATGGGACACCGCCGCGGGGCATGCGGTGCTGTTCGGCGCCGGCGGGCGTGTGCTGCAGCTCGACGGCTCGCCGCTCGAGTACAACCGCAAGCCGGCCCTGCTCAACCCCGACTTCGTCGCCTGCGGCGATGCGCTGTCGGACTGGGCGGGGTGGGTACGGGAGCGCGCGCGATGATCCACATCATCGGCGAGCGCGTGCCCGACATCTCGCCCGAGGCCTGGGTCGCGCCGTCGGCCGATGTGATCGGCACCGTGCGGCTCGCGGCCGGCGCCAGCGTGTGGTTCAACGCCGTGCTGCGCGGCGACAACGACTGGATCGACATCGGCGAGGGCAGCAACGTGCAGGACGGCAGCGTGCTGCACACCGATCCCGGCATCCCGCTGGTGGTGGGTGCGGGCGTCACCATCGGACACAAGGTGCTGCTGCACGCCTGCACCATCGGCGACGGCTCGCTCATCGGCAACGGCGCGATCGTGCTCGACGGCGCGGTCATCGGCCGCGGTTGCGTGGTCGCGGCGGGCGCGCTGGTACCGCCCGGACGCGTGATCCCCGACGGCGTGGTGGTGATGGGATCGCCCGCGCAGGTGGCGCGCGAACTCAAAGACGAGGACCGGCTGCGCATCCTGCGCGGCGCCGAGGTCTATCGGGCCCGCAGCACGCTCTATCGCACCGCGCTCAAGCCGTTCCCGCCGGGCGGTTGAGCCTGCGGCGCTGCGCCGCGCACGAAATCGAGCATCGGCGCGAGCAGCGCCGCCGTGCCCGAGGGCGCGAGGATGTCGCCGGCGAGCACGTGGTGCGCGCGGTCCTCGCTGTCCTCGACCTTCACGATCCGCTTCACCGGCGCACCGAGCCGCGCGTAGGCCGCCTCGATGCGCGCCGGGCTCACCACCGAGTCCTTCGGCGAGTGGATGACCAGCGTCGGCACGCGGATGCCCTCGAGCGGCGAGTCGCGGACCGACTTGACCAACGCCATCATCGGCACCAGCGCGCGCGCCGGGTACTTCCAGGTCCAGTACTTCGCCTGCCGTTCGTTGGCGGGCTGCCAGCGGTACTCCTCGCCGATCAGCCACCGTTGCAGCTGGTAGCCCCACGGGCCGGCGAGCAGCGTCGACCGTTCATCGCGCGGCCCGAGGTTGGGCGAGACGAGGATCTGGGCGGCGATGTCCGCCGCCTCCGGTCGCTGCGCGAGCCACAGCGCGAGCGTGCCGCCGGTCGAGGTGCCGACGACGACGACGCGTTCGCCGAGCGCGCGTCCGATGGCGAGCGCTTCCGCGGCGTCGCGCAACCAGTCCTCGGCGGAGGCCTCGCCCAGCGCGGCGGGTGCGCGGCCGTGGCCGGCGAGCCGGGTGTAGAAGAGGTTGGCGCCGAGCGCGGCCGCGAGCTGGTCGCAGAGCGGTGCGACCTCCTGCCGCGTCGCGGTGTAGCCGTGCAGATAGACGACGGCGAGCGGCGTCCGGCGGCGGTCCGGATGCGCCCAGACGATGGTCTTCTCGGCGCCGGGCACGATGTCGGGGAAACGCGATTCGGCGGCGGCGAGCCAGGGCTCGAGCACGGCCGCATCGCCGCCCGCCGTCGGCAAGTACGGCGCGGTGATGCGCGCATCGACGCGGTAGACCGGGCCGGCGAAGTAGGCGAGCGCGGGCAGCGCGACGAGTGCGGCGATGGCGAGGAGCAGAACACGGACGCGGCGCGACATCGCGCCGCATCCTACCCGCGGTGGTCGGGCGCGGGTAGGATTTCCGCATGACCGCGCTGCGCGCACCCGATTGGTCCACCGATGGCCACGACTGGCCGAACCGCGAAGCGAGCCGTTTCGTCGCGGCGGGTGGGCTGCGTTGGCACGTGCAGGTCGCGGGGTCCGGACCGGCGCTGCTGCTGCTGCACGGCACCGGCGCGTCCACGCATTCGTTCCGCGACCTGCTGCCGCTGCTGGCGCGGCGCTTCACGGTGGTCGCGCCCGACCTCCCCGGGCACGGCTTCACGACGCGGCCCACGGACCCCTCGGGACTGTCCCTGCCGGGCATGGCCGCCAGCATCGCCGCGTTGTTGCGCGCGCTCGCGGTCGCGCCGCAGGTCGCGGTCGGGCACTCGGCCGGGGCAGCGATCCTCTGCCGCATGTGCCTCGACGGCTCGCTGGCGCCGCGCGCGCTCGTCAGCCTGAACGGCGCCCTGCTGCCGCTGCCGGGCCTGCGCCACCCCGCGTTCACGCCGCTGGTCCGTTCGGTGGTGTCGGGCGACTGGTTGCCGCGGCTCTTCGCGCGGCGCATGGAGTCCCCGAGCGAGGTCGAGCGGCTGCTCGCGCGCACCGGCTCGACGATCGATGCGCGGGGGCGGGAGCTGTACGCGCGGCTGTCGCGCAACGCTTCCCATACCGGCGCGGCGCTCGCCATGATGGGCCACTGGGACACGCGACCGCTCGAAGCCGGCCTGCCGCAGCTCGCGGTGCCGATGCTGCTGCTGGTCGGCGCCCGCGACGGCATGATCCTGCCGGGCGTGGCGCTGCGCGTGCGGAGCCTCGCGCCCCGCTCCGAGCTGCTGCAGATCTCCGGGCTCGGACATCTCGCGCACGAGGAGTCGCCGCAGCTCGTCGCCGACGAGATCGCCGGGTACGCACGCGCGCAGGGCGTCGCGGTTCCTTCCTGACGCGCCGCACGGTATCGTGGGCGCATGAAGCACGCGATCGTCATCGGCAGCGGATTCGGCGGGCTCGCGGCCGCGGTGCGGCTCGGCGTGCGCGGTTACCGCGTCACGGTCCTCGAGAAGCTGGACGCGCCGGGCGGTCGCGCCTATGTCCATCGCCGTGACGGCTACACCTTCGATGCCGGTCCGACCATCATCACCGCGCCGTATCTCTTCGAGGACCTCTGGACGATCTGCGGCAAGCGGCTCGCCGACCACGTCACGTTGCGGGCCATCGACCCCTTCTACCAGGTCCGTTTCGACGACGGCGACGTGTTCCGCTACAGCGCCGACCTCGATGTGGTGCGCGAGCAGATCGCGCGCATCGAGCCGCGGGACGTCGAGGGCTTCGACCGTTTCCTGGAGAAGAGCCGCCGCATCTTCGAGGTCGCGTTCGCACAGCAGGCCGAGCAGCCCTTCCACGCGCTCGGCGCGCTGTTCGCGGCGGCGCCGGGATTGGTGCGGCTCGGCGGCTACCGTTCGGTGTACCAGGAGGTCTCGCGGTTCTTCCGCAGCGACAAGCTCCGGCTGTTGTTCAGCTTCCATCCGCTGCTGATCGGCGGCAACCCGTTCACGACCACCGCCTACTACTGCCTCATCGCGCACCTCGAGCGCACCTACGGCGTGCACTACGCGGTGGGCGGGGTGGGTGCGCTCATGAACGGCATCGTCGACCTCGTCCGCGGCACCGGCGGCACGCTGCGCTGCGGCGCCGAGGTCGCCGAGGTGCTGGTCGAGGGCGGTAAGGCGAGGGGCGTGCGCCTCGCGTCCGGCGAGGTCATCGAGTCGGACATCGTGGTCTCGAACGCGGATGCGGCGTGGACCTACGGCAAGCTGCTCGGCAAGCATGCGCGCCGCCGCTGGACCGACGCCAAGCTCGAGCGCTCGCGCTATTCGATGAGCCTCTTCGTCTGGTATTTCGGCACCCGTCGGCGCTACGACGATGTCTACCACCACACGATGGTGCTCGGGCCGCGCTACCGTGGGCTGCTGGACGACATCTTCAAGCGCAAGGTGCTGGCGAAGGACTTCAGCCTCTACCTGCACCGTCCGACCGCGAGCGACACCACGCTCGCGCCGCCCGGCCACGACGCGTTCTATGTGCTGGCGCCGGTGCCGCATCTCGGCAGCGGCACGGACTGGCGCGAGCGCGCCGAGCCGTATCGACAGGCCGTGCAGCGCCGTCTCGAGGACACGATGTTGCCCGGGCTCGGCGAGGCGCTCACCACCTCGTTCGTGCTCACGCCGCAGGACTTCCACGACCGCTTGTCGTCCTGGAAGGGTGCGGCCTTCGCGATGGAGCCGCAGCTGTTCCAGAGTGCATGGTTCCGGCCGCACAACCGCAGCGAGGAGGTCGAGGGCCTTTACCTCGTCGGTGCGGGCACGCATCCGGGCGCGGGGCTGCCGGGCGTCGTCTCGTCCGCGCGCATCCTCGACAAGATCGTCCCGGATCCCTGACGCGCGTCGCCGCGCGTCCCTTTCAAATCGCGTCGCCGCGCGTCCCTTTGAAACCGCGACGTCGCGCGTCCCTTTCAGACCGCGTCCGTGAGCAACCGCGCGGCCGCGAGACGGCCGGAGAGCGTCGCCATCGGCACGCCGGGGCCGGGATGCACCGAGCCGCCCGCGAGGTAGAGCCCCGGCACGCCGCTCGCGGCGCCGAGCCGACGGAAGCTGCCGAGCGCGCCGTGGTTCGCGCGGCCGTAGAGGGAGCCGCCGGTCGCCGGGAACAGCCGTTCCCAGTCCTGCGGCCGGGTGACCACACCGCCTTGGCGCGCCGCGGCGCTGCCATCGCCCACCTCGAAGCCGCAGTCGCGCATCAGTCCGAACGCATCGTCCCCGATGCGATCCAGCGTCGCGTCGTCGATGCCGCCGCGATCGCCGTCCGCCGGCGCGTTGACGAGCAGCAGCAGCCGCTCCGCCGCGCCCTCGGGCAGGCCGTCTCGGAGCGCGGCCGCCGCGCTCGCGTCGCGGTCCTG
>Ga0315903_10004382_pt1 | contig 18918 bp, 21 predicted proteins | sample LakEriMetagenome_7_FD_203524 | JGI IMG/M metagenome (GOLD analysis project Ga0315903, IMG submission 203524) | Freshwater fungal communities from buoy surface, Lake Erie, Ohio, United States - Buoy 2 MA119 | ecosystem: Environmental > Aquatic > Freshwater > Lake | place: USA: Lake Erie, Ohio...
CCGGCGAAGCCGCCAGCGCGGCGCTGGCCGTGAAGTGGCAACTGGCTCCGGGCGAGAGCGTCAGCATCCCCATGGTGATCACTTGGGACTTGCCGGTCACGGCCTTCGCAAGCGGTCGCCAGGCCCTGCGCCGCTACACCGATTTCGTCGGCAGCGACGGCCGCAACGCCGCCGCCCTCGCCGCCGAAGCCCTGCGCGACTGGCCCACCTGGCGCCAGGCGATCGACGCCTGGCAGGCGCCGGTGCTCGAGCGCCGCGATCTGCCGGAGCCGCTGCGCATGGCCCTGCTCAACGAGCTGTACGACCTGGCCTCCGGCGGCAGCCTCTGGACGGCCGCCTCAGCCACGGATCCCGTGGGCCGCTTCGGGGTGCTCGAGTGCCTCGACTATGCCTGGTACGAAAGCCTCGATGTGCGGCTTTACGGGTCATTCGCCCTGCTGCAGCTCTGGCCGGAGCTCGACAAGGCCGTGTTGCGCAGCTTCGCCCGGGCCATCCCGGCGGCGGATCCCACGCCGCGGCCGATCGGTTGGTACTTCACCCAGGGCAAAGGCCGCGTGGAGGCCGCCCGCAAGCTGGCCGGCGCCACCCCCCACGACCTCGGCGCCCCCAACGAGCGCCCCTTCGATGCCACGAACTACACCGCCTATCAAGACTGCAACCTCTGGAAGGACCTGGCCAGCGATTTTGTGCTGCAGGTGTGGCGCACCTACCGGCTGGCCCCCTCCGGTGAAGACCTTGCCTTCCTGGCCGATTGCTGGCCGGCGGCGGTGACGGCGCTGCGCTACCTCAAACAGTTCGACGCCAACGACGACGGTCTGCCCGACAACGGTGGCGCCCCGGACCAGACCTTCGACGACTGGCCGCTGCAGGGGGTGAGCGCCTATTGCGGCGCCCTCTGGATCGCCGCCCTGGAAGCCGCCCTGGCGATGGGCCAGCAGCTGCACTTGCGGCTCGGGCTCGACACCAGCGAGGAGCAGCGGCTGTTCGGAAGCTGGCTGGAGCTTTCGCGCTCGAACTTCGACCGACTGCTCTGGAACGGCGAGTACTACAACATCGACGCCGAGAGCGGCACTCCGGTGGTGATGGCCGATCAGCTCTGCGGCGATTTCTACGCGCGCCTGCTGGGACTAGCGCCGGTGGTGGCGGACGATCGAGCCCGCTCAGCCCTGAAGGCCGTGCGCGAGGCCTGCTTCGAAGCCTTCGAAGGGGGGCGGCTGGGGGTAGCCAACGGCCTGCGCCGCGATGGCACGCCGCTCGACCCCAACGGCACCCATCCGCTGGAGGTGTGGACCGGCATCAACTTCGGGCTGGCGGCTTACTACCGCTTGATGGGCGAGACAAAAACCGCCCTCGCGATCAGCGGGGCTGTGGTGGAGCAGGTGTATGGGGGAGGCCTGCAATTCCGCACCCCGGAAGCGATCACGGCCGTGCACACCTTTCGCGCCTGCCACTACCTGCGGGCCATGGCGATTTGGGCCCTCTGGGCCACGCATACCGGCTGGCAGCCGATCCCAGGGGCGGAGCGCCAACCATGACCAGCCCGCAGCGCCCTCCCAGAGACTCCGGCCGACAAGACCGTATGGGCTTTGCCGGCTGGTTTGGCCAGCTTGCCGCGGCGGTGCTGGCCACAGCCGTGGGACTCGCGCTTTGGTTTGGTGTGGCGACCCCGGCCCAGGCCATGCTGCAGGCCAGCCCGGGCGAAACCGGCACCGGTCTGGTGCGCAGCCTCGAAAGCCTGCGCGACCTGGATTACCAGAGCTGGCAGGTGGTGGCCTATCGCTCCGGTCCCCCTGCCGCCAACGCCCGCGTCACCCTGCGGATCGTGGGCTTCCCCGGCCGCGTGCGCCTCGATCACCCCACGCCGCTGCTGACCCGGGCCGGCCTGCGCTTGTGGGAGCTGGCGGATGTCACCCTGGCCAATCCGAAGCTGGCGGCCGATAGCCGCGCCGCCGCCGCCGAGTTCGACCTGACACCGCTACTGGCCGACCTGCGCAAGGACCGCCCCCTGCGACTGGAGCTGCCGGGGGTGTTCGTGGAACTGCCCGTACCTCCCTACGTGGTGGCCGAGTGGCGGCGCCTGCCCTTGGAGGCCCTCAGCTAAGGGAAGCCCGGATCAGGGCCAGGCCGGATTTAACCATCCAGGCAAGAGCTGGGCACTCAAGCGGCCTCCGGCCGAGGAGCTGGGGTCGTCCAGAGCATCCCGAACGCCTCCGCCGACATCCGGTCGCCCCAAGGCGATCCCGGCAGCAGGATGCGGGTGCCGCGGTTGCCGCACCCACCTCCTCCTCAGATGGATTCCAACCACCACATTTGGATTCCCTGGATGCGCCGGGCCCTGCAACTGGCCAGCCTCGGTGCTGGGCGCACCAGCCCCAACCCACTGGTTGGGGCGGTGATTCTCGATGCCTCCGGAACGCTGGTGGGCGAGGGTTACCACGCCCGCGCCGGAGAACCCCACGCCGAGGTGGGGGCCCTGGCCCAGGCTGGAGAGCGGGCCCGCGGCGGAACCTTGCTGGTGACGCTGGAGCCCTGCTGCCACCACGGCCGCACCCCCCCGTGCAGCGATGCGGTGATCGCCGCCGGGATCCGTCGGGTGGTGGTGGCGATGGCGGATCCCAATCCCCTGGTCGCTGGCGCTGGTTTGGGGCAATTGCGGCAGGCCGGCATCGCCGTGCTGGAGGGGGTGCTGGAGGCGGAAGCCCGCAGCCTCAACCGCGCTTTCCTGCATCAGCTGGCCAGCGGCAAGCCCTGGGGGCTGCTCAAGTGGGCGATGAGCCTGGATGGCCGCACGGCGTTGCCGAATGGCGCCAGCCAATGGATCAGCGGCCCCCGGGCCCGGGCCTGGGTGCATCGCCTGCGGGCCGGTTGCGACGCCGTGATCGTGGGCGGCGGCACGCTGCGAGCCGATGATCCGCTGCTGACCAGCCGCGGCCGGCGCCAGCCGGAGCCCTTGCGGGTGGTGTTGAGCCGCAACCTCGACCTGCCGGCCGAGGCCCGGCTCTGGAACCAGGAGGACGGGGCAACGCTGGTGGCCCACGGGCCGGAGGCGTCGGCCGCGGCCCGCGGCCGGCTTGAGGCGTTGAAGAACCGCCACCCGGGCCTTGCGAGCCTGGAGCTTGCCGAAACCAGCCCGTCGGCCCTGTTCACCGCCCTGGCCGCGCGCGGCTGCAATCAGGCTCTATGGGAATGCGGCCCGGAGCTTGCGGCGGCGGCCCTGCGCCAGGGCTGCGTTCAGGAGTTGGCGGCGGTGATCGCCCCGAAAGTGCTGGGCGGAGAAGCGGCCCGCACGCCCCTGGGGGTGCTCGGCGGCGAAACCCTGGCCGATGCCTGGACGCTCAGCGGCGACGAGCGTCGCTGGCTGGAGGGAGATCTGCTTTGGCGGGGCAAACTGGCCCCGCCGGCCCGTTGGCACGACGGCAGGCTCAACCCGGGATGAAGGTGCGCAGCCGCCGCGCCTCCTGACCCGCCCGCCGCTGGATCTCCTGGTCGCTGAGGGCGGCCTCGGCCCGCTGGTGGGCGGCGATGAGGTCATCGGCCTCCACCGCGAAGCCCGCCGCCTTGGCCAACCGCAAGAACTCCTCCAGCTCGGGGGGCTCAGCGGCGTCGTGAAGCCGTTCGGCCAGGGCCGCGTCATGGCGGGCATGGGCCAGGAAGGCATCGAGTTGGTCCAGGCTCACGGCAAGGCGGCGGGGTCACCCGGTCTAGCGGCAGGGCTGGTCGGCGCGAGCGGCCCCAGGGGAAGTTCCCCCTGCCGCCCCGCCTCCGCCGGCACGGGCGGACGGCCCGCTGAGACCGCAGCCCCGGTGGGCAGGCGCACCGCCTCCCAGGCGGCGGGATCCCAAGGGTCCATCAGCGGCTCCAGGGCCCGCAGGGCTGGGCCATCGAGGGCGCCGAGCCAGGCCTCCTCCAATCCCTCGGGGATCACCACGGGCATGCGGTCATGCACCCGCCGCAGCAGATCGTTGGGGGCGGTGGTGAGGATGACGGCCGTGTCCAGCTCGCCGCCATCGGCCCCCAGCCAGCGGTCCCACAGCCCCCCCAGCCAGAAGGGGGCGCGGTCGCGGCGGCGAAACAGCCAGGGTTGCTTCCAGGTGCGCCCCGTGTCGGGGTCGCGGCGGTCTTGCCATTCGTAGAAGCCATCGGCGGGCAGCAAGGCGCGACGATGGCGCCAGGCGCCGCGAAAGAAGGGCTTCTCGGCCACGGTTTCACGGCGGGCGTTGATCGGACGCCGCAGGCTGCTGGGGTCCTTGCACCAGTCCGGCAGAAAGCCCCACAGCGCCAAGGCCACCGCCAACTGGCCATGCTCCTGGCGTTGCAACAGCACCGGTTCGCCGGGACGCACCTGTTGGCGTGGGGCGTAGCGCTCGATCAGTCCGGCGGGCAAGGAGCCCCGCAGCAGCGGCAGCAGGCGATCGAGATCGCTGGTGAGGGAGTAGCGGCCGCACATGGGAAAGGAAGGCAGCTGCGAGGGTTCAACGCCGGCATGGGTAGCCAAGAGTGGCGGCCCTCCGTTCGGTTCTCCCGACCCGGCCGGGCCCGGCCCGCGGAAGGCCCCCCTTAGCTTGGGGGAACTTACTGGCTCCTTCCAGCGCATGGCCCTTCGCCAGGACGACAACCGGCCTTCCCGTCGCTTCGGACTGATCAACCTGATCCTGATCGGCTTCGGCGTGCTGCTGCTGTTCAGCAACTTCCTGCCGAACCCGGCCGCCCAGGTGCCGCGGGTTCCCTACTCCTTGTTCATCAGCCAGGTGGATGCTGACAACGTTCAGCGCGCCTACATCACTTCAGATCAGATCCGCTACGAGCTGAAAGCCGCCCCGGCGGAGGGGGCCCCCACCGTGCTGGCCACCACGCCGATCTTCGACATGGAGCTGCCCCAGCGGTTGGAGCAGCACGGCGTCGAATTCGCCGCCGCCCCACCCAAGCGCCCGAATCTCTTCACGACGGTGCTGAGCTGGGTGGTGCCGCCGCTGATCTTCATTTTGGTGCTGCAGTTCTTCGCCCGCCGCAGCGGCATGGGCGGCGCCCAAGGTGCGCTGAGCTTCACCAAGAGCAAGGCCAAGGTCTATGTGCCCGATGAGGAATCGCGGGTCACCTTCGCTGACGTTGCCGGGGTGGATGAGGCCAAGACCGAACTCACCGAGATCGTCGATTTCCTCAAAACACCCGAGCGCTATGCCGCCATCGGCGCCCGCATCCCGAAGGGTGTGCTGCTGGTGGGCCCTCCCGGCACCGGCAAGACGCTGCTCTCGAAGGCGGTGGCCGGTGAAGCGGGTGTGCCCTTCTTCATCATCAGCGGCTCGGAGTTCGTGGAGCTGTTCGTCGGCGCCGGCGCGGCCCGGGTGCGGGATCTGTTCGAGGAGGCCAAGAAGAAAGCCCCCTGCATCATCTTCATCGATGAACTCGATGCCATCGGCAAGAGCCGGGGAGGATCGATGGGTGTGGTTGGGGGTAACGATGAGCGCGAGCAGACCCTCAACCAGCTGCTCACCGAAATGGATGGCTTCGCCTCCAAGGACAAGCCGGTGATCGTGCTGGCCGCCACCAACCAGCCGGAGGTGCTGGATGCGGCCCTTCTGCGTCCCGGCCGGTTCGACCGGCAGGTGCTGGTGGACCGGCCCGACCTGAGCGGCCGCCGCACGATCCTGGGGATCTATGCCAAGAAGGTGAAGCTCGCCGCTGGGGTGGATCTCGACAAGATCGCCCAGGCCACCAGCGGCTTCGCTGGAGCGGATCTCGCCAACCTGGTGAACGAGGCCGCCCTGCTGGCCGCCCGTGCGATGCGCACCACGGTGGAGCAGGGGGATCTCAACGAAGCGATCGAACGCGTGGTGGCGGGCCTGGAGAAGAAAAGCCGCGTGCTGCAGCCCGATGAGAAGAAGGTGGTGGCCTATCACGAGGTTGGCCACGCGATCGTGGGCCATCTGATGCCCGGCGGCAGCAAGGTGGCCAAGATTTCGATCGTGCCCCGGGGCATGGCGGCCCTCGGCTACACCTTGCAGCTGCCCACTGAGGAGCGCTTCCTCAACTCCAAGGAGGATCTTGAGGGGCAGATCGCCACCCTGCTGGGAGGACGCAGCGCCGAGGAGATTGTGTTTGGGGAAGTCACCACCGGCGCCGCCAACGACCTGCAGCGCGCCACCGACATCGCCGAGCAAATGGTGGGCACCTACGGCATGAGCGACACCCTCGGCCCTCTGGCCTACGACAAGCAGGGCGGCGGGCGCTTCCTCGGCGGCACCAACAATCCCCGCCGCTCGGTGAGCGACGCCACCGCCCAAGCGATCGACCGTGAGGTGCGCGGCTTGGTGGATCGCGCCCACGAGCGGGCGATCGCGATCCTGCGCCTGAATCGGGACCTGCTCGAAAGCATCTCCGAAAAGATTCTGGAAAAAGAGGTGATCGAGGGGGATGAGCTCAAGGATCTGCTGGCCGCCAGCCTGCTCCCGGAGGCCGCCGCCAGCGCCGCCTGAGCGGGTGGCGTGGCCTGTAGAGCTGCCCCACCCGCTCGAGAGGCAACCCAGCTCAAGGGGTATCCCAGCTCAAGGGGCAACGGGGTGAACGGATTGGGTTGAACCGCCTGGCCAGGTCCGAGCCCCCTAGCCAGGCGGCCCTATGCAAACAATCCGCCGGCCCGCTTGACGGCGACCCGGGCGATCGCGGATAAGGATTCTTTGAGACAAGCCGATGGACAGCCTCCGCGCCTTTCCAGTGCTGGCTGGGCTCCGCGGCACCGATGTGCTCTCCTGCGCTGACCTGAGCCGCGAGCAGACGCTGGAGCTTCTGCGCCTGGCGCGGGCGTTCAAGGGCGGCGACCTGCGGCTGGATCTGGGCGGCATGGTGCTGGGGCTGATCTTTCGCAAAGCCTCCACCCGCACCCGGGTGAGCTTCAGCGTGGCGATGGCCCGCCTCGGCGGACAGACCATCGATCTGGATCCCCAAGCCAGCCAGGTGGGCCGCGGCGAACCGGTGGCGGACACGGCCCGGGTGCTGAGCCGCTATTGCGATGCCCTGGCGGTGCGCACCTTCGCCCAGGATGAACTGTTGGAGTACGCCCATTGGGCCACGATCCCGGTGATCAATGCCCTCACTGATCTGGAGCACCCCTGCCAGGCCCTGGCGGATTTCCTCACGATCCAGGAGGCCTTCGGTGAGTTGAGGGGCTTGACCCTGGCTTACGTGGGTGATGGCAACAACGTGGCCCATAGCCTGTTGCTGTGCGGCGCGCTGCTGGGCGTGAACGTGCGCATCGGCTGCCCCCGCGGCTACGCCCCCAGCGAGGCCGTGCTGGCCCAGGCCCGTGCCCTGGCCCCCGCTGGCACGGTGCTCTCCGTGCTGGATGAGCCGGTGGCGACCGTGCGCGGCGCCCAGGCGCTTTACACCGATGTCTGGGCGTCGATGGGGCAAGAACAGGAGCAAACGGACCGGGAACAGGCCTTCCGCGGCTGGTGCCTGAATGAGGAGTTGCTGGCGGAGGCCGATGCCCGGGCGATCGTGCTGCACTGCCTGCCGGCCCATCGCGGCGAGGAGATCAGCGCCGGGGTGATCGAGGGCTCAGCCAGCCGGGTGTTCGACCAGGCGGAGAACCGGCTGCATGGGCAACAGGCACTTCTGGCGGCGCTTCTAGCCCCCGGCTGAGGGGGCCACAGCCCCTCAAGCGGGGCCGATCCGCGGGGATGCCGACCCAGCACTAGACAAATGCGCGAGAATTCGGTACATCTGTATTAGCTGCACCGATGTCGCTTCATGCCCCCTCTGCCAAGCCTCACCCCAGCCCAGCAGGAGCTTTACGACTGGCTGTCCGACTACATCGGCCACAAGCGCCACAGCCCCTCGATCCGCCAGATGATGGAAGCGATGGGTCTGCGCTCGCCGGCCCCGATCCAGAGCCGGCTGCGCCATTTGCAGCAGAAGGGCTGGATCACCTGGCAGGAGGGGCAGGCGCGCACGTTGCAGCTGCTGGGCGAGGCTGAGTCCGCTGGCATCCCGGTGCTGGGGGCGGTGGCGGCTGGCGGCTTGATCGAGAGCTTCGAGGATGTGCAGGAGCGGCTCAACCTGGAGCCGGTGCTGAGCACCCGCGGCCTGTTCGCCCTCACGGTGAATGGCGACTCGATGGCGGAGGCCCACATCGCCGATGGCGACGTGGTGCTGCTGGAGCCCGTCGCTGACCTGGATGGTCTGCGCGATGGCACGATCGTCAGCGCTGTGGTGCCCGGCAGCGGCACCACCCTGAAGCATTTCCACCGCCAGGGCGGCCAGATCCGCCTAGTGGCGGCCAATGCCGCCTACGCCCCGATCGTGCTCCCCGCCGACCAGGTGCAGGTGCAAGGGCGATTGCGGGCGGTCTGGCGCCAGGTGTGAGGCCCAGCGCCGCCCCCGGCGGCCAGCCCCCCACGTTGTAGGATGCTCGAACTGCTGAAGGGGCCCCTCGGGGCCAGGGAGCCGCCAGAACTCCCAGGGGCTCACGCCCCACCCCAAGCGGTGTCACTGGGGCCATAGCTCAGCTGGTAGAGCACCTGCATGGCATGCAGGGGGTCAGCGGTTCGAGTCCGCTTGGCTCCATTTCGTTAGGTTGTTTGCTCGGCAAGGGTTTTCTCTTGTACAGCGCGGGATGAATTTGTTGCGAGTGGGGGGTTCATCGGGAAGCCGGCCAGGCCTGCGAAGCACTCGGTGGCTTGGCCAGGATGGCGGCGTCCCCGGCGGTCCTCCTGCCTAGGATGTTCACCACACCGGCCGCTTAGCAGCCAAGAGCACCGCAAGGCCGGTTCCCACAAGCAACGACATCCGCCACTCCGTCAGCGCCGGCACCGACGGAGGGCCGCTGGAGTTCTGGGCCTGTTTTGGCGGCCTGCGGGCTTCCATGCCCTTCGTGTCAGGCCGGTTGAAGCGAGGCGAAACCTTCGCAAGCACGGCAAGGCACCAGCATGGGGAGATCTGCCAGTCCGCCGTGCCAGGGTGCAGATCGTGGCTGGCTCAGCCCTGGGGATTGCTCTGCTGCTGCTCCAGGTGCTGCTGTTCCTGGCCGTCAGCGGCGCTCTGGTGCTGGCGACCGGGGGAGCCGCGCTTGTCGCCACGCAACAGCGCCGGCCTGCAGCGGCCTGAGGCCGATCCAGATCGTGGCGTGGGAGGCCCAGGAGCAGGGAGGCTGACAACGGAATCGATTGCCGCGAACCATGAACCCTGAACAGATTCAGAGCCTGGAGGTTCTGCTCCTGGCGATGCTGCCCGTGGCGCTGCTTTGGTGGCTTTGGGTTCGGATGCTGCGTTGGTGATCCGTTCCGCGCCGCTCAGAGCCGTGCGAGGTTGGAGACTTCACCCGCTTCTCGGCCAGGCGGTTCGCAAAACCGCCAGATTCACGGCGGTAACAGGAACCTCCTGGAGCCACCACCATCAACCAGAAGGCGTAACTTGTGATTGAGGGGAGGCCCGGGAGCCAACCCGATCCTCACCCTCCCAAAGAGTCCGGCCAGGGATCACCCGAGCCGGTGCGCCCAGCGGAGGTGCGCCAACGATGCGACACACAACAGCTGAACTTGATGGCGCGGCGCGAACGCCATCCCGTAGCTGCAGAGAGCCATACGCCACTTCTGATTCCCACATGTTGAAACCCCGGGCTGCAGTACCCGAGCCGGGATCACAACCGAGAAGGTCAAGCCCCGAGCATCTCTTCTCCCAGACGTGATCTCCATTCCTTTCCTGCCAGGCCCCAGACAGGCAACGCGTGAACGACAGACACCCGATCGGCACTCCTTGGTGTGAGGAGCTGACCGCCGCAACCGGTGCTAAGGCGCCCCTACACGGGGCGCCTTCCTGTTGCGCTGCCCCAAAAAACCATGCGGATCCTGCATCGGGTGCCCAGGAGCTGCTGCATCAGGGGCATACCGATCTGCAGGGTCTGCACCGGTTCAGACAGGCGCTCTGGATCAAACCACCACCAGAGCAGCACGTGGCTGTCGAGCAGGTAGCCCGCTGAATCGCTCATGGATGGAGACCCTCAGGCAGGAGGGCCCCGGACTCCCAGTCGGCGAGCTCCTTGGCTGCCAGCGGTTCCAGCAGGGCATCGGGGTTGCGTAGGGGACCCTGGCTGCGCAGGCGCCCGGGGATGCGCTGGGGCGGTGGCGGCGCCAGGGGCATCAGCCGCGCTCAGGGCTTGCCGGCCTTGGCCAGCAGGATCGTCTCGCCGGCATGGGCGTCGTCGATCAGGCGCGAGAGGTGGGTTTTCGCCTGATGCACGTTCACCACGCGAGGTGCTCCGTGCTGCGCGGATGGGAGCGATTCCATGGCGGCGGCGGCCTATTCACTTAGCTTAGGCACGGACTAAGGCCATCAGCAGAGGTGTCGCCCTGGAAGCTTTGCAGCAGGCGGCTGAGCACAAAACGCTCGATCTGCTCATCGCTGTCGTCGTCGTCGGGGTCGTAGGTGTCTGGCGCGTCGTTGAGCTGATCCTCCACGCGCAGCATGCCGGCCAGGTCATCGCTCCACTGCTCAAACGCAAGCCTTGCGCTGAGGCTGTCTTTCCAGATGCTCAGAAACACCCGGGCGTGGGGCAGCAGGTCGTCAGCATCGAAGTGGGCCGGATCCAGCTGCCCGAAGGCATGCAACAACAGCTTGTCGATGTCGGCCGGCTGCTTAGCCAGCACCGCGAGCATCTTCATCCGCACGGCGGCCTCGTTATCGTTGGGGCGCTGCAGCTCCTTGAGCTTGGTGTTGCGCACCGGTGAGCGGAAGAAGGCCTTGTGTTGCTGGGCCAACTCCTTGAACTCCAGCGTGAGCCCGGCCTCTGGATGTCGAGGGAGGCGCGATCGGCGGTGAACTCGTGGCCAGCCAACAGGACATCCAGCAACCAGTACTCAGGCTCCGGGGGCTTGGCACAGGGCAGGTACAGCAGAAACCGCTGCTCCAGGGGTGCCCGGCTGATCGCCACTTTCAAGGAGAACTCGTTGCCCTCCACCCGGAGCTACTCGGCAGCAGCGGGCTGGTCGTCGTCAAACTCCGAATCCCACTCGCCATTGGGGTCGTACCAGAGCACCACCCGTTTGCGAGCGAGAGCGGTGGCGGGACGCCCGGGGATCGGCTGGTGGCGGCGGGCCCTGAGGTGGAGGCCGCCCAGCAGTTGGTGCGCAGCATCCGCCTGCGTGGTGGCGGGTTCACAGTGTCGGCCTTCGGCTTTGGGGCTGGTGGTAGCCAGAGCGAAAGCCTGGCCACGCCGCCGGAGGCGCTGCTGCTGGATGGCCATCGGGTGATGCGCGAGCGGCGGATCTGTTGCGGGGCATTCGCGATCAAGCCCTCCTGCACGACGGGTTGCATCTGATCGTGGTGGGCACCACCGATGCCGTGCGCACGGGTGGTCCAGACCCATACCCAGATCCGCTCGGTATTCAGCAATCCGTTGGCGCTGGAGCCACTGGGGCTGGGGGATGTGGAGCCGTTGTTGGCCAATCGCTATGAGGCGTTGCAACTGGATCAGAGCAGACCCTGGCATTCCCCTGTGGAGACTGCCGTGCTGCGGCAGCGGTCCAGACCCAGGCCCAGCTGGTGGGGCTGTGGCAGGTGAAGCAACCCTCGGTGTCGCAGACCTTGCAGCAACTGATTGAGGACGGAGCTGTTGAGGCCTTGCCTCGGCGGGGTCGTGAAGCGATTCAGTACCTAATGACCGGCACGGCGAGGCTGGCATTTTGAACCTGAGTTTGGTCTGATTAGTAAGGTCAGGATCACAGAGCACTAGGAATCGTGAGCAGCAGCTCGTTGTTGTCAATGAGGCGGTAGTGCGGAAGCTGCCCTGACAACTCCAATGTTCGAGAAAGAATCAAGGGCACGCCTTCGCCGCGACGATCCATGATGTAGCGGCGATGGCTGACGCCTGCAGCAGCCTCTACAGGACAACGGGCAAGCAGGCTGGCAACCAGTTCATTGCGGCAAGCCTGACGGAGCGGCAAGCTCTCGGGGGTCATCGTGTTTGGCAGCATGCCCGGCGAAAAGATTTCGAGGCGATCATCAAAGAGCCGGAGCCTCACCTTGCTGCCGGGGATGGAGTAATCGCGATGGGCAACGGCATTCGTGATAGCTTCGAACAAAGCCAACGCATCAAACTGCGGTCGATCAATTCGACCTCCCTCCAGCGTCTTTACAGCTCCCGTGCGACTGTTGCGAGCCACAAACCTGCAGGCCGCTGTGATCTGTTGATCCAGTGGGCCTGTGAGATCTGCCGCATCACGCTGGTACATGGCATCCTCTCCTTGAGGCGCCACCTCGGTGCCCGCATAGGCAACAGCCTGGATATAAGCGCCCCTCAAGAATTGCTGGGGATTGAGGCTGGCAAGCAGCACTCCCGCCACTGAAGGGTGGAGAGATCCGTCTTCCGCTTCGACCACCAGGCCTGCCTTCGACTGCCAGTTTGAGTCTGGTGATAATTGAGGGTAAAAACGATCGAGCAACACGGTATCCAGATCCTCACATTGAGCAGACACAACCGGCAGCTCATCAAATCGGATCACTCGGCTTTGGCTGCGCTGCTGAAAAAGCTGCGCCAGGTAGTCTGGCGGAATGGGGCGCTTGGAGGAGCCGACACGGTGGAGATATCCAGAGGGGCTCTGATGCACGAACAAACTTGGAGCAATGTCAATCCTGCAGACGGGATGCTCCACGCCAAGGGAATCGGGCAGCGTGAGCCGCTCAATCACGGGGGCCAATGGCGGTTTGATGCTGTCCTCAACGGCCTGGCGCACCAAGGCCTCGACGAGATCAAGGCGATCAACAGGGATTCCCAGGACATCGCGTGTCTTGTCATCAATGCCAAGTAAGAGAGTACCGCCGGTTCTGCTGTTAGCGAAAGCAGCGAGCTCATCAGCCAGGTCGTTTTGGGAGGGGCCACGCACAGACGCTCCGGAAAAGCGAACTTCTTTGCATTCCAGAAGGCTGTCTTCTCCTAGGCTCAACTTGGCGATCAGTTCATTCCTGCTCAGGCGCATCTCACACCTCCCGCCCTAGCCGGGCCCAGCGCCGAGCCAGCGCTTCGCGCCCTCCTTCCATCACAGCGCAAACCTCCTCCTGAATTTCGTTCTCCTGAAGGGCTCCGCAGCAACGCACATAACATTGACCACTCCCGTAGTCCATCACCGTCACCAGCTCCGCATCGCCATTGACAACCACGTTGGGGTTATGGGTGACAATAAGTAATTGCCGGCGCATCTTATTGGCGCGAATCTGGGCCACCACCAGCTCAGAGATCAATTTGTTATCGAGATCGTCTTCCGGCTGATCCAGCACGAGGGGGCCATCGCCAAAGGAGAGCAGAAACGCCAAAAGTGCAGAGGCCCGCTGACCCTGCGATCCCTGCTGAATCGGTGTCCAATCCCGTCCATTGCCGCGATGGCTGTAAGTGATCTGCAGGTCATCGGCCGGCACCCAGCAGCGAATCGCATCTGCAAAGCCCGGCTGCTCCAATTTGCGGTCGAGATTCTTGCGAAACTTGCCGCCGGATGAAGGCACGGCCTGTTCATTCAGCAAGGTGCTTTTCACTGTCGCCATCGCCTCAAGCCGTTCGTCTCCAGCGGTCATCACATCCACCAAGGCATTGAGATCGCTCTCGAAACCATTGCGATCCAGGTCGAGAAGCTGACGCAGTTCGGTCCTGAACAGTTCTGGGTCATGGCCAAAGGCACGAACCTCCATCCGCACATAATCGTTGGTCTGGAGCACCCCATCGAGAAAGGCTTGCCGGGAGCCGCTGCGTTGCTGGTGCGCTTCAAGCAGCATCTGCCATTGCCTTTGGTTGGCCTCATCCAGGGCCTGGTGCTCCTGTGCCACACCATCCAGCTCCTGCAGCAGGGCTTCGAGGCGATGACGCTCCTGCAGCCAGCGCCCCATCAGGCCAGGATCGGCCAGACCCCGCTCAGCCAGCTCAGCCTGCAGCTGCTGCGCTGCCCTTTCCACGGCTTCGGCACGGGTGCGCCAAGCCACGAAGCCTGGATGCTGAGACTGTTCCCGGCCCTGGCGCCCGATGGCAGCGGCCAGGTGCTGCAGTTGCGCCTGTGCAGCAACGAGCGCAGCATCGATCTCCTGCCGCCAGGCCATTGCATCACGGTCGCGATCCGGATCGAACAACTCCGCGGCCCAGTCATCCAGCGGCAGCTGGCTGGCGAGTTGCTCCAGCGCGGCTGGCAGGTTCTCCAGGTGTTGACGAGCGCGATCGAGTTCTCGGCGTTGCCGCACGGCTCGTTGCTGATCAGCCAGCACAGTGCCGGGATCCAACTCAGCCAGATCGTTGAGTTTGCGCCGCAGCTCGCTTAGCTCCCGTTCCCGTTCCGCCCGCTCGGCAAGACGCCCTTCCAGCTCCCGAAGACGGGAGCGCTGGCTGAGGTAGGTGCGCCGAAGCTCCTCGATGCGCCGACTTTGGGACGCCAGGCCAGCCCCCTGATCGATCAACTGCAGAAGGGTGTAGCGGCCCTGATCCGCCAGAGCGGCGATCTGCCCCTGGGAGAAGATCTGAATTGGAAAGCGCTCGGCTGTGATGGCCTGGCTCGCGGATAGCTGCCATTCGCCGCCAGGGATCTGCTCCTCCACACGCCCCTGGGCGAGATCGGGCTGCTGCCAACGCAGGCGATGGTGCACGCCATCGCGCTCAAGCTCCAGCTCGATCAAGGTGTCCGGCCGCAGACCTCCTGCGCTCTGGCCGCGAGCACTCGACACCTGATTAAAGGAATCGAACTGTCGCGAGGCTTCCGAATTCGGGCCCAAGCGTTCCAGTTCGCCGGCGCGTTGCAACACGAGCCTCAGGGCATGCACCCAGGTGGATTTGCCGCTGCCTCGGCCGCCGATGACGGCATTGAACCAGGGATTGAAGCGAAGAGTGGCAGCGGTTCCCTGACCCATGCAACGCGCGTCCGAGAGGCGCACTTCGCGAAGGACAAGCGCCGGTGGCTGGGATGGTGGCCCGAGCCTTGCTCTCCCTTGGGCTTCGTCGCCACCCCAACGCTCCACCGCACCTTCGTTGCCATCCAGCAAGGCGAGACGAAGGCCTTCGATGGTGGGGCTGGCCATCTTTACCCAGGTATAACGAGAACCAGGAGACCGTGCTCCTTGGAAGCTATGGCTGTCGCTGCCGATCACCTTTGTGAGGTTTGCCGCCTGATCACGAATACAGGCGGGATAGGGACGATCGAGGTTCTCCCACTCCACGGCGAGCAGATCACCTAGTTTTAGCAACTGCTTGAGGGTGGTGGCATCGACAACACTTGCTTGGCGGCCTTCTTGAACGGCAAACAAAGCTTTCCCTGTGGGACCAGGACGATCGGCGTGGGCAGGGATGGGAATGGCTCCGGCTTCACGGACAGCGACGATGGTGTCAAACAAGCCTTTGCCGGTGACTCCATCACTGCTGCCGCGCGTTCCGGCGTACCCCACAGCCCCAAGCAGACTGTCCACATCCGCGCCAGCCCGGCTGGGATCGAATAGTGCCAGAAGATGGAAACCCCCCTGCACCGATAGCTCCACGCCAGGAAACAGGACAAGGGGCCGGAAGCCTGGCCCGGCCTCCTGCTCCATCCGTTGGTAGGCAGTCTTCAGAGGATCGATCCAAGCACCTGTGTTGTGGTCGGTGATCGCGACGCAGTCGATACCGGCTGCCATGAACTGGCCCAACCAGCGCTCGGGCGTCACCGCCCCGTCAGTTCCGATGGCCTGCTGCCAGTGGTGGGTGTCGAAAGAGGCCGGCGTGTGGGCGTGGAAATCAAAGGTCCACCATCGAGCACCGGGGTAGGGCCATGCTGCTGGACTTGGCGATGCTGAGCGCTGGGCCACTGGGAAGGTATCCGCGCTGATGGGGGTCTGAGAATCAAGCATGCCTCACTCCACCTTCGCCGCCAGCCCTGGAATCGGTGCCAGCACATCCTACAGCTTGAGGTATTTCACCTTCACGCCGTCATCGAGGTCGAGCTTGATGCGTTGCCGGGCCAGGGGCAGCATGGCGTCCTGCTCCCAGGCTTGGCATTCCTTGAGCACCTAGGTGATTTTTTCGGCCTCCTTGCGGGCGGCGGTGCGAGCGCGGCTGGGTAGGGCGTCGTTGAGTTGATCGAGGCCGAGCTGGGCTTGGCGGGCTTCCAGTTTCTGCAGGTAGGGGCAGAAGTAGTTGTTGAGCACCAGGTTGAGGGTGTCCTTGGTGTAGCGGTGCAGGTAGATAAGGCAGGCGAAGCCACCCCTTGATGGGCCAGCGGGGCTCTGCAGCAGCCAGTAGATCGGGCGCTTTTTGTAGGTCTGCAGGTGGTCCTTATAGAACTCGCTGCAGAAGTATTTGCGCAGATCTTTGGCGAGGGCGGTTTCGATGAAGGCCAGATCGGTGTTGAGGGAGCTGGCGGGGAAGCAGACGCGCAGGAACTCGCGGCTGCGGGCGACGATGTCGTCTTCAAACCACTCGCCATCGAGCACAGGGATGATGCCGTCGGGATCGGTTTGGAAGCTGAGGTCGCCAGTGCCTTTGCCGACTTTGGCGTCGTAGTTCTCAAGGTTGTCGCCGGCATTGGCGAGGATCAGGCCGGGGTGATCGAGGCTGTAGCGGCCCATCATGCAGCCGGTGGCATAAGACAACAATTCCTTGATCGTGTCCTGGCGGAAGCGGTTCCAGAGTTCGTCTTCGCTGAGATTGCCGCCGTAGCGGTAGGCGGGATTCACCGTGAGGGTGATCTGCTCAATCGGCACGTCGGGAGTGAGTTCGTCCAACGCCAGATCAGTGAGGCCCAGGCGCAGGGCTTCTTCGTCGGCGCCACGCTGGGCGGGTGAGATCGTTTATGTACTCCACCACCCGCTTGCCGACCTGCAGGCGCCGGCTGATGCGGCGCCTTCCTGTATCAAAGGTGGTGCGCCAGGGCACCTGGGTGGTGAGCCGTTCGTTGTCGCGCCGCTGTGCCTCACCCAGGCGCCAGGGGATGCCAAGCCGATCGAAGGTTGCGGCGGGTGGATTCCAATGTGATCCTCGCTGTGATCACGGCGGATTCCCGCTGGCAGGCGTGGAGCGAAGAGCAGCTGTGCGGCTGGCTGAACCGTGGGCCGCCGCACCCGCCAGGCCTTCCCGGGCCTGGAGCTGATCGCTCCCGATTGAGCTGCGGCGCCGGTTACTTAATCTCTTTTAAGTTGGCTGCCCGGCCCTGTGTGGGCCGTGGATCTGGGGGCATCAGAGGCTGATGCGTTGCCCCTGCGGAGCGTCTGCGCAGTTCAGGCATCGATCAACCACAGGGCCTCGCGACCGCCAACCACCGCCTCGCAGCTCAGACGGCGATCGAAGGTTGCGAGTCGGCCGCCATGGTGCACCGCCAGGGCCAGCAGGTAGGTGTCGCTGAGCTGGCCCGCCTCCAGCAACCGGGACACATCGATGCCGCTCTGGTTCAGCAGGCTGAGCCCATCGGGCCAGAACTGGTGCCGCGGATGGCGGATCAGTTCCGTCACGAAAGGCGCCACCACCGCCGGTGGCCCTGGACTGTTCGGGTAACGCGGCTGGCCCAGGATGCGCAGCACAGCGTTCTGGGTGAGCGGGCAGGTAGCCCAGCCCTGCGCCTGCGCCGTGGCAAACCAGCGGTGGGCTGGCTCGTGATGCACATGGCGCGGATCCAGCAGGGCGATCAGCACATTCACATCCAGCAGGGCCGCAGGCATCGCTGTTCGGGGCTCAGGTCAATTCGTCCCGCAGGCTGTTCACGAGCTCCAGATCCACCGGGGCTCCCTCGGCCTTCCAGGGCAGCAGCGGCAGCCCGTTGCGATGGTCCGGTTGAAGGGTGCGGCTGCTGGGGACCGGCAGCGGGGCCACAAGGGCCTGGCGGGCCAGATCACTGATCACCGCCCCAAGGCTGGTGCGCTGTTGCCGTGCCAGCACCCGGGCTGCGGCCAGCACGTCGTCGTCGAGCTGCAGGGTGGTGCGCATCTGATGAGCTCGCATCATGCATCAATCCACCTTAGGCGCGTGGCCCGATGGGGGCCTGGCTCCGGGGCTCTCACAGGCTGATCCGGTGGCCCTGATCCAGCTCGTTCTGGGCTGCCGTGCGCAGGGACTCGAGCCATTGCTCCAGTGCGGATGATCTCGTCATCCACCTTCGGCAGCAGGATCTCCAGCGGCCTGCGGCCCTGCTCTCCAGCTTGTTCGGGGGGGGAGGCGCCTCTCGCTGTCAAGTATCAGCGAGAGCATCTTCAACAGGTGCGACTTGCCCGAGCCAAAGAACTCGGAGCATGGCGGCGTGAGAACTCGCTGGCCACAAGCCTGATCCCGCCAGCTGGGCTCAACAGGCCAGCGGCGACAACGGGCGGCAACCCATGGCACAGCCGAGGCCATCAAGAGCATCTCGGTGGCTGTGGGGTTTGCCCCGCTGGGGTTTGCCCCGCTGGGGCTGGGCCGAGTGCGGAGCAGAGCTGCTGGTCCTAGCGAACGCCGTGGGCCAGCACGGTGCGCAGCTGCCAGCAGCTGTAGCTAGCCAAGGGTGATGCGATCACGACGACCGGATCCCTGAGTTCCGCAGCAGGAACAGCACTGCGACCCTGGCTATTCAGGGGTGAGCATTCGGATCTGCCGTGACACGGCGGCTCGTCCTGCCCCCAGCCAGGATCAGAGCCTCGGGCCGCAGGCAGGAGTCCCCACCCGCCAGCGCTCCTACGCTGTAGGCCCGAAGCCGCAGGGGCCATGACGCTGTCACCTCCCCAGGCCGAATCCACTCAGGGCCCAACCACGGCGCGGCCAGCTGCACTTTCGGGGCCTGATGCCCTGCTTGAGGAGGCGGCGGATCCAGCCTCCGGCCTGCCGCGCTTGCTGCTGCCTTGGGATCTGCGGCTGACGCCGGAGCAGTTCGCGTTGGTGTGCAAGGCCAACCCTGAGGCGGTGCTTGAACTCTCGGCCTGCGGCCAGCTGATCGCGATGACCCCCACCGGAGGCGACACCGGTCG
>Ga0315903_10004384_pt1 | contig 18913 bp, 28 predicted proteins | sample LakEriMetagenome_7_FD_203524 | JGI IMG/M metagenome (GOLD analysis project Ga0315903, IMG submission 203524) | Freshwater fungal communities from buoy surface, Lake Erie, Ohio, United States - Buoy 2 MA119 | ecosystem: Environmental > Aquatic > Freshwater > Lake | place: USA: Lake Erie, Ohio...
GGTCCTGATCGTTAGACGATGGCAGCAAATAAGGTAAGCCTCGGACTCGTGTACCGATTTTGTTCCTCTTTAAGTTTCTCACTAATCCCGGATGTAGGAAAACTTACCTTGGCGGTCCTAGCGGGACTCGAACCCGCGATCTCCGCCGTGACAGGGCGGCGTCCACTCCAACTGGACTGTAGGACCAAGTTACCTGTAGTATCGACTAATCATCAGATGATTTCTTCCATCTACCTTACTAACAGGATTTTGTGGAAACGGTGAGGATCGAACTCACCCCGGATTGCTTTAAAAAGCATTCTCGTCAGCCTTGAGACATACGTCCCCATTTAAAAAAGAAGTGTGGAATTACTCATCCACTTCAACCGTCGGACTGTCCATCTTTTTTGAGCAGGTAGTGGGACTCAAACCCACAACCCCCAGCTTGGAAGGCTAGTGCTCTAATCAATTGAGCTATACCTGCAAATTGGCTACTCCCTTGGGAAAGTTTCGCCATTAACGTGAAAGGAGGCGATCAGACCCCACTGATATCACGGGTGTAGATTGTCCGACAATCATCTCTCCCAAACGCCAGTTTTTATCGCCCAAAACTGAATAAACGGCCTGACACTTTGTAACCCCTGCTTAAAGTGCGTGTTACATCTTCTCTCAAGCAGAACCCTACTGTGTACACTCCCAGTACTCCCGGTAGGACTCGAACCTACAAAACCGTGGGCCTAAACCACGTGGCTATACCAATTCGCCTACGGGAGCATTTTCGAACCAATATGTCAAAGAACCTTTTTTATATTCTCTTATTTCTAAGATATTTCAAATATAAGGTATTTTCTCGTAGAAAAAAATTCTACCGAATATTTTTTATTTTGAGCTCAGGGTGAGATTTGAACTCACATACCACGGTTTTGCAGACCGGGACTTTACCAATCAGACACCTGAGCTTGAATTAGCGGCAGTGGTGATCTGCCGCTCTAGTTGCTACCTGATTATCTGGTTTTATATTTACCTTATAACCTAAGCTAGCCGCCCAACCAGAAGCTGCTTGAACAAGTCGATTACTGAAATGCCTTTCGTCATTATTAAAATCCAAATCTATTTCGATTTTAACTTTAATCTTAGCACTTACTAATTCAGCAGTCTCTATGGACATTTCTGCTTCCTTCCAAAGTCTAGTCCATCTATCCTTAATCTTTTTAATCTTTTCCGAATGTATTATATAATGAACTCCCCTATTCCCGTATCTATAAGCTATTACCGTATTGTATATGGTATATCGCCTGTGATTTTGGGAATCCGTACCTACGTGGATTTCCACGTAAGGACATTCTTCAAGTATTGATAGAGTATGTTTAACTATATCAACCACCTGGCCGTCTACTTTTTTAAATACTCTATTCATAACTTTTCATTTTGTGGTACCGACCGGGATCGAACCGGTGACACCTAGATTTTCAGTCTAGTGCTCTACCAACTGAGCTACGGTACCTTTTTAGCACGTGATGTAGGGATCGAACCTACCCGGCGAGGTTTTGGAGACCTGCCCGACGCCTTGTCTGTATCACGTGTATTTTTTGTACCCCCTTAGAGATTCGAACTCCAACCGGACACCTTAGAACGATGTTGTACTTCCAATTATACGAAAGGGGCAAATAAAAGATGATGAATGTCTTTATCAGGAATCCCGTCTTTTTGACTTCACGACACCATTAGAGAGTTGAGCAATTATTGCTTATCCTTAGTGTGTACCCTTGCGACCCGTCTCTCCACGCTTGCCATTCTACGCCTTGTGTATCATCTTTTTGTACACCTTAAAGGATTCGAACCCATAACCTTCCGATTCGTATTCGGACGCTCTTCCAATTGAGCTAAAAGTGCATTTAGTACTCCTGGTCGGACTCGAACCGACAAGCCTCAAAGGGCAACAGAGCTTAAATCTGTCGTGTATCGCCAATTCCACCACAGGAGCATATTGTGTGTATAATGGGGCTCGAACCCATGACCTCTGGTTCCACAAACCAGCGCTCTGCCAACTGAGCTATATACACCATATAAAAACCCCGTCCCGTAGACGGGGAGGATCGATTTACAACATTGACTTAGCTTTAGCCAATTTTAGGGCAAACTTGTTGCAAACTTGTGCGGCCCGATCACGCCAGCTCGATCGTCCTTTGGGCGATGAGGCTTTTCCCCGAAGCATCACTTTAGATGATTCGAAACTTCCTTTTACTACTTCTCTCATAATACCTATTAGGTTTTGGTTAGTCCCGTACATTGGGTTCGAACCAATCTAGAATCGGATATGAGCCAATTCTGTTCACCTAGAACCTACGGGTTTATTGGAGGAAAGCAGTGGTAACGATCCACAATCGGTTTTACCCGATCGCATTGTTTAGCAAACAAGCCCCGTCGCCTTCAGGGATTACTTTCCATAGAGCGTAGTAGGACTGCAGTTCCTTGAGGCATCTACGCAAGTTATTCCTCTTTGTGCTCATGGCAGGTTACGATCCTACTCTCTCTACGATATCAGCGTAGTGCTTTCCCGATTAAGCTACATGAGCAATTGCGGACCAGGTAGGACTCGAACCTACTATCCTCGGCTTAACAGGCCGTAGCTATATACCGCTTAAGCTTCTGGTCCTTTTTGTACTGGCGGTTGGATTCGAACCAACGTTTTAAACTTACCGCTACAGGCATAGATGATATAAGCATCCACTGGTACGCCAGCATTTGTGGGAGAGGAGGGACTCGAACCCCCAAGGCTTTCGCGACAGATTTACAGTCTGCTGAGCCAACCAATTGCTCAACTCTCCCAAATTTAGGAAATCAGAAGATGGTTCCGTGGACATCTGATTTTACGATTGGCATTACTGGGACAGTTAAAACTCCAATGTAACTACGAACTACTGACACGTTATCGTTACACCATTCCCCAATCAACCTATTGTACACCCTACAGGGATCGAACCTGTGACCTATTGTATGTAAAACAATCGCTACTACCATCTGAGCTAAAGGTGCATAGTAAACTTGTTTTTGTGTTAATAAACAAGGGATGTTTAGTGTTACAATTTCTTGTTTAGTGTAGTGATCCCGGTGAGGCTCGAACTCACGACACCTCCGTTAAAAGCGGAGTGCTCTAAACCAACTGAGCTACGAGATCCTTAGTTTGCGACTCTTGTCGCTCTTGTCACTTTCCATAATTCTGGGATTTAGTGGTTAATAAATAGTCTAAGTGGCAGGGCTCGAACCTGCGGCCTGATGCTCCCAAAGCACCCGCTCTTCCAAACTGAGCTACACCTAGTTAAATGGAGGAAGCCTGAGGTGTCGATCCCCATACATGTTTCAGTACCACTAGTTTTCAAGACTAGGTTTAGCGCCGGCTAAATTAAACTTCCATTGTTGTCCTATCAGGGTTCGAACCTAAAACTCAGCAGCCAAAATGCTGTGTGATGCCAATTTCACTATAGGACAGTTAAGGCCAATATGTCAAAGAACATTTTCTTTTTGGAGCTTCTTATCGGAACTGACCCGATAACTCATGTTTACAAGACACGTATTTTTCCAGTTAAACTAAAGAAGCATATGTAAATGTTACTAACAAAAAAAATCCTCTGATTCGTTTATCAGAGGATTTTTAATGGTTTTTATATTTTTCAATTATTCAAATCATTCTTTTAATCCTCTAATTTCTCTTTCCGGCTTTTGATCCACATATAGATTCCCCGTACTAGATAAGGCTATAATCCCTTCGTTCATACAGAACGATCTCGAGTGCCAGTTAATAAATCCTATGTGTTTCATATTTTTCATACCTTATATATCAAATCAATTTCGAAAAGTTTCCTTTTTTTGTTAATTTTTTTACAAATTTAATAATTTTTTCGTAATAAAAAAATCTAATTTGAGAATATTACTAATTTTTTTAGAAAAAGTTTCAATTTTTTCTAGATATATAAAATAAAAATAAATGGACAGAAGAGTAATAAATCTAAATGCATTCGGAGAAGAAGTTCTACCTAAAGGAAAAGAAAGAGAATTTTTTTCAGATGATCCGGATGACGAGTATTTTAGATCAGAAGAAAGACCTTTCAGAAAAACGGTAGAGGAAACTCCTAAATACAAATATGAAACTGTTTTTACTAACGTATTAAAGAACATATCACAAGCAAAACTTTTGCATTGGCAAACACCTAAATACTCTCAACATAAAGCTCTGGATGAATTATTTGAATCCTTAATAGAATTGGGAGATGAACTTGCAGAGAGCATAATGGGAAAATATGGAAGACCTCATATTTCAGACGAGAATCTTTCTTTAAGACTTTTTAACTATAATAACAACCTTTCTTATTTTATGGATGAATTATACAATTGTTACAGAAACGAATGTAGATGTTTATTCGACGAGAATAAGGATTCTGAACTTCTAAATCTAATAGACGAAATAATAAGTCTGATAGATAAGATAAAATACCTTCTAACTTTAGAATAACATGATATTTTAAAGTATAACTTTAAAACAACAAAAAACCCCTAAGAAATTAGGGGTTTATTTTTGAGAATTATTTAAGATTAAGCAAAATCTAGATTGCTGATAACCCCAGATTTCTGTAAGTTTTTAGCTAATTCGTTCTTTCCCGAAGCAAGCATTTTTCCTGCTGCATCTGCATTAATTACCGGATCGTGAACATTTGCTTGGTTTATAGCAGGATTGTATTTAACTGCTGTGGATGCATTTAATGCAAAAAGTCCTTTATATGTAGAATTACCAACATTAGGATTCATTCCCGATTCTATAGTTGCAATAGCAACTAACGTATCAAAAGGAACTCCGGTTTCTCCTGAAACTTTTTCTAGTATAGTTTTAATGTTTGAGTATTCAGGGGTATTTATTAATTTCATTCCCTGCTGTTTTTTAGCTGCATATTTGATTTTCCACATTTCAAGGAAAAGGGAAGCTGCTCTTTGATCGTTACCTGAGCTAAGAGCTTCCAGTATTTGTTTTCTGTAGTCTGGCATGTCAGAAGGAATATTATTTACCATCCCCTTAGATCTAGTAAAAGAATGGATTTGTCCTTTCCCGAATTTTGCATTAACCAGAGAAGATGCTCCAGCAACCCCCTGATTATGCTGAACGAAGATGAGGTATTCATCTCCTCCGAGATCCCCTGAAAACTGATATGAAGGAGAAGAAATTCCTTCTTGGTTTTCAAGATCGTCTATTGCAGTATAGCTTTGCCCTATTATTTCGTCTATATTAGTACCGCTAAACCCTTTATTCTTAAGATTATTAATCAAAGAAATAAAGAAGTAATCATCCATAATATTGGGATCCCCTTCTACCGAATAATCAGATTTATATTTTCTAACAGCTTCTTCTATTTCAGGGGTAAACATTCCATCTACACCGAATTTTGAAAGTTCATAGCCTAAAAATTTTAAACCTATTTGACATCTTTCTACCACGGGGTTAAAAGTATAGCTAAGATCCTTAAATATTTCCAGACGTTCGTGTATTGCACTCTGTAGGACATCATAGAAATTTATCAATTTTCCTTCTTCGTCCATTTCTATAGAGGATAGATCTCTAATAGATCTTACATCTTCAGTATAAAATTCTCTTTTCCCTTCTGCTATCTCTAATATTTCTTTCGAAAGTCTAGGTATTCCTTTGTTGTCTGAATTAGGAGCAATAGGATTATCGTTTTCATCGTATTGAACCCCTAAATATTCTTTTAAAAATATAAAACCTAAAGGTTTCCATACGGATTCGTAATATTTTAAAATGTCAGAAGGTACATTCGAAGAATCCTCATACATGTTAAGATATCCCCATCCCCACGATCCTGCGCTAACTACGAATCTTTGTGCGTTCGGGAATATTCTTATCATTTGCTTTCTTACTTCTCTAGCGTATCTGATTGTATTATTATCAAACTCATAAAGATCATCAGCTCCTATTGAAAGAAATACAAATTTAGTCTCTGGGTGATCCTTTTTATAATCTTTTAATATTTCGCTAAATAGGTAAGTATCCATTTTAACTTCGGCAAATTCTTCCCCGTCCCTATCTCTTTTATCTTTTCTAATGTATCTAGGTATTGCTAAATATTCTAATGGTTTAACCTCGTTTTTTAATTCTCTGGTTGACCCTAAAAGGATACTACCAAAATCACCTATTAAATAGGCATCACCCCTTTTTAAGGATTCGTTCAATTCCCCGAGGCTTTCATTCAAAAAGTCTTCAAAATTTAAAAGATTCATATCGAAATATTTTTATGTTATATATCATATAATAAAAACAAAATATAAGAAATGAATATAAGAAATGAAGATCCTCTTAAAGTTTATAAGCAAGAGGTAGAAAAACTGGCAAGGAATGTTTATCTTCAGGCCATAGCTATAAGAAATGAGGTGGGATCTTCTAAAATAAATCCAGAAGATAGAGCTTCGATTCTTCTAAATGTTATAAATCTTTTGACTACAACAAATAAAAAAAATTAAAATGAACCCAATTAGAGAAGACTACATCACTATAGTTATAAGAAACCATTATTTTAAATCTAAAAATTTTAATCTGGAAGAAATTATGGATTATTTTTCAGGAGAGAATAAGGTATCTTTAGATGTAAAAGTTCTAGAAAAAAGAATAGAAAAGATAAAAAATGAAATTGAGGGATCTAATAAAAAGAAAGATTAGGAGAATTAAAAAATTAATAATCTTAAGAAGAGAAATTAAAAAAAGAGGGGGAGAGGATCTCAGAAAAAAATTAAGGGATCAAAGGATTCAATCTATAATTCTTACAAAAGAATCGATAAAAAGAGATCTCATGTATAGTTGGAGAATAGGAGAGCTAAGAAAACCAGATAAAGAGGATTGGGATTCTATAAATATTCCTTCCCCGCGAATTCCTATCTCTTTTCTTTCTGAACTAAAGAAAAAATACTGGGGAGGGAATATATACAATGAACTCTAAAAACTCAAGGTGAAAAATATTAAACCACTAAATTCCAGAATTAACGAAGGGGAATACCAAATAAGCGAATCTTTAAGCTACCACCTTAAACATGAAATAGATTTACTAGATAGTGTTTTTAGAATAGGATCAGATTCTTGGCTAAATTGTGTAAATGAAGCAAGATCTTTATGGGAAGAAGGATTGATAGAATTGGGGGACGATGATCTTTTTCTTATAAGTACCGAGGCAGGAGGTAAAGGGATATTTGAAGGTGAAGAAGTTCAATTGGATGTACCTTTCGAAATTTACCAGGGGGAAAATGAAGAAGATCTATATGAAGCAGAATATCAAAGTAAAAAAGTAGATCTCAATAAACCTAGAAGGATGTCGGGAAAACACAAATTTAGGGTTTTTACTAAAAACGATAAGGGAAGAGTGGTTAAGGTCGAATGGGGACAGCCCGGGGCAACTATTAAGAACGATAATCCCGAAGCTTCTAGATCATTTAGAGCAAGACATAAATGCAAAACACCGGGACCTAGATGGAAAGCTAGATGGTGGGCTTGCAACGTAGGGAGATATGCAAAACTTCTAGGTCTTAAGTCCAATAAACCTTGGTAGAATCTTTTCCATATAACGAGATTATAATATCAGAAAATTCCTCTCTAAGGGGATTTACAAATAGAGTAGACCCCGAAGAGCTAAAGTGGCACTTTGATGAAGAGGATAGAATAGTTGAATTGATAGAGGAAACCGATTGGTTATTTCAATTTGATGACGAGCTTCCTTTCGTGATAGGAGAAACCCCCATTCATATACCTAAAGGAAAATATCATAGAGTAATAAAAGGGGAAAAAGATCTTATAGTCAAAGTGACCAAGATAAAAGAGGATTAAATTGATATATACTTATATGAGAAATCTATATAGATTTAATGAATTTTTGTTAGAAGGTAAATCCATAGGGGATTTTACCGAGGATTTCATGACAAAAATGGAAGGGGTGGAAAAGACGGCAAAAGAAGTCAAGAAAAAACTTGAAGAAGAGAAAAAAGATCCAACTTTTGAATTTAAAGATAAGCCATTAGAAAAAGGGGATTCGAGAAAAGATTGGGTTAAAAAAATACAAGATGTTTTTGTAAATAAAAAAATCCAGGAAAAAGTAGATTCTAAAAATTATGGATCTTTTGGATCTAAAACTGAAACAGCAGTAAAAGCATATCAAAAAGAAAAAGGAAAGGAAGAAACAGGAAAGGTTGATAACGAATTGATGAAATTGATTCTAAAAGACCTAGAAGATATCGAAAAAGAAAAAAAGAAAAATGACATATCCGGATTAAAGGACTCGCCTTTGAAAAAAGATGATACTAGAAAAGATCTAGTAACTAAATTGCAGGATGCTTTAGTTAAATTGAAATATCAGGAGGATCCCGGAAAGTATAAAGGATCTTTCGGGGATAAAACAGAAGCAGCAGTTAAAAAATACCAAAAAGCTAAAGGCGAAAAAGAAACCGGAGAGGTAAACGAGGATCTAATGAAAAAGATTCTAGAGGAAATAAAATAATAAAACTATGGAAAATTTACACGCATACGAAGACTTCTTAAACGAAGGAAAAGGAATTAGCTTTGCTATATATGGAACTCTTAAAGGTTATTTTGGTTCTACCAAATCACCTAACTTCGAAGATGCAAAAGCTTATATAAAAACTAAAAAGAAAAATTGGAATCTTACTAAAGAAGATTTCGAAGAAGCTAAAAAAGAATTCAAAAAATGAAGTACCTAAAGGTATATGAAGATTTTGATCTGGATAAATTTTTAGAAGATCCCGAAGGAAATATCCACGACGACAGCGATCCAGAAATTGGACCGGGTGATTGGATTACTTCATACAGAGGTATAGGACAAGTTCTAGAAATGCCAAGATCGTCTAACGGATTAGTTAAAGTCCAGCTAGTGAATAGCGCAAAATCTATAGTCCAGGTTCCTTTGGAATTGGCGGCAAAGATTAAAAAGGAAGAAGCTGAAATCGCTTCATCCAGGATACCCCAAACTACAAAAGAGCTAGAAGGTATATCAAATGATCTTGATTTATATTCGGAATCTATAGGAGCTTATGAAGATAATCCGAGTATAAATGATCCGGAGTCAGCAACAGAATTCTTAGAAGAAGTTCTTATAAAATTGATAGAGCTTAAACAAAAAGATCCCTATACAATTTACCATAAAGAATACTCTTCTATATTAATGACATTTGGTAATCTCGTAGATGTTATAATTTCTTCGACTGAGGATCAAGGTCTAATAAGAAAAATTAAAAAGATAGACGACGATTTTTATCAATTAAGTGAATAGGAATAAAAATAGAATATTATACTCCGTTGTATCCAAGGGGAAAGGAAACGTTTTAAGTATCTCGGTGGATCCTAAAAATTCAAATTCATTAAAGAATTTTTACGAAACATTGGAAAAAATAAGCGGTAAAGAATTAGAAGGAGAAATCATATATGGTTCTTCTTATTCTAGTTTAAGAGTATTTCTCGAAGGGGAGATAAAAAAATACGGGGATGTAATATATTCTTTCGTAGATTCTATTAAAAATAAAAATGGCCATGAGAGTAGAAGAAATTTTATCTGAAGTTAAGAAGGACAAAAGATGGATCCTTAAAGTAATAAATTCTTGTGAATCCGCAGATCAATTAAAATCTTGCTACAATATAATAAAATCCTGGTCAAATAAAATAAAAGGAATGATTGAACAGTACAATTGTCCTTTTTATAAGTATAATGAGATGAAAAAAATTCAAACTATATATAGATCTTTAGAATCCAGATTATACTGCGAAGTAGATAGAAAAATAGTTGAGGATTACGAATTAATAGAAAATTAATTTCCTTCTTCCTTCTTTGAAGAAGCTGCATATTTAACCCCCATTATAGTACCAATTATACTAAATGAATTGGTTAGGAGTATACCAAACATATTACTCCAAGTAGATGCTATTATTTCAGTATCTTTTCCGGAAAAAAGAGCAACCATATAAACCCCTGTTGTTGTAATTCCTACCCCTATTATAACAAATAAAGAAATCTTTACTATATTTCCTATCAATTCAAATTGGGTTTTCTTTTGAAGAAGATCTAGATCATTTTCTGCTAATTTTTTAGCTTCTTCTGCAGATTCTAATGCTTTATGCAGTTCCTGTGTAATCCTTTCATTTTCTTCTCTCCATTCTACCAGTTCAGTATTCTGAGATTCTATTTTTGTTTTGGATTCCTCCATTTCTGAAAGAGCACATTTTATCTCTGAATTTATCCTTTCGTTTTCCGAATTTAATTCAGTAAGATTTTTGTTCTGGGCTTGTATTTGTTTAGTTATCTCCAGTCTTTTCTTTCTACCTTCCCTATCTTTTTCGATAGAATTCTTTATATACTTTTCGAATTCAGGATCGTCCGAAGAATCTATCAGTTTAAGGATATTTCCCTCCAGAGAAATGTTCTTAGATCTCTGGAGTTCTATTAATTGGGATTTTGTATTTTTATCTATTTTTACCATAGGTTATTTATAGATCTTGAACGGATTAGTTCTATTCTTATACCCTTCGTAGTCTTTTCTGAATTCTTCTAATCTAGGTTCGATATCATCGGATTTAATTATCCAAAACTGGGCTCCTGCCTGAATAGCTTTAGATTGCTCTTCTGCCTCGTTAGAAGAAGATATTATTCCGATGACTACGTGATTTCCGTATTCGAAATTAATTTTTCTAATAAGTTCTATACCATCAAAAGAACTTCCTATTATATTAAGATCTACGAAAACACATTCAGGTTTATCGTTATCGTCCCCACCCTGGAACCATTTTTGGAATAGTTTTGCTGCTTCATCAGAGCTATTTAAGGAGTTTAAAGTTAAGCTTATGTCAAGTAAAGAACAAGCATCCTCGAATACTAAGTGGAATAAATCTTCGTCGTCCACCAATAAGATTGAGTCTATCATTTTTTTATTTTTATTTTTATTTTTGTTCCTGTATCTATTTTTTCACACTCGATACCAAATCCGTGTTCTTCCAGAATAGTTTTGGTGATCCCCAATCCTAATCTACTTTCGTGTTCGTCATCTTTTTTCAGATGCTCATTAGTAATACTCTCAAATTCTTTTTGTGAAAACCCAACACCATTATCCTCGATAATCATATCTTCATTTTCCATATATATTTTTATTTCCTTAATTTCTTTGTCGTTATACCTTAATCCATTTTTAATTAAGTTATCGATAGCATTCCAGAATAATGTTTCATTGACATATAGAGGAGTTAATTCATCTATTATAACCTGATTTTTGTATGCGGTATTCCCTAGATATCTGGTTAAAGATTCTTTTATATCCACTATTGAACGATCTAGAACTACTCTGGTCTTTACCAAGTTTGTAAATTCATATACACTCTTATAAACTTTTTGTGTATGCGAAAGACCTTCTTTAATCATTTTAATAGGGGATTCGATTTTTAATTTATCCATATCATCTTTAGTGATTCTTTTTTCTAGAGAGGATAATCCTCTAGGAATGTACGTGTTAATTCCCGAATGCATGTCGTGTCTAATAATCCTTGCAGCATATTCCAGATATGTATTTTTCTTTTTGATGTCTTTTAACTGACTCTCGATTTCAACATCTTGAACTTTGATTGTTTTTCTTTGGAATATTACAATGAGTGCCAGAACCAAAATGGATAAAGCCACGGAAGACCAGATTAGATATGTCTTTAATTTTTTCCTCTCGATCTTTAAGTCTTTGGTTTCAACCTTTAATCCCCCATTTTCGACACTCAATCCAATAATTTCTTTTTCCTTTCCTAGAGTTTTGATAGTAGCATCTTTAGCTTCTATAACTTCTTTGCTTTCCCCGTTCTTGATTAGTAATTCTTTTTCCTTGATCAATTTCTGTAATTTATTCTCGATCTCATTTGCCAATTTTTTCATATCGGATTGAGATAGATTATCATAGGATTTAGGAAGATTGTTTAAAAATTCTTTATCCTTAGCCAAACTTGTAGTGATATCATCAGAAATCTCCGGAACTTCATCTTTAGGGTTTTCGAACACAGATTCAGGATCCATTTCTACTACTTCGATGTATCCTTTTGCTCTTTCCAGATACCAATCAGAAGCATCATATAAACCTTTTTTACTGAATTCAATCCCTATCTCTCTACATAGTTTAACTTCATTTTTATTTATATTTTTTTTAGGTTTTAATAGATTATCTATACCTATTCTATTAATTAGACCTGTAATATTTTGATCCTCTGGACAGGTAGGAATCCCCTGTACCCAAACAATTTGGGTTGTCTGTTTTTTTGGGGTCGTCTGAGAGTTAACAGGGTTAAAGCTAATAAACGATAATAAAATTAGGAATAGTATTTTTTTCATATTCATTTTCTTATTTTATATGGAAATTTTATTACCACTGGTCTCCATTTTTCTCTATAGTATAATTCCCAACCTAATTCAGGTTCTTGTGGATATTCTCTGTTATATTTTTTCCATTCTAAATCTTCATAGAAAGTTCCTCTTCTTGCTAATGTGAAATTTCCAGATCTTTTATTACCTATAAACATATAACTACTTAGATCGATTGACATTATAGTAGAGTCCCTGTATGAATAATATAGATATGTATTGTCGATAGAAGCATTATATAGCCAATTTTCAATAGTGTTATTTCTAATCTGTAAACTATCGTAGTTAGATAGATTAGTAATTAAAGAAGTATTTAAACTATCGATGTAGTTATTTCTATCATTAATTACTAAATTAAGACTGTCAATTTTTTTATTCTGTTCTGCGATATCATTTTTGTAATCGTTGGCCCTATTTCTTTGATTATCTAGTAATAATTCAATATCTCTATATTGCTGGACAGTTAATATCACTACCGAATCCCCCTTAAGAATCGTCTGTACTGGATAATTTTGGGATAAATTAAGAAATGATATAAGGGTAAACAATAAGGTTAAAGTGATTTTCATCCGATTTTAATTTTCATTTTTGTTCCTATTTCATTTTTCTCACACGTGATAATAAATCCATGTTCTTCCAAAATTGCAACGCATATATTTAATCCTAGCCCAGTACCAGATTCTTTTTGACCTTCTTTTCTTGTGTATGGTTTGGCTAAATGATCAAAATCTTCTTGTGTAATTCCTCTACCATTATCCTGTATGTAAATAAAATCCTTTTCCGAATATATTTTTACGTATTTAGTATCTGAATCATTATACTTTAGACCGTTTCTGATTAAATTATCAACCGCGGTACAGAATAAAGCTTCATTTACTTCAATCGTCGGTAATTCTTCAATAATAACTTGGCTACTATATGCGGTGGAAGATAAATAATCTTCTAAAATAGTTTTTAGGTTACATTCTGCTTTATTGAGAACAACGTCCTTTTTAACCAAATTGGTAAACTCGTAAACTCCTTTATATACCTTTTGCGAATGCTTCAGCCCTTCTTTGATCATTCTGATGGGTGCTTCTATTTTTAGAGATGAAATATCTTCGGATGTTAGTCTTCTTTCTAGAGAGCTTAGTCCTCTTGGCATATAAGTATTAATTCCCGAGTGCATATCATGTCTTAATATCTTAGCTGCATGCTCTAGATAAGTATTTTTCTTTTCGATCTCTTTCCTTTGTTCGTAAGAATTAGTAATATCAGTAGCAATTTTCATGATACGATAAATTTTACCGTCTAGGCCAACAATTGGATTATACGTGGCTTGGAGGTGTATCGATGATCCATCTTTTTTAACCCTAACAATTTCTCCAGAAAATAATACTCCTTCTCTTAATTTTTTCCAAAAAATAGAATATTCGTCACTTTTTGAATGCTCCTCGTCTATAAAAATTCTATGGTGTTTTCCCTCTATTTCTTCATGAGAGGTATATCCCATAGTTTCTATAAACATACCATTAGCAAAAACAATATTACCGTCTAGATCAAACTCGATAACTGCATTAGATTTATTTATCGCATTCATTCTATTTCGGATTTCTACCTCTTTTTTCTTAAGATCCGTAACATCTTGTCTAATAGAAGAAAAACCTTCTAACTTATTATCTTTATCAAATCTTGCTCTAATGTATGTGTCGACGTAGTAAAGTTCTCCGGTCTTAGATGTATTAGTAACAACATCATTCCATATCTCCCCTTTCATTACGGTTTCATACATTTTACCCCAATATCCATCTGGTTGTAATCCGGAATTAACAATGCTGTGATCTTTACCTGATGCCTCTTCTAAAGACCATCCAGAAACATCCTCGAATTTTTTATTAACATATGTAATTTTTCCGTATTTATCTGTAGTCGAAATGATCGATGATGCATTTAAGAAATTTTCAGTTTCTTTGTTTCTTCTCAGTAGATCATTTCCTTCTTTAACGGAATAAGAGAAACTATAAATAGAAGATAATAGCTGAGCAAAATCAACTTCGCAATCCCTCCAATTTTTATTAGTTAAAGTTTCTATACACACAACACCTATGATATCTCCTCTGTAGATAATAGGAACATCGAGCATGGATTTAACTCCTAATGGTTTTAGATACCCCTGGGTAAAACAAGATGTAGCTGAATGTGTTTCTGCATCATTTGCAATTATAATCGGATCTACCGAAAGAGCTATGAAATATGGTTCAAAATCTTCTTTCTTTAATTCTAGTCCTTGATACCATTTATCCTCGGATTCAATATATAATTGCTCACAAGTTATTAATGTTTTATCTTCATTGTATAGCCATATTGAGCATCTATCAGCTCCTATTGATTTAGTGACTTCTTTAGTTAAAACTTTAGCTCCTTCTTTCGTGTTCCCGTCATAGAATAATTTATTGTTCGATTGATTTATAAGTACTCCGTTTAATTTCTTTACGTAGGAATTCTGTTCTTTCCCTTTATTGTTCTTTTTAATGTATTCTGAAATTACAACCAAGAAGAAAGGAATAAAAGCTAAAAAACAAGAATATCCAAAGTATCCTATACTATCGGCATACTTCATGAATTTAAAAACCAATAAAGATTGGGTAGCAAAGAAGATAGCCATTATTGATATAGATACTACTAAGGATATTTTATATTTCCAAGACATAGTGTATATATTCGTAAAACCAAGAAATTACCTTAATTTTCAAGATATATAAAAAATAAAGATGAAAAGTAGGGAAATAATCATAGGGAAAATAGAAATAGACGAAAATGATTTTGGAAGTAGGATTTTCGATAGACGGTGGGATGATGTAAGTTCGATTCTAGAAGAAAGATCAGAAGAAGGCTGGAGATTACCAACAATAGACGAATCTAGGTATATAAGAAGTATTCGTGATTTAGGAATAGGAAATTTTGAAAATTTTCACCCTCCTTTTGATTATTTAATGAAAAAAACCGAAACCGGAGAAGGGGATTGGATTAATTCATATAATATAAAAACCAAATATTTAAGAAGTACTAATAGATTTAGGATAAGACTCGTAAAAGATCTATGACGGGTAAAGATATAAAGATAAAAATTATCCCCAATATATCTTATCAATCCAAAGGTTTCCCAGCTGTTTATGTTTTGGCTCTGGCAGTAAATGTCTTCTATCTTTTTCGAAATATGATTCATTTGATCCCCCTTTAGAGCTAGTAATAAAATTGAAATCTATAAAATTTTTTCCGTAAGTTATTTTTTCCCATTCTCTTAATTCCTCGGTAATTTTTAATCTTCCCAAAGCTTCTGGGTTCTTATTAACTACAGGGGGATAAAATTCTTTGCTAGGGGGAGATATTACTACTACTCTTGACGAATTTCGGGAAGCTATTTCCACTAGGGTTTTTATGTTGTTTTTAACCTCTTCTAGAGTAAGAGAATTTGAGGGATTCCATATATCATTACTCCCGCCCAGAATACTAATCACGTCATATTTTTTTCCTTCAGATAAATGTTTTTTTAAATTTTCTATCATCCAAAGAGTTCCTTGACCACCCTTAGCTATTTTATCTATAATAACATTATCACCTAAATTATATTTCACCCACCATCCATAGAATTTCCCGAATCTGGTACTTGCCGTATTGCTATCCCCCACGAAAAGAATTCTTAATTTGATAGGCATTGAATATTTTTCTAAGGATTTAATCCCGGTATCCCCGCCCTGAAGAGGAATAAATTTAAATTTATTCTTTTCTGAAAATTCCCATTTTCCTTTTGTGTTTTTTCTATAAATAAAATTAGGATTTTTATTTTGTGTGTAGTATCCTGGGGATCTAAAAGATTCTTTTTCGTTTAGTTCTATCCAATCTTTATACCTCTTTAGGTTTTCCATATAAATTAAATCATACCTTTTCTTATATATTCTTATGGATATATATAAATAATGAATTCGAAGGATATAAACTTAGGGGAAATCACAATCAAGAAAATAGGAGAAAGATTTACCTATAGACAATTAATGGAAGAAGTTTTACCTAAATATAAAAGTGGGGGATGGAAAATCCCCAATAAAACAATATTCTATTATATTCAAAATCTTAAAGAATTAGAAGTAGGAGATTTTCCGGAATGGGTATATTTCTCTTCAGATGACACAGGAGTTAATTTCTATTTCTCGACTTTTACTATATACGACTCAGTAGAAACGGACGAGATTATGCACGTAGGAACAGGATTTAAAGGAGACGGGGAAAGAGGTAAAAAATATTCTTGTGTTCTCTACAGAGAAAATTAATTTCTAAATTTATTAGGGAATAGCCTTCTAAGCTCGTGACCCTGTGGTATATGTTTAGGATCTATCCCGAAAACTTTTTTAGGAGGACAAGGAGATTTACCATCTATATTAAAATCATTGTTACAAGCCCAAGTCTCTATTGATCTTGTATATGTTTGTCCTTCTCTAAATGGAAAATTTACTCTTGATTGGTTTATAATATCTAAGATTTTAGACCCCTGAATTTTAATAGTAATAGATCCAGACCCTCTAGTAGAATCTAATTTAACTACCTTTTCCGAAGAATAATTTTCATATACCTCTAAATTTTCCATTAGAAATACCTTTCTTCAAAAAATAGAATATCCAATTTATTATTAATATCAATTAGACAAAGAGCATTTAATAAATCTGAATATTCTTCAACTTCACCATTTTGTATATCAACATACTTTTGGATAAAATTAAAAGTTGCAGGGTGAAATTGGTCTAACATTTTTTGATCCCTTGAATATTTTTCAAGAAGACCGTATTCTAATTCGTATGCTTTGTTTATAATATCAACAAGACTTTCGAATTGAAAAAATGTAGGGGCTTCTGGTATTCTAGGAATAAGATTCCATTGGGTTAGATAATCCTGTATCCCTTTAGAATGCTCCAATTCTCCTGCCAATTCAGATTCAAAGAAAGCTGCTGCTTTTTTGTAGTTTGCATTCTTACACCAGTTAGCTGCATTTCTGTAAAAATAATATGCAGTATATTCGTCCCCTAATCTGGTATTCAAAAGAGATTCGATTTCTTCGGGTAGAGTTCTAGGTGTGACCAAAGGTCCCTTTTTTATTTCGATTACCCTTTCTCTTTCTTCTCCGTCAGTTAAATCCAGACCCAATATTTCCATATCCGGAAGAACATTTTCATTTTTTCTGAAATTTTTGAATCTTACTAGTTCTTCTTTTTGCATATCGATTTTTACTTTATATATCTTTTACGAATACGTAATCCAATAATAAATCTTCCGTATTTTCTTCTGAAGGTATATAAAAGGGCTGGAGAAGACCGTCCGAATCCACATAGAATGCAGTATCTCTGGAATTGCTAATTCTATATAACTTATCTTCCTCCTTAAAATCTACCAAACTCTTTATTCCTAGGGTATACCCTATAGTAAAAATATAATCAAGTTCTTTGAAAGAGCAAACCCTCCATCCGGGTCCAAGCTTCGAAATCTCTTTTTTTACTTCATATTCTCTTAGTCCCTTTTCGGAATTTCTTAGCATTTTAAATTTTCCTAAGTTTATTATTTTTCCCATCTTACATCCGGGATTGATTTAAGGATATTACCCATTCCCGAAATTAGTGATCCTATTGATTGATAATTAGTGGATATCCAATGATAGGGGGTTTTATTTTTATTTAAGGCTATCCCGTTTCCAAGAATTCCTAAAGCTTTATCTCTTCCCGATATTTTATGTGATGTAAATTTACCAGAAGAATCCATTTCTATTCTATAGGTATCGTCATGAAGAATAACCATTTTAGCAGGACTCCCTTCCTTCCCGTTAATTTTGGTTCTTGGTGAATGTATTACAGTTTTTATAGGACAAGCAAAAATTCTTTTTTCCCCATTCTCTAGTTTTTTACCTAGAATCAAGACCATTCCCCCTTGTTTATACCCATCCATCATCTCATTCAACGGAGAGAAAGAGTCATAATCCTTTATATTTAAAAGTTCTTTCATAAATCCCTAACTAATCTAATTCTAAGACCTAACATAAATGGGGATTCCCGAAATTCTAAAGAATCTCTATTCATAATAGCGCATGGGTATAATTTCCATATCGGATCACTATGTATAGGATGGGGAATGGCTTCGCCGTATATCCAGTAGTCGGAATTCCTTGCTAGACCTAAACCGTCCAGATCTTTCCAAATCGAATGAATATATCTAAATTCTTCTTCCGTTGGAAATCTCCATCCTTCTTCAATGTGATTATTAATTTCTTTAAAATCGTTGATTGAAAATTTATAAGTACCGTCTGTTAGTTTAATATCATTACGGGATACTTCGATTTTTCCTAGATTAATACTATCTTTATATTCATTTACCATTCTTCTTATATATCATTAAAAAAGATCTAGACCCTAAGATCTAGATCCTTTTAATTTGCCTAAGGTAGCAGGCATTATTTTAAATCTCTAACTAAAATATAT
>Ga0315903_10004385_pt1 | contig 18910 bp, 21 predicted proteins | sample LakEriMetagenome_7_FD_203524 | JGI IMG/M metagenome (GOLD analysis project Ga0315903, IMG submission 203524) | Freshwater fungal communities from buoy surface, Lake Erie, Ohio, United States - Buoy 2 MA119 | ecosystem: Environmental > Aquatic > Freshwater > Lake | place: USA: Lake Erie, Ohio...
GCTGGCGCTATAGCGTCTAGAACTGCCATGAATGTTGGTCAGTTCCTTGACTTAGCAAACATGGTGTTCAGCAACTTGAACCTACTTCGCCTTGCATACATACCTAAGAACTCAATGGTAGACCCATTTGCTCGTGCAAGCATGGCTCTTGAGTCAATGGAACTTGTAAAGAATGCAGTCCCTGGCGTAGATAATATTGTTTACAACACTGGTCTTCTTAAGGAATCTGCAAAGAAATGGATTCCAGGTAGCCCTGCAGCTAACGCTCGTAAGCAAGCTAAGGCTGCACAGTTTCGTGTAGAAAAGTATCGAGCAGACCTAGAGCCAAAGATTACTGCACATCAAAAGGCAGAAGTCTTATATGATGACTTAAACAAGTCATTGACAAAGATGACCGCAGCCCGCGACAAGGCTAAAGCTAAAGCCATGAAAAGCGACGATGTTGCAGTCCAGAACAAGTACTACGAACTTGAAGATAAACTTACTGAACTGCAGACTAAGGTAGATGACGCATTTGATGAGATGAGCCGTCTTGGTGATTACATCAATGGTATTGCTAAGCTTATCCAGCGTGAACGCAAGGATTGGTCAGAGTTTGCTAATGCTCAGGGTGACCTAAGACAAAAGAAACTTCTCGGTCAAGAAGCCGAAGTTCTTGAAGTCAATGGTCAGACCTACACCATTCAGGGTCTTGCAGACCCTAACGTTCGTGGTGCTGGCGCATACATGTCAGAGATTGACACTGCTTCTAACTTTTATTCAGCATCAATGCAGTCAGAGATTTCACGTAGACTTCGCGCTGATGGTGCTCGTTTCGTAAAGATTCCACGTAAGAATCGTGAAGAGTACATGAATGCATTGGCACATATTGCCAACCGTCAGATTCGCAACGAACTTGACCTACCAGTTGGCTGGTTAATGAAGGGCGAAAAGTCCAATGCTGAAGTTCTAGAATGGCTATATAGCCCAGCAGGTAAAGAGTACAGACTCCGTATTGAAGAGCGCTACGGCGATGATATGGGAGCTTGGGTTTCTGAAACAAGGGAAAAGCTTTATGCAATGTACCCTGACGAGCAACTACGAAAGATTATCGTAGAACGTCCAGTAACCTACCAAGAAGTGGACTCAATGCTCTATGGTCGAACAGACCTACTCAAAGAGATTGACGGACCAAGCCTTAAGCTTTCTGACTTAACTGGCTCAGAGCGTGTTCTTGCTCGCGTCGGTGGGGCAACAGATGCAGCATGGAAAGTTCTTTCTATGACTGAAACCCGACTAGTGCGTAACCCATTGTTCTTGTCTTATGCTCGCGATGAAATGAAGGTGCTGATTAACGCAGCACAACGTTCAGGTATTGACGTAACAGATGCTGTGGTCAATAACGAAATTCGTCAAGTTGCATATCGTAAGGCGCTATCACGAGTAGAAGAAACTCTTTACTCATCACGCCGTCTTACCAATGGTATGTACACAGCACGTTATGCAATGAGCTTCCCCTTAGCTTTCTTTAACTCACAAGTAGTTGCGCTTCGCCTTATGGCTCGCAACCCAATGAATGCTTACTGGTACAACAGTATTCAGCAGGCGTTTGATAACTACCAGGCTTATGAAGACCAGGATGGAAACACCTACTCTTCAATCAAGGATGTCCCAGACGGCGTAGCCGTATCGGTCAAGTACCCACTTCCATACGGAGATAGGCTTCCAAACTGGGTTAAGACGGCTCTCAAGCCTTATACAGACCCACGTGGTGGTGGAGTTAAGTTTAACCCTAAGCAGATGGAGTTCATGGTCGCAGACCCATCCATCTCTTGGTTTGGAACAGCAACTGTTTCTGAGCTTATCGACAACGGATTCAGCCTTGGTCCATGGAAACTTTATGGTGAGCAAGTAGCGTTATCGCTACGCGAAACACTAGGTGACGACGTTTACGAATCTTCCGTTCTGTACGGTGGCTACCCAACAGAAGGTAAGAACTTTGCCGAGAAGGTAAAGAACACAATGGTTCCAGGTTATCTGCAGTCATTGATTGATTCTGGAAAGTTGCCTTACCCAATTCGTCAAGCATTCTCGCTTATCGGACTTGAGAAGAGTGAGCGATTTACTGATGAAGTATACGCTCAATACCGTAAAGGCTTTGCCGATTGGGTGGCAGAAGGACGTATTGGTCAACCACCTTCAATGAATGATGCTGCTAAGGCAGCGGGTAACATGGCATTTATTAGGTCTGTTGTTCAGTTTAACGCACCTATCTCAGCAACATTTGACCCAGTAACTCGCGCAGCGACTGCATATTATGCAGACCTTGTAGATATGGCTGGTGGTGACTACGACGTTGCCCAGAAAGTTATGCAAGATGAATGGGGACTAAACAGCCTAGCGCTTGTTGGGTCTAACCAAAAGAACGTTGCGGGCGTAGCTGCAACATTTAATGACATTAAGGCTCTTCGCAAGAATACTAAATTACTAGAAGAGCTAGGTAATACCAATACAAAGTACGCTGGAATGTTGTCATCTGGTTATGGCGATATTGCTGGTACTGGTAGTGGACCAAATGATTATTCAACAGAAGTGGCTTCTATCTATAAAAGAATGAAGTTTGCTGATGGATTTAATAATCCTATTACTCAGAAGAAGAATGAAGACGAGTTAAAGAAGTCTGTTCAAGCTCGCGTTGGTTGGGCTGAATACCAGAAGGCTGTTGACTGGCGCAATGCCATGATGAAGCAATATGGAATTGCATCAACTTATGAGTCAAGATACGAATACTCTGGCATTAAGCGAGTCTTTGATGACATGGTAGATGATATCGAGAATGACTATAAGGGTTGGGTAGAAGAGCGCGATGAAGAGCGCAAGGACTACTGGAACGGCACAGTCGCAGCGGTAGAAACCATCTCTAAGAATCTTGATTGGAGAACTTACGCTTACTCAACTGGTAATACCAAGTGGGAAGAGATTGCTTTCTGGGTTGGTAAAGCCCGCAATTTCAAGAACGAGTATGACCGTCCAAACAATAGTGATGAAAGGAAGTTGATGCTTAAGCAACAATTCTCACAGTTCCACTATGACTTCCTACAGACAGCTTCTGATGAATTCGATGCATTTGCCACAAGATGGTTAAACAATATGCCAGAACTAGATAATGAATTCGTGGTGACAAAGTGAAGAAACCAGTTCGTACAGATTACCCTAAAGGTAAAGTAGGCGACAAGCAGTTTACCCAAGCAAAGATTGAATATGAAGCATGGGTCAAGGAACAAGAAGCTGGCAAGAAGCTAAACATTCCGCCAATCAAACTTCCTGGCATTGACCCAGAAGCTGGCATCAATGATGTTCAGGCTAAAGGTTGGTTTAAGTACAGCGGTGCTACGGCAAAGCCTGGCACTGAAGCTCGCAAAGTTTATGACCGCTTTGTTGCTGGTCTAAAGCGAGCAGGTATCCCACAATCTAAGTGGCAGTCAGTATGGAATGACGCAGTTGATTGGGTAGGTACACCAGGTTCTGGTGCTACTGGCGACCCAACTATGTATCTTAATGTCTGGAATCCAGGCGACTATACAAAGGGTGACGGCAGTACAAAGAAGTACGGAACTACTAAGAGCAGAACTGAAACCACAACTCAGTACAGCCCATCTAATGCTGCTGATTATCTAAGCAAGACTTTTGAATCTGAGATTGGTAGAACTGCTACTAAAGAAGAGATTGATGCCTATATCAAGGGTGTTAATGCTGCAGCCAAAAAGGAACCTTCTATCTATGAAGGAACAACCACTACCGCTCCAGGTAAAGGTGGACTTCTAGGAACCTCAACAACCAAGGCAACTAACACAACTGGCTTTGACCCTGCAATTTATGCACAGAACTTTGCTAGAAGTCGTCCCGACTTCGCAGAATCTTTTGCTACCAAGAGTTTCTTGAAGATTATTCAGGGTGTTCTTAAAGACCCTAACGCTATCGGAACGGTGGTTGAATAATGGCAGATGCAAAAGTAACGGTAAAAAGTGGTCAAACACTTTCTTCTATAGCCAAGGCTAACGGTACAACAGTTGCTGCTATCAAGAAGGCTAACCCTGTACTTACAACTAATCCTAAGTACAATGGCGGTAACACAATATTTGCTGGTACTAAACTTACAATCCCAGGCAAAGCCCCAGCTACAGCAACAGCTAAAGCTGGTGCAACTACTACCACAACAGGTAATAAGCCAGCCACAACTAACCTTCCATACACTGGTGGTGCTAGTACAACTAATCTTCCATACACTGGAGGAGCAACAGTAGTACCAATGACTGGGGTTAATAACAACCCTAACTGGTTTAGCGGTAACACTGGAGCATCTGCTGGCTCATCAACAACAGTACCAATGGCAACTGACAAGTTGTCTATGGCTCAGCTACAAGCACAGTTTGGTATTACAGCTGCGGTTATTAATAATAATCCAAGCCTTCTTGCTGCACTTAACCGAATTCTTGGTAAAGACGCAAACGGTAATGATGTCGGACCAATGGTTACCGACCCAGCTTTGATGGAAGCTATTGTTAAAGGCACATCTTGGTATCGTGACCAGACAGATACACAACGTACATACGATTATTATAGAGCGACTAACCCTGGTCAATTTGCTGCAGACCTACAAAAGAACGCAAGCAATATTGTTAAGCAATATGCAAGCATGGGTCTTAACATCAGCGCTAACGAAGCAATCGAATATGCCAACAATATGATGAAGCAAGTCATCATCAAGGATGGCAAGGTGGTTAGATTCGACCAAGATTACCTAAATAAGTTAATGGCTGACTCAATTAAGTTTGTTAAGACAAACTCAATTGATGGTCGCGTTGTCTATACAGGTCTAGCTGGAAAGCTAGAAACCATGGCTAGCAAGCTATACACAATGGCTCGTGATTATGGTTTTGAACAGACAACATCTAATGCCAACTTTGGTAAGTGGTTTGAAGCCAGCATGAAAGGTCTAGTTGCTGGAACCCTAAACCCAGAAGATGTAGATAATGACTTACAGGCTAGAGCAAAATCATTTGCTCCAGGCTTGGCTAAGTTTATCGACCAAGGTCAAACGCTGCGTGAAGCAGCGGACCCATGGCTTAAAGCTATTGCCGATACATGGGAAATGGATATTAGTGAAGTTGACCTTAATGATGATTATGTACAAAGAGCTATCAATATGCAGGATGAAAAGGGCAATTTCAGCACAATGAATTTGTACGACACAAAGAAGCTTGCACGTCGTAGCGGTAAGTGGGATACAACCCAAACAGCAAAGGAAGAGAAGACTTCTATTGCTTCACGCATTCTTAAAGACTTTGGATTCTTGGGGTAAACATGGGAGCATATGACGATTTTCGCGATTCAGTAGTTTCTGTACAAAGTGCTGCTGCATCTGACGCTGCCGAAAGACAGAGGTTTGCTAACGCTGCTGCTGCAGCTACGGCTGCTAACGCTGCTGCACCAACCACTAAAGAAGTTCCAGTAAAAGTAACTGTTAAACCTGGTGACACTCTTTCTGCAATTGCTGCTGCAAATGATTTATCATTGAAACAACTTTATGACCTAAACCCTAAGTTTAAGACCGACCCTAAGTATCAGGGCGGTAATATGATTTGGTCTGGTACTAAGGTAAATGTTGGCACTACATCTCAACCAGTAACAACAACCGTTACTAAACAAGGTACACCTACTCCAACACCTACCCCAACTCCTACTCCAGAACCTACGCCTGAGCCTACACCTGAGCCAACGCCAGAACCTACGCCAGAGCCAACCCCTACTCCTACTCCAACCCCCACTCCAACCCCAACTCCTACGCCTACTCCAACACCTAATCCATTTCCAGATTTAATTCCAGGAGCAGGTGGTGCAGGACCAGACGCTGCTGCAAACGCAGCGGTTCTTGACCAGATTGCTGCATTAACAGCACAAATGGCTGCAATGCAGGCTGCTGCTGCAGCCGAAGCTGCAAAACCAAAGGTCACTGGAACACGTACAGTTCGTAAAACTGGTGGCGTTGTAGAAGTATATGAACAAATGTCTGACGGCAGTCTTGGCAAATTAATTGAATCATATAAAGATTTTGGCGCTCGTGATTCTGTCATGAAGATGTTTGAGAATACAGGACTTGGCGATACATTTATTAAGTCGCTAATGGATACCATAGATAAAGTTTATGAAGAAAACATTATGCCTACAGATTCTCAAGTTCTCAATAGTATTTATTCTAGCGAAGCATATAAGACTAGATTTGCTGCCAATGAAGCTATCCGAAAGCGAATAGCAGATGGTAAAGGTCGCCCTGGTGACAGACTTCTTAGCCCAGCCGAATACATTGCAGCTGAAGATGGTTACAGAGAAATCATGCAAGAAGCTGGATTACCTACAATGTTTTATGACCAACCAGAAGATTTGGGTAACTTAATTGCTAACTCAATTAGCGTTGGAGAATTTACAGCACGTGTAAATATTGCACAGAATGCTCTTCAAAAGGCAGACCAAGCGATTGTTCAATCGCTCAAGGATTACTATGGATTGAGCAGTGGCGACCTGGTTGCTTATCTTCTAGATAACGAGAAGGCTTTTGACGCTATCAACTCTCGTTACCAATACTCAACAGAACAAGCCAAGTTGATGTATACCTCTGCCGAAGTTGGCGGAGCAGCACAACGTGCAGGATTCGATACTGGTATCTCTAGAGGATTCGCTGAAGAGATTACGAAGGCAGGTAAGGCAGATGTTGCCGAACGTGCATTCCAAGGTGCAGCTCGTGACCAAGCAGACTACCGTCGCTTGATGTCACTCTATGGCGAAACCGCTGGTACTGAAGACTTAGCACGTGAATCACTAGCTCTTGCTGGTGGTGCTGAGGTTGGTATCAAGACCAAGAAGCTTGCATCTAAAGAACGCGCCAAGTTCCAACAGCGAGGCGCTATTGATAAAACATCGTTGGGTTCTCGTTTAAGAACACCTGACGTTTAATAGATTCCGTCCCAGACCGTCCAGCCCTGGTGATGTGTATAAGTCTGGAAGTCATCACGTCTACGAATCACTACCCCTGGTGAGGAGTACGTGTGATGCAAAACCCGATGAGGGTTCAACTACTAATAAGGGAGAAAACAATGGCAGAAGAATACCTAGAGTACGACTTCGAAGATGAAGACAATGGCAGTGGAACTGACCTAGTAAAGAAACTACGCAAGCAAATCGATGCGCTCCAAAAGCAAGTCAAGGAACGCGATGAAATTCTTGCAGAGTATACAACGCTAAGTCACGAAGCATCTGTTGGGGAAATCTTAGAAAGTTTCGGACTTAATCCACGAATAGCTCAATTCATCCCAGATGATGTCGAGCCAGACGAGGATGCTGTCGCACAATGGTTAAATGAATACGGCGATGCATTTGGTATCGAAGCCGTTGAAGAGGGGAATCAATCCCCTGACGCTCAAGCATTTGAGCAAATGTCAGAATTTGATGACGGTACAATTGACCCATTTGTTGGTCAAGACTTAGCTTCTCGTATTGCGAACGCAGGTTCGCCAGAGGAACTAAGTAACCTACTCAAAGGCTGATACGTCCACAATCAAACCTAATTAGAAGGAAATCATGCCTACTACACCAGCAACGTCAACTACGACATCAACGATGTCGAACTTGATTCAGACGGCGTATGACAAGTACATTGAGTTTAACCTTCGTTCAGAACCAATGTTCCGCAAGTTTGCGGACAAGCGTCCTGTCGATGTAACAAACCCAGGTAACACTGTCGTATTCCAGGTCTACAAGGACCTATCTCGTGCAACTACTGCACTAACACAGACACAAGACCCAGACGCAGTAACACTCAACAACACCGATAAGGTTAACGTTGTAGTCGATGAGTACGGTAACGCCGTAATCACAACTGAGCGTCTTGCTCTTGAGTCAATCTCAGCAATCGACCCAGCTGTTGCAGACATGTTGTCATTCAACATGCGTGACTCACTTGACTCCCTAGTTTGGAGCAAGCTCACCTCTCTTGCAACAATGCGTTACACAGGAACAACATCAGCTGATGAAACAACCATCAACGGTGAGAACGTATCCTCAAGCACCACAGCTCCATACATCTCTGCAGCTCTTGCTCGCAAGGGTGTTGCAAAGCTTCGCGGTGCATCTGTACAACCACGTGACGGTGGCTTCTATACAGCGCTTATCCACCCAGATGTTTCTTTTGACCTTCGTTCAGAAGCAGCAACTGCTGGAAACGTTTCATGGCAGCTTCCACACACCTACACTGAGGCTGGCGTAGCTAACCTCTGGAACGGTGAAATCGGTATCTACGACCAGGTTCGTTATATCGAAACCCCACGTGCTGAATCTATTTCAGGTTCTGGTACATCAAAGGTTTACGCAACTGTTCTCCTTGGTAAGCAGGCTCTTGTTGAGGCTGTTTCTTATGAGCCAAAGACCGTTATCGGTCCAGTAACAGATAAGTTGATGCGCTTCCGCCCAGCGGGTTGGAAGGGTCTTCTTGGATGGAACGTCTACCGCAAGGAAGCACGTTACGTCATCCAGACTAAGTCAAGCATCGCTTCCTAGTTTACATAGTGAGAGGGGTGGGCAACCACCCCTCTCCACATAAGGAGATAAATGGCTAAGAAAAAGAAGGCTGAAGAATTACCAATTGATTTCTTTACGCCACTCCAGCAATACGCAGTACAGGCACACGAGTTATACAACTCGTTTGCACAGGCAGGATTTACCGAAGGTGAAGCGTGGGAACTAATGGTTCGCCATTTACCTGATTGGGAATTAGATGAACCAGAGTTCACAGAAAAGGGAGAAGAGTAATGCCAGCAAAAAAGTGCAAGAAGTGTGGCAAAGCAAAGTGCAAGTGCTAATATGAAAAAGTCTAAAGTAGAAAAAGTTATGAAAGAGTTCAAATCTGGGACTCTTCATTCAGGTTCTAAAAAGGGACCAAAGGTAACCTCAAGAAAACAAGCTATTGCTATTGCAATGAGCGAGGCTAAGATGGCTAAAAAGCCTGGGGTTAAGAAACCTAAAGTAAAGAAGAAGTAATGTCATCGGGTAAGTATAAGTCGCACCACGGCTTCAACCCAATACAGATTAAAGACGGAATGATTGTTCGCCTTCGTAAAGATGGGCGTATCCAATCGGTACTAGGAAAAGTCGGGGAGTATAAAAAGAATGGACCCAAGGCTAAAGAGAGCGGGAGTGGCAGGCTTCAATAAGCCTAAGCGCACACCGAACCATCCAACAAAGTCACACGTGGTAGTAGCCAAGTCTGGCTCCCAAGTAAAGACAATCCGTTTTGGTCAACAGGGTGTCAGTGGTTCACCAAAGAAGGCAGGCGAAGGCAGAGCCTATCGCCAACGTCGTCAATCCTTTAAGGCTCGTCACGCTAAAAACATATCTAAAGGTGTTATGTCTGCAGCGTACTGGGCAGATAAGGTGAAATGGTAATGGCAAAGATTTTTCGTGGACCAACCATGAGAATCAAACTAGGTATGCAAAATGACCTTTGGTTTGTTTCTTATCCATGGGGTAAGACAGTTGTAAAAAACACCGCTGGTGTTTGGTCAACAATTGTATCGCCACAAGATTCTTCACTGGCTGACTATGCCCGCGTATTACGCGGTGGATATGACAACCCAATTACAGATGCAGAGGCAGCGGAGTTAACCGCTGCAGGTTACGGAGAATACATTGTCGAAGTGTAGAACTGGCTGCAAGACCCAAGACCATGAGTCATGGGGCGAATGCCTTAAAGCATCAAACATTGCTATTAGCAATGAACCAGTTGCAGCAGCAATTAAAAATACTGACCGAGAGTTGAGCGCATATCGTGATGCTCGCAAACTTGGCATTCAACCAGCTTCGACAAAGATGAAAGATATACAGAAAGCAGTCAGAGTATCTGACACTATCGGAAGGGCAGCAAAGGCATAATGGCAACGCTTAATCAGCTGACCGAACAAACACTCGGTGAAGTTAATTCCTATGTAAAGAATCAGGAATCTGTCACAGTCATTACCAGTGCTGCAACGGCTGGAGATTCAACCATGTTGGTTGATGATGCAACCGCCCTTAGCAAAGGTATTGTTGAGATAGATGACGAGCTTATTTATCTTAAGAAAGTTATTCCAACCAGCGGTGCTATCCAAGTTCTTGGAACCACTGGCAATACAATAGGACGTGGCTGGCGTGGCACAACAGCAACAAGCCATGTAACTGGTTCGGTAGTACGAAACAATCCAATATTCCCAAGGAATCAAGTCAAGCGGGCTATCCTTGAAACAATCAAGGGAATGAACTTCCCTTGTATTACATATACAACATTTAATTTTAATGGCTCTGATTATTCATATATCATGCCAGATGCACTAGAAGACATTACTGGAATCTCATGGGATGTCCCAGACTCTACTGGCGTATGGCAGATTATTAAGAACTATCGAGTAGATAAAAACTATTACGACGCTGATACAGCGTCTATCAAGCAGGCTTTGATTCTTAAGGAATCACCTATGCCTGGTCGCACAGTCAATGTGCAATACACAAAGTTTCCAACAACTATTACAGATAACCAGGAATTAACTGTGTCTGGTTTGCCAGCATCTTGCGAAGACGTGGTTCGCCTTGGTGCTATGTATCGTTTGTTATCAACAGTAGACCCTGGAAAGGTTACAGCTGTATCTGTATCTGCAGATGCTCTTGACCAACCAGTACAAGCTGGGGCATCTACCAATGCTGCCAAGTATATCTTCCAGCTTTACACAGTCAGACTATCCGAAGAAATTGCAAAGCAGCAAGCAAACTTCCTAAACACAATCCAGTATACGAGGTAATACATGCCAACAATTGCACGTTACTATAGCTCAACCGCTGCTAAGACGACACTGTCCCAAGCGATTGATGCAAGCACATCAAGCACAAGCTTGTCATTGGCTGCTGCGTCGGGTCTTCCATCACAGTATCCATTCACACTCATCCTTGAGAAAGACACAGCCAACGAAGAAATCGTTACGGTAACTGGTCTTGTTGGTACTGCCTATACGGTAACTCGTGGTGTAGACGGTACTAGCTCTAAGGCACACTCTGTCGGTGCAACTGTTGAACATGGTGTATCCGCTCTTGACTTTACAGACTTCCGTTCACATGAAGCAGCAACTAATGCACACGGAATAACTGGAGATATTGTTGGCACAGGTGGAGCACAAACCCTGGTTTCTAAAACCCTTACATCCCCAACAGTTAACACGCCAACAATTGCTGGTGCAACAATCAGCGGTACATTTACATCTACCGCAACAATTACTGGTGGTACATATTCCAGCGCAACTTTAGGTTCTGACCTATCTGCTGGCGGATTTAAGATTACAAACCTTGCTACACCAACAGCATCTTCTGATGCTGTACGCAAAGACTTTGCTGATGCTCAAGTTGCTGCTGCTGCGACATCCGCAGCATCTGCAGCGACCAGTGCTACTGCAGCAGCAACATCTGCTGCATCCGCTGCAACGTCAGCCACATCTGCTGCTAACTCAGTAGCTGCTATTCAAACATCTGCTACATCGGCTGCAAACTCAGCCACTGCTGCAGCAACTTCGGCAACCAGCGCTGCTGCCTCAGCAACAGCTGCTGCCACTTCAGCATCCTCTGCTCTTACATCTCAAACAGCAGCAGCTACATCTGCTACCTCTGCAGCAGCATCCGCAACCGCAGCAGCAACCAGTGCATCATCTGCTTTAACTAGCCAAACCTCCGCTGCTACCTCTGCAACGTCTGCCGCCGCAAGCGCTACCGCTGCCGCTACTTCTGCAACTTCTGCAGCCAATAGTGCAACTACCGCTGCTGCTTCTGTGGCTGCTATTCAAACATCCGCAACTAGCGCAGCTGACTCGGCTACTGCTGCTGCTACCAGCGCAAGCTCTGCTGCAACATCAGCATCAAGTGCTTTAACATCACAGACTGCTGCTGCGACCAGTGCTACAAGCGCTGCCAATAGTGCAACAGCAGCTGCAACTAGTGCTACTTCAGCTGCAGCATCGGCTACAGCTGCTGCATCTAGTTCAACAGATGCAACTGCATCTGCAACCTTAGCCAACGATTGGGCAACTAAAACCACTGGAGCAGTTGCGGGTGGAGAATTCTCAGCCAAGTATCATGCACAGGCTGCAGCAACAAGTGCTACATCAGCATCAACTTCTGCATCTTCAGCTGCTACTTCAGCAAGCTCTGCAGCAACCTCTGCTTCTAGCGCAGCAACGGTATATGACCAATTTGATGACAGGTATCTTGGGTCTAAGACAACACCTCCAACATTGGACAATGACGGAAATACTCTCCTTGTTGGTGCGTTGTACTTCAACTCAAGCACTGGCGAAATGTCAGTATGGACTGGTTCTGCCTGGGCAGCAATCAACTCGGCTAGCGCATATTCAGCACCAACGCTTGGTTCAACACTCATTGCCTCTGGAACAACTATAACAACTATCAATGGCATGGTTGACATTGTTCTTAATGGACCAGGAAGTATTAAAGACGAACTAACCCTGCTTCTTATGGAAGCAATCTAAGAAAGGTAGTAACTAATGGCTACATTAACTCAGGCTCTTGCTAGAACAGCAGCAGCTACATCAAGTGCAACGCTATACACAGTGCCAAACACATCAACAATAACTGTTGTTTCGAACATTGTATTAGCTAATACAGCAACCTCCGCATCAACGGCAACTATTGCCATTGATGGAATTGCAATTGTTCCTGCAGTATCTATTCCAGCTAACTCTGTAGTTGGCTTTGATATGAAGCAGGTTATACCTGCTAATGCAACCCCGAAGACAATTACTGGTTTTGCATCTACAACTGCTGTGACAATCCACATCAGTGGAGTGGAGATTTCATAATGGCATTTAATCAATTTCCTCAAAAGGGTGGCATCCCAAGCGGTAGCACCGCTGGTCGCCCATCAGGTGCTGTAGAGGGCGACACATATTACAATGGTGAATTAGGACTTCTTGAGATTTACTCAGATGGTCAATGGATTCCATGTTCTGCGCCTGCTGGTATTCCTACAGTAAGCGCTGCAGATGTTGGAACATCTCGCGCATATACAAGCGGTGCTATTGTTTACACGTTTACGCCTGGAACAAATGGCGGTTCACCTTACGGATACTCAGCATTAGCAAGTTTAAGTGGAGCAAATTATTCTTCTACTGGAACAAGCACATCAATCACTCTTTCAGTTGGTGGACCAGGTGTTTATTCATATAATGGAACCGCTTACAATGGTTTCGGCACAAGCCCAGCTTCTCCTAGTGCAAATATTACTGTAACCACAGTTCCGCAAGCACCTACTATTGGTACTGCTACGGCTTCTGGGTCATTAAATGAATTAACGGTAACTTGGACTAATGCAGCAAGTGGTGGTAAAAATCTTTCTGCTATTACTATTACCCCTTATCTAAACGGAACAACTGCTGCTACTGCTAGAACTGCAGCAACTACAAGTTCTACTTCATACACATTTACAGAGGGACAACTAACAGGTGCTAGCGCTTATACTTTTAAGATTAAAGCAACCAACGCTAATGGCGATAGTTTAGAAAGTTCTGCATCAAATTCTGCAACAATGCCAAATTTTACAACTGTTAATTATCTTGTAGTTGCAGGAGGCGGTGGCGGAGGTGGTGAAACCGTTGGTGGTGGCGGTGGTGGTGGAGGTCTACGTTCTGGAACTGTATATGTAAATCCAGGTTTTGTGTTTACTGCTAGCGTAGGTCCTGGTGGTTCTGGTACAAATGATGCAACGCCTGCAACAAAAGGTACTAACTCATCATTAACTGGTAATGGAATAAGTATCTCAGGCACAGGTGGTGGTCGTGGCGGAAATTATGCTGGCGGGCAATCTGGTTCTGTAACTGCAGGTGGTTCTGGCGGTTCTGGCGGTGGTGCTGGAGATACTGGAAAAAGTGGTGGAAGTGGTAACGAAGGCGGTTACTCTCCAGTAGAAGGTTACAACGGCGGAAACTCTGGACCTCAATGGTCTGGTGGTGGTGGTGGTGGTGCTGGAGCAGTAGGCGTTTCGGCAACAACTGCAGGTGCTGGTGGAAACGGTGGAGCAGGTGCTTCAAGTTCTATTACTGGAACAGCAACTTTCTATGCTGGCGGTGGTGGTGGTTGTGGTGATAGCTCTGGTGGCACAGGTGGTTCTGGCGGTGGCGGTTCTGGTGGGTTTGGTACTACTAACCCTTCACAAGGTAATGGCTCAGCAAACTCAGGTGGCGGTGGTGGTGGAACCCGTGACAACAACAATGGTAATGGATATGCGGGTGGTTCTGGAGTAGTAATTTTAAGTTTGCCTTCTGCAGCAAGTTCTACTACAGGTTCGCCAACTGCTACACAAAGTGGTGGTAGATATATTTATCAATTTAATGGCAATGGCACTTTAACGGTATAAGGAGAAAACAATGGCACATTTTGCAGAGTTAGATAATAGCAATACTGTTATAGGTGTTCACCTTGTAGCAAATGAAGAGTTGCTAGTTAATGGTGTTGAATCAGAACAAAAAGGAATTGATTTCTTAAAAGATTTTTTTAAGGATGCAAATAAAAAGTTTGTACAAACATCATATAATGGAACAATAAGAAAACGATATGCTGGAATTGGGTTTAAGTATGACCCTGTTCGTGATGCATTTATTTCCCCTAAGCCGTATGAATCCTGGACATTTGATGAAGAAACCTGTAAGTGGATTTCACCCAAGGCAAAGCCCGCATTTCTTGAGGGAACAGTATATCTATGGGATGAAATTACAAAAGACTGGTTTGGCGTAACTCGCATTCCACAAGCATAAAATAGCAATTACACTTATTTCCAAAGGAGAAACAAATGAATGCACAATTTCAATCAATGGCACTATCTTGGTTTCGTGCAGCAGCATCAGCTGCTGTAGCGCTATACCTTGCAGGACAGACAGACCTTAAGGTCTTAGCAACAGCAGCCCTTACAGGCTTCCTTGGTCCAGTCCTTAAGTGGCTTGATTCTTCTTCAACAGACTTCGGTCGCGGAGCAGAGTAATGACTACCAACGAATGGGCTGGTATCGCCGTAGCGGTTACCACAATAGTCGCCAGCTTTGCTGGCTCTGTTCGTTGGTTAGTCAAGCACTACCTTGCTGAACTAAAGCCGAATTCTGGCTCAAGCCTGCGTGATGCAGTTGCAAGATTAGAACAAAGAGTAGACGACCTTTTCAAATTATTAGCAGATAAGTGATATGAATGAAACCAGTTGTAGCCAAGAAAGCCACGCCTGCTGCAATTGCTGTGCTGCGCCAAGCGACGGCATTAGCACCCAAGCGGAAGAAAGCAAGCGATGGGCTCCTGCCCAGTGCTGCTCATCTCAAAGCGAGTCCAACTTCGGACCACAATACTGGGCTAGCAGTCGACCTTACCCATGACCCAGTCAATGGGATTGATTGTGCTGTCATTTTTGAAAAGCTAAAAGAGGATGAGCGAGTTAGTTACTTGATTTTCAATAGCAAGATTTGGTCAAAGAAATTTGCCAAGCAAGGCAATAGAAAATATACAGGTAGCAACTCACACTCCAAACATCTGCATATTTCTATAGTTCCAGAAAAGGCTAATGACACAAGTCCTTGGTTCTGGTGGCTAAATCAACCTAAGTTGATTAATCAGGTTAAGGCTGTAGTCAAGCCATTACCAGATAAGAAACCTTATCCAAAGGAAGATACATCTAAGTGCTGTCAGCACTGCCCTAAGAAGTAGAGGATAGAACGTGGCAACAAATAACAAGGACCTTGTCGGCGACCTACCGATTATCCTCAGCCAAGCAATCCCAACTGCGCTTGTTAAATACAAGCGTGAGGATTTTGCTGCGAGCTATGCTATTGGTAATACGCCATGGCTATCTGGTGCATCTGACCAGAACCGCATTAGTCGTATCACTACGACATATCAAAAAGAACGTATCGACCAAGGTACATCTGCTGGTGAAAACTCTTTGTCTAACTGGTGGCTTAGGTCTGCAACCTCTTGGCATCATGGTGCAGGTGAACGTTACTACGATGCTGATGCATCTGACCAATACAGATTCTATGAATCTTACAATATTGATGTATGGACAACTGGTGAACTAAAGCTTCTTCCTAGAACTACACAGGTTTCTACTACTGCCATTACAGCAAAGCCAGCAACCGTAACTAATGGAACATTTTATATTCAAGGTAGTAACGTTTACTACTATAACGGCACAACTAACGCGGTTACTTCAACCGCTTTATCGACCACAGCCACAGCACAAGTATTAGCATCCGATGGTAACAGCGCCATTGTTGGTGCTAGTGATGGTGTTTACACTGTAAGCACATCAATGACTGTATCTCGTATATGGGCTAAGCCAAATGGCGTAACAAACTTTACAGTTCAGGCTATTGGTTTCGTTAAAGACCGCATTGTTATAGGAGTAAAAGAGGATACAACACAGTCTGTTGTGTATGAACTTTCCAGGTTCCCATCTTCTACGCCAACAACTATCGGTAATACTGAAGAACGGTATACCTTCAAGGATACATCTATAGTATGGAACTCTGTTGGCGAACTTAATAGCGCAATCATTGTTGGCTACACACTTGGTGCTATCTCACGTGTCTTATCTTTCTCAATAGATGAAACATCACCGCTTGCTGCAATCAAAGACCCAATAGTTATTGCAGAACTTCCACGTGGCGAAACGCTACATCAGATTCGTGCTTACTTAAATGAGTTTGTAGTTATGGCTACAACACAAGGTGTTCGAGTCGGAACACAAAGCACTGATGGGTTGAGCTTTACTTATGGACCACTCAATGTTACTGGTGATGTTAAGGATGTTGCATTCCATAACAGATATGTTTTTGCTGTACGCAACTATGCGATTAATAACACTAAAGGTTTATGGCGTATTGACCTTGGCACACCTATAGATAACGGTTATGCATACGCTGCTGACTTAAGCACAAATGGCTCTGACCTAGAGGGTATTGCTTTTATTGGAATTACTGCCCGCAAGTTTATGGTTGGTGCATCAGGCGTATGGGTTGAGCATGCTACCGAGCTTGCTACATCTGGAACAATTAGTTCTGGTTGGGTTCGTTGGGGTACTGCAGAAAACAAACAACCAGTATCTTTAGCTGTAAGAACAGATGGAACTGGTGGAACAATTGGATTCTCTGTTGCCGACCAGGATGGAAACACATCGGCTATTGAATCTATACCACTTGGTGGTTCTACTGACTTCCAATTATCAGCATCACTACAACCAGCAGACCACTTTGAAATTACATTAACATTAACAAGAAGCACCAGCAATGCAACTGTTGGTCCTTTAGTTGAAGAATGGCAGTGCCGTGCTCTACCAGCACCACTACGTTCTCGTACTATTACCGTCCCATTACTATGCTTTGAAGAGGAGCGCGATTCCAATGGAGTTACACGAGTATCAAACCCATGGGAACGCATTAACTATTTGGAACGCGTTGAACAAAATGGAGGAGCAGTACTATTCCAAGACTTTTCTTCAGGAGAAGAAAGAGTCTGTACTATCCGTGCTATTCAATTCGAGCAAACTGCACCTCCCTCTTTTGCATCGGGATTCGGTGGAATAGTTACAGTGCAGTTGCAGACAATTGATACTGAAGTACCTATTCAGTAATGGAAGAAAACAAACTAATATCCCTGGTTAGTCCAGGTGAGCGCCACCCCTTGGTCACGCAAGTTAGGGTAGCGCTGAATGTTGCTGGAGATGATGTGCTAGATGCTCCCCTAGCTGAAGTGCTTAAGGGTTTGCAGCATACGCTTTCCATCCCAGCAGTCGGGTGCATCAACTTAGCCACGCTGGATGCGCTCGCAGTTGCTCCGCCAGAATGGTAGGGAGCCAAAGAGATAGGGGGAACCATAACGGTTCCCCCTTCTTTTTGTTTTTAATCAGCAGATTTATCACCGTCAACTATTCGATGAGCCCAATCAAGACCAGCGTTCCATCCCTCCCAGTATCGCTTGTCTGGTAGACAAGCTCTGGAGTTGGGGTCCATCTTTGCGTAATCAATCTTCTTGTGGAATCTGTCAAGGATGTGTCCGTGCAATGCACTGAACCTTGGATAGAACTCATCCCATTCTTTGTTTACTTTATCTATATCTTTCACGGCTCGCCTTGAGCGAGCCTTTCCCGCCCTCCACCCCTCAACCTTATCACGGACTCGGTTAAAAAACAAACGGCGTGTCTTACCCGATTTGTCCGTGTTAGAGATTACACTGGTCATATGAATCAACTACCCCCACATCGTTCGTACAGTCAGCTTTCTACTTGGCAATCCTGCCCGCAGAAATACTACCTCAGTAAAGTCGCAATGGTCCCAGAGAAACCAGCTGTTTATTTGGCTGCAGGTTCGGCTGTCCACTCGATGCTGGAATGGTTGAATCATGAGTTCTATAGAGCCCAACAAGAATCTAATTGACCAGCGGGGAATACCCAGCAATGAGTGTATTAACTGCGGTTCTAATATCCAAATTATACGTGCCATCTTCCAAGACTATGAGCTCGTTATGTGGTTTACTGATTCTTTCTGTGCCACCTGTGGTTCCCCAATGACAACACCCACACCTGTGGATAACCCTGATTATACTCCGAAGGATGATGATGAATTTAGCTGAGAAGTGGCTTGACGTATTTAATGAATCTGTTAGAGTTACCGAAGAACAAACAGGTATTCCTAGTTCTGATTGGAAGACTGCTGGTCGTAAGACCGTAGCTCGCCCAGATGGGGAAGACCTAGCGTTCTGGCAGAGTGATGGACTCAAGCAGGTTGAGGCTTATCAGAAGTGGTATGCTCAATCTGGTT
>Ga0315903_10004386_pt1 | contig 18909 bp, 12 predicted proteins | sample LakEriMetagenome_7_FD_203524 | JGI IMG/M metagenome (GOLD analysis project Ga0315903, IMG submission 203524) | Freshwater fungal communities from buoy surface, Lake Erie, Ohio, United States - Buoy 2 MA119 | ecosystem: Environmental > Aquatic > Freshwater > Lake | place: USA: Lake Erie, Ohio...
TGCCGGTTGGAAAGGGTATCGTTGGGAAAGGATGAGCAACGGTTGTTGAGGTAAAACCCAGATAACCGTTTGAACCGATTCTGAAGGTGGTGACGTCATACCAGTAATAGTGGAACGGAAACCCGATCGTATAAGGTCCCCTGATGTTATCATCACCCATTCCAGACACCTGAACCGCGCCGGGTGCATTAGCGATATCGATCCAGTTATAGGCAGGACCATTAGGATCGTTGCTGTCGCGCCAGATATAACCATATGCATCAGGCCCTCCGGTGGTTTGTGCAATTACAGTAGCCGTGTTTACCCAAAGGGCCAGCATCAGCGACATCATTAAAATAGTAACAGTTTTTTTCATCGTTTTCTGTTTTTATGGTTATTGTTCAGGAACAAATTAAATCAAAATCAACCAAAAAAAGAAGAGCTGCCGGTAATCGGGCAGCTCTTTTCCTTCTTGAATGATAAATTCTTAAATCAATCCTTCAGAATGCTCAGTTTTCTGGAAATCAGTGCGTTTCCGGCTTTTACCTGAACCTGATAGATGCCATTGGTGAGATGGTCAGACTCAAGAGTCAGCAGATTATTGCCGGCAGGCATTTCCTGTTCATACTCATGAACGGTCTGCCCTAAGCTATTGATCACCGCAACATTCACTTTTTCGGATTTCACCAGGCCGATATTGATGTTAAAAGATCCTGCCGTGGGGTTGGGGAAAAGTGTCATGGTAGCGATGGCACTGACATCATTCAGTGAGGTGGGCAACTCATCCCACAATTTGAGATCATCCAATGCAGCTTCGATCAGACTGCCTGCTGCTGCATCTTCAGCGATGAACCGGATGGTCACAGTTGAAGTCGGCTGGATATAATCAAGGACTTTGAAGGCAAATCTTCTCCAGGAATGATCGGCAACATTGGTGTTCTCCACCGGAACGAAATTGACACCATCGCCGGAAATGGCCACCTGCCAGAAATCGGTTCCCGGAGTGGCTCCCTGATCGTTGGAATACCAGCGATGATAAGAGAATGCAGGATTGGTATAAGTGGAAAGATCATACTCGGGTGACATCAAAGTGGTTTTCCCGCCGTCCACATCATTCTCTCCGGCTCCTGCCGAAGGTGATGATGCGTTTCCGGTAACAGCACAGAACAAACCGGCAGGTGTATTCTGCACATCCGGCTGAACAAGTGCATTGCCTACATAGGACGGAACCGGTACATCTATGATCCACTCACCGGTGGTGGCATTGTCTCCGGGCTGACCCGTTTGCCAGGCTCCTGCGAAAGCATCAAAATCCTCATGGAGCAACAGATCGAAACCAACCATAATGTAGTAAGGAATGTTCGGATTGGTTTCATTGGCCTTGGAAGGTGTGATGTTGGTCAGGGTGCCGCAATTATCTTCCATGGCAAGATAATACTCAATGATGGTTCCTTTAGGCTGAGCCGGAAGCAATGCTTCAAAATTATTTCCACCGGTATTCGACATGGAAACCGAAGTAAAGGCACCGGTATTTCCGACACGGTAAAATACATTCACAGCTGTGGTTGTTCCAACTCCAGTGGCCGTAGCAGTTACTGAAACAGGTGTTTGTTCAGCAGCCTGAATAGCTTCCACGTGAGTAAGACTGATAGCTGCACTCAGGTTAATACCGTGAATGGCAAAACCGGAGGTGATGTCACAAAAATTAGGAGTACCGTTAGTGATGTCACCATCATTGTCATCGACAGTCAGTGTTTCAATCAGAACGTTTCTGTAGAGCGTTCCTTCAGTTCCGTCAGGACCGGTGATACCTGCGTAAAAAGTTTCCTTGAACAGGTCTGTCATCTGATTCAGGTTACCCAGATTCAGGTAGGTGTCCCAGAAACATCCGGCAATGATCTCGCCGTCGGCATGCACCTGACCTACCAGATCCTGTGGATAAACTTTCTTGTTCACATCATATCTTCTGACGAATCCTGCAGGATCATTATCAAAAAATCCGATTCCCAGAATGGGTGATCCGGTGATACCCAATGCCCAGATGTCGGCATAACCTTCATTCATGGCGCCATTCTGAAAATTGAAACCAATCGACTGGTAAAACTTATCGTTGATACCGTGACCGTATTCATGATAACATACATCACTGACCAGAGAAGTGGCATTACATCCGCCGCCGGCTGAATAAAAATTCACCGAACTTCCGTCATAAAACGCGTTGCAGGTACCTGATACGTCAACGTTGGCCGGAAGCGGGTAATCAAGACCGGTGAATGCAGGAAATTTAGACTTCATGAATTCGTGTACCTCGTTAATTGAATTGTAAGTACTGCGCTGACGGATGTTGGTGCTTGCATCAATACTGATGTTATTGGCTCCGGGAGTCAAATTTACAGACCATGACGGTGTAACGTTATTGGAACGAACCCTTACCCAACGACCTTCGAGCGAAAACGTGGCAGTGGTATTGGACGTATTGCTGAGATTCAGGAAACCCGCGTTGTCGGTGAAATAAGTAGTTCCCGATTCCACAATTTTCATATTCTTGAGCGGTTCTGTGGTTACAGGGTTGTAGGGATGCGTGAGATAAAGTGACCCTGTTACATTGATGTCGGTATTCGCAGCCATGTGCATGATTTCGTTTGCACGATAAAGCACTTCTCCGCTGTGAGCATCGATCAGTGTATAGTACCTGGCCGGGATATTCTCAGCATTCATGGCACTGACATGAATTTCATAAACCAGACGAAAATCGTACTTTCTGAATTTTGGAACCGGAAGGATTTTGAGTTCCGGATGTACCGATATACCGGTAATTCCCTGTACCTGATTGCTGGCAGCAGCACCTGCGGCCTGCGGAGATAAGGCAGGGTTGACATCTACTGAAATGTTACGGTGACATTCCAATGCAAACTGCATCACACGATAATCATGTGTCATTTTCACCTGAACATTAGTGTAAAGTACTTCAAGACCCTGGTATTGCTGCTTCCAGTTGGCGTAATGGTATTTACCACCGGAAACTTCCGACCTGAATTCAAGCGTACTCATCGGGATCATAAAACCAGAAAGGTTTGAATTGAGAAAGTTAAGCGCCGTGGAGCGAATGTCGGATCCGCCTACTGATACCGGCTTTCCGAATGCACGCTGAGGCATGCCACTGCTTTCATCGAAGATAACGTTCCAGTGACCGTTTCCGGCAACAAATTCCTGCCAGTAACCTGCACTCCTGAGTGAATTCTGATAGGTCAGATCCGGAAGTTGCTTCGGGTTTTCAATGAATGTTTTTTTCAAGGGGTCGGTATAACCTGCCACATGACCGTGACCATTAACCTGTGACCCTGCAAACGCCATGAGCAGGATGGCGCAGATGATTTTTTTCATGTTCATGCTTTTAATGATGAGGGGGGTTGTTATAAGTTTCAAATCTATCTCTTTAAAGGTATTTTTGCAGTGCCGGAACCTAAATGGGTTCAATTCTCAACACAATTTATTAGTAAAGTCCAATTTCATGAGCACCCGGGAAAACCACACGTACAAGCTGAAAATGAACCTGATGATCCAGAATCTCTTATTAACATCTCTGGGCACCTGTAAGTTTGTCATGCAGCATAAAAATCACTTCATCAATCAGGCCATTGAGCAATTCAAGCTGATCGACCGCAATCACATCGACAAGTTCATTGAAACTGTAAAAAATACAAGTCCGGGCCGTAGCATGTCAATGGATATCCATGACCAGATTTTGATTTATACGGCGATGGATATTACTTGCAAAACTTACCTGACCGACCTTGGCGATAAGCTGGCTTCGGTGAATGCACCTGCATTGGAATCTTCTAAATCAACCTTCGAAGATATCAGATCAACCGTATTGAAAGGCTGTGAATTTGTGATGGATGGCATGCGGGAAAGCCTGGCAGGCAATCCCGACTTCGAGGATCGTGTTGAGATTCTTGATAATTACCTGGTAGTGTAATCAGTGGTTCAGCGACTCACCAGCTTCCCGGCAACGGTTTTGCCTCCCGCGAAGGTAATCCGGTAATGATACAGTCCTGAAGCCAGCTTGCCGGTTTCAATTTTCGTTCTGCTGTCGTCTATCCTGAAATTAGCAACGGCCCTTCCGGCAAGATCAATGATCTCCAGCTCGGCAGTTCCAGTGCTCAATAATCCAGCATCGGAAATCACCACTTCGAAACTTCCGGAGAAAGGATTGGGAAGTACATGTATTCCTGCAGCAGCAGCGGGTTCCGCCACTCCTACTGTACCGATTTCAAAATTCTTATCGTTGATGTCAAAGAAGATATTTCCGTTGCCTTCTACCATGACTCTTGCGGTAGTGGTAAATACCGCAGGAACATTGACACTGTAGAAACCGTTGTTGGGTACCTGTGTAGCCAATACTGTCGGGAACGTTTGACCGCCGTCAGTAGATAACAGGATATTTACGAATGGTGTGTTGATGGGTGCCACATCTGAACCTCCGACATCCCATGTAACTGTTTCAATACCTCCCGACTGCCAGATAATACCGGTTACATTAGGAGAAGTCACGGCAAAGGCCTGACCGGTATTGATCACATCCACGCTATAAGGAGTATCATTATTGGTCACTCCTCCCCCGTTCAGCCTGTTGTCGCGCACCGTAAGCTTAAAGGAGAGTGTTCTGGCGTATGAAGGCTTTACTTCACCGATGGTTTGATTGTTGTTCAGAATATTGGTCAGTTTTGGAAACAGTCTGGTGGGTGATGTCACCGGATTAAACGATCTGAAAATGGGAGCGTTTCCGGAGGGATTGTTCCAGACTCCTGCAGGTCCGAGATTGTGCTGTTCCCAGCAATAAGTGATGGGGTCTCCGTCGGGATCAAATGCATCTCCGGTCAAACGGAAAGGAGTGAGATACGGAATGATGTAATTCTGAATCGGATTGATCACCGGAGGGGTATTTCCGGTTTGAGTCACTACAGGACAATTGGCCCCTACTCCGGTAGTGGTATAAATGATGATCTCATCAAAACTTTTGGTGTGGAAGTAGTCATCAGAATTGCTTTGCAAATTGTTGCTTCCGCAGATGCCGGCATAGGCCATAATAGTACTGCCGGAACCGGGTTCGTAAGCTGCATTAAATGCCCTGTTGCCACTGCAGGCACTCACTTCACAATTAAAGGTGTGATTGCCCCCATACTGGTGACCGATCTCATGCGCTACATAATCGACATCAAACGGATCGTTGATGGGCGATGACGAACCTGTTACACCTCTGGCTTTGTTGGAAAAATTACATACTACACCCAGTCCCGCGATACCCCCGCCGCCGGTGCTGAATACGTGACCGATATCATAATTACCGCCACCGATGTAACTGTTAACGGTAGTTTGATTTTGCCCAAGCATGGTTCCTCCGTTGTTATTAGTATAAGGATCTGTATTCGCATTGGTGAAGATGAGCGTATCGGTGTTCGCAATTAAAACCATTCTGATGGCAAATTCTCTTTCATAAATTCCGCTTACCCTGTTTACGGAAGTAACGATCCCCGCAAGGGCTCCTGCTACTGTTCCGCCGTAAAATGCGGTATATTCCCCGGTTGCGGCCATTGCGAGACGGTAAGTCTTCAGCTCACTGCCTATTGATTTCATCACACCGGGATCTGTCCCTGTGAGTCTTTGATCTTCTGTGGTAACAGACTGACCGGTAGTTTGACAATTGTACTCTTTTGAGGTCCGGAAATCTCTTTTATAATAGACCAGGTAGTGATCCTGATCTTCCAGCGAGTATGGATCAATAAAGTAGGTTCCGTTTGGTGTCAATACCATTCCGTGAAAACCAAACTGAGTAAAATCAAATCGTGCCGTCGCAGAGGGATCAGTGATACCCTGTCCGGCATAAGTTTGAATCATCGGATACTTAGCAGCCAGCTGAGGATGCATTACTTCTGACTTAAAAAGTGCGAATTCCTGAAAAGTGCCATCAGGTGCCGGAATGGAAATCACCAGTTGTTTTTGCCTGCTGTTGGTATAATCCAGCACCGGAGCAGCCATAAACAGCTGTGATAAGGATGCATGATCCAGCCGATAGCTCAGGTAAGAAACAGCATCAATCAGCCTTTCACCTTTGTATATCACTTTAGCATTTTCCATTCGCTGCCAATGACCATTTCCCTTGTCTGCGAAAGCGAAGCCTGAACTTAAAATGACAGTTAAAATGATGACTGAAATCCTGGTAATCGTTGTTTTCATAATGATGAAATTAAGATGGTAAATGATCTGGAATTTTACAAAGTAAACAAAATCAATCCTGAGTTTTATCCGGAATGTGTCACTTTTCAAAAGGTTGTTTGGCCCCCGGAGGCAGGTCTTTTTTATGATAAACAAGTATCAGATCCGATACACCCTTGCAAAAAGGATCTATCATCACCGATCCGTTTTCGGTAAGAATCATTGCAGTAATTCCCAACGGTGTGATTTCCAGCCTTATCTGCTCCGATGGACGATCAACCGAGTTACCGGAAAATGTTCTGATTTCCGGGTACCTGGCAGCCAGTTCAGGGGCCATGACCGTGGAGGGGAAAATTCTGTAAATGCCAAAGGCTCCATCCGGGGTGGGAACTGCCAGGAGTATGGTATCAGGCGCTTCTCCTTTAGCAGGATAATGGACTGAAAGCAAGTACGTTCTCAGCCGGGGATAGTCGGCTTTCATTAACCTGTAAAGTGTGGGAAGTATGCGCCCTTCGCAATGCATACTGTCGCCGGTAATGACGGTATCCTGAAAGAAAATACCGGTTTCCGGAAACTCCTGCAAGACTGCCGGTGGCTCTGATGCAGTGTCTTTGTGTGTTTTACAGGCTGAAACCACTGCCAGTATCGATACCATCAAAGCCACGAACAAAAAGTCCGATTTGAAAGAAATAATCATCTCCCAAAGTTAAACATTTGAGAATGGAACAGGGCTTGACACCGAATCACTAATTTTGTCCTTTGTTTTTCCCGCTACCCTTCATGACCGAAACTGTTACCACCACCAATCACAAAAAATACATCATCATTAAGGGTGCAGCTGTTCACAACCTCAAGAAGGTGGATGTGGCCATACCCAGAAACAGGTTTGTGGTCATCACCGGACTTTCTGGTTCCGGCAAATCGTCGCTTGCATTTGATACGCTTTACGCTGAAGGCCAGCGACGCTATGTTGAAAGTCTTTCCTCCTACGCCAGACAATTCATCGGCAGAATGGACAAGCCGGATGTTGAAAGCATCAAGGGTATCGCACCTGCCATCGCCATTGAACAAAAAGTCAATGTTCGCAATCCCCGTTCAACGGTGGGAACCACTACTGAGATATATGATTATCTCAAGTTGCTTTTTGCCCGTGTGGGAAAAACCTTTTCGCCAGTCAGCGGAAGTGAAGTGAAGAAACACAATGTTTCAGATGTGGTGGACTTCTGTTCCGGACTTCCCGAACAGAGCAAAGTGATGATCGTCGCTCCTATGGTCATTGCCGAAGGAAGAGAAATCAGAGAAGAATTATCGATTTTACTTCAGAAAGGATTCACCCGAGTCATTTCCGAAAACGAGATCAAAAAAATAGAAGACCTGCTGGAATCGCTTCCCGCTGCAGCGAAAAAGAAAAAAACCAAGGCAACAACTTCCGGTACCGAATCAACATTCATGATCCTCGTCGACCGCTTTGTAACATCATCTGAAATGGATGATGAAACAGCAGCCAGAGTGGCCGACTCCTGCAACACGGCTTTTTTCGAAGGTCATGGAGAGTTGCAGGTGCGATGGACTGATCAGAAAGGAAAAGACAAAAGCGCTTTGTTCAGTAACAAATTTGAAGCAGACGGCATCACCTTTGAGGAACCCTCCACCCTGCTCTTTAGTTTCAATAATCCGTTTGGCGCCTGTAAAAAATGCGAAGGCTTTGGATCGGTGATCGGCATTGATGAAGATCTGGTGGTGCCGAACAAAAGCCTTTCCATCTATGAGGGCGCAATAGCCTGCTGGAAAGGTGAAAAGATGAAAGAATGGAACGACAGACTGGTGAAGGCTGCTCACAAATTCGATTTCCCGGTTCACAAACCGTTTTTTGAATTGAGCAGTTTTCATAAAAAGTTACTGTGGTCAGGCAATGCTCATTTCGAGGGGCTTGATGATTTCTTCAGGCATCTTGAGGAGCAGAGTTACAAGATTCAGTACCGGGTGATGCTTTCCCGCTACAGGGGAAAAACCACTTGTCCGGAATGTCTGGGCACCCGACTCAGGGCGGATGCCAACTATGTGAGGGTTGCGGATAAAACTGTGACAGATCTGGTGCTGATGCCGGTATCCTCCTGTCTTGATTTTTTCAGAAAGATCAAACTGAATGCATCAGAAAAGAAGATCGCTTCCAGGATATTGATTGAGATTACCTCACGACTTCAGTTCCTGTGTGATGTTGGTTTAGGTTACCTCACACTAAACAGACTATCGAATACCTTATCGGGAGGCGAATCACAAAGAATCAATCTCGCCACTTCACTGGGCAGCAGCCTGGTGGGATCCATGTATATTCTGGATGAACCCAGCATTGGATTGCATTCCAGAGACACAGAAAGACTGATCGGTGTTTTGAGATCGCTGCAGGCATTGGGCAATACCCTGATTGTAGTGGAACACGATGAAGAAATCATGCGTTCGGCAGATTCATTGATCGATATGGGCCCGATGGCCGGAACTCACGGTGGAGAACTGGTGTTTCAGGGAACTTTTGAGGAGCTTTCGGCGTCGAACAGCCTGACAGCACAATATCTTACCGGACGACTGGAAATACCGGTGCCACAGCGTAGAAGAAGCTGGAAGCAATTCATTGAGATCAATGGTGCCAGGGAAAATAACCTGAAAAATGTGAGTGTTAAGTTTCCTTTGGGAGTTCTCACTGTTGTCACCGGTTTAAGCGGATCAGGCAAGACATCACTTGTCAGGAAAATATTGTATCCAGCCATCAAGAAAATACTGGGCGGTTACAGTGACCAGACCGGCAACTTCGACAGACTGCACGGCGACATCGGTCAGTTATCGGATGCAGAAATGGTGGATCAGAATCCTATCGGAAAATCCACCAGATCAAATCCTGTCACTTACATCAAGGCATACGATGAAATCAGGGCGCTATTCGCTGATCTGCCATTGTCCAGGAACCGATTTCTCAAACCTTCTCATTTCTCATTTAACGTTGACGGGGGCCGGTGTGATGTTTGCCAGGGCGAAGGTGAAGTTACCATAGAAATGCAGTTCATGGCCGATATTCATTTGAAGTGTGAGGCGTGCAACGGCAAAAAATTCAAGGAGGACATACTGGCCGTAGAATACAACGGTAAAAACATAGACGACATTCTCAACATGACTGTTGATGATGCCATTTCTTTTTTCAACAGTCCCGTTAAAACAAAATACTCCAATGCCGCCGAAAAGATCGCGTTAAGGCTGCAGCCGTTGGCTGATGTTGGATTGGGTTACATACGCCTCGGACAATCGTCGAGCACACTGAGCGGTGGCGAAGCTCAGCGGGTGAAACTTGCCTCCTTTATTGGCAAGGGAAAAAGTGCAACGGGTACTCTCTTTATTTTCGACGAACCCACCACCGGACTGCATTTTCACGACATCGGCAAACTGCTGGACGCGTTCAATATGCTGATCAGACAGGGTAATACCATTGTGGTCATTGAGCACAATCTCGACGTAATCAAGTGCGCTGACTGGGTCATTGATCTTGGACCGGAAGGAGGCGAAGGCGGCGGCAGGATCGTATTTGAGGGTACACCGGAGAATCTGTCGAAAAGCAAGTTTTCTGTGACTGGATCCTACCTAGTTAATAAATTGAAATAAAACCTTTGACAACTAATAAATTTTTCAAAAAAACCTGAAATTTTCATCAAGAACTGAAAGTAAATTAATTACTCCATAAACAAAAGTATCAAGAGGATAATAAAGTCAATTATAATAAATATTTATAAGTAAAATCAGAAAAACCTACTGGATAATTTATAGTAATAATGAGTTTTCAATTTATTCATCCATGATTTTTTTTCATATTGTTTTCTGTAATCATTTTTTCTGGCAACAATGAATTGATAATCTTCGGACGTGTAACCCAGTGAATAAGATTCCACCTGTTCTATATAAAAATTATTTGAAAATAAAGATTCGGAAAGGAATTTCAAACTGATTGGCAAGTCAATCTCCTGCAATATATCCTTATTAGTTTCATGTAAATACTCCAATGCTTTTGGATGAGGTATATTAATAAAAAGCTTTGAGTCGGCTTTAGAAATTCTATTAACTGATTTCCATAATTGATCATGCAACTCAAGTGGAATATGCTCAATTACATCAGGTAAAATTATACTGTCAAATAGACCGGGAGGAGTCCATTTTGTGATGTCCTGAGATAAAAACTCAAGATTGTCTACTTTCTTATATTTATACTGATTTAACTTAATTATCTCCTCACTCAAATCTGCGGCTAAAATCTTTCCTTTAGTTAAATACTTTGAAATAAGAATACTCAATGCACCAGCTCCACAGCCAAGTTCTATTACCTGTTCATCTGGACGCAGTCCATACTTCTTTAATTTAGATATAATTGCATAATGTCTGGAGTTGGGTTTATTCAATCCTTTTCTCTCTAACTCGACCCAAAGTTGGTCATAATAATCTTTCGACTTTTGACTTATGTTTTCCATTATTAAAATTAAATTATTAGAACAAAACTGACGTAAAATTAAAATCCAAGATTGATTTGAAATTATATTATAGATTCATGCATGGTAACTAAATGTTGTGTAAGGCAAATATTCAATATTCCGGAAAATATAAATTACAAAACGTTTAAACTTCTAGTGGTAAAATGAACGAAAAAAATAACTGCCAAAATTATCAGATTCTAATCTTGCCAAATATAATTGATTGGGGTTAAAAAAAGAACTAATACAAATTGGTGAATCTTTTGAATTAATCTTAGCCTTAAAAACTAACGAGCCTTTAACATCAAAAATATCTAAAATGTGAAATTCGTCAATTTTATCTGAAAACTCAATTAAAATAGAATTTTGCTTTAAGTTGAAAACTAATTTCGGTTTTATATGGCCAATAGTATTATTATTGATAGCAGTTACATCCACAAACTCCCACCAATCTGAAAGAAAGCCTGTAGGCGCATCAATATTTTTACCAAGACCTGCAAATATTCTGGTCCCCAAATTCAAAGCTATTGCATAAGTCCTGTTACCTCCCAAAAAATCCAACTCAGAATGCCATAAATTGTTTTGAATATCATAACTGAAGAATTCATCGTTAATTAAAATTTGGCCAGAGTTTAAATACGCACCACATCCAAAATATCTTTTATTGTTATAAGTAAAGGTCATATGCCCAAAAGAAGAAGAGCCAGGATAGCTGGATTTATAACTCCAAAAATCACCAAATGGCTCATATTCCCATAATTCATAAAAATTTATTCCTGTGTCTTCTCTTACTCCACCCAATAAATACCCTTTACTTAAATGAGCAAAACCAACAGGATTCTGCCTGGGTAAACCAGGTAGTGACGCAATCGACAACCAACTATTATTGGTAATATCATAAGAATAAAAATCATTAAAGTAATTAGATCCCGAACCCTTACCCATTCCAATATATGCTATATTACCTATTACAAATGATGTACCTGTATATCTTGGAGAACCCGGGAATGCAGGAAGTTGACTCCACTGATTCATTACAGGATCATACTTCCAGTGATCAGAAAGGTAACTAGACTGATTATATCCCAAAAGTACATATCCGTTTCCGGAAACCTGATAAGAGGAAGCTGCATATCTGCCGGAAGCCGGAAGACTTGCCCTTTGAGTCCAGGTATCCGAATTAGCATCATATTCCCATAAATCATTCATCGATATAACATTGGAGCCATCGTAAAACAACCCTCCCCCAATATAACCTGAACTTCCAACTGAGAAACCATGAGGCGCATATCTGTTTCCTGGAGAGAATGAGCTCTTAGGAATCCATGACATTACTTGGCCGTTAACAGAGAGAAAAGAACTTAAAAAATACATCAATAAGAAAACAACTTTGAGCTGGTGAAAATCCATAGCTTACTTTATAAAATTAAGTTATCTATTAAAACAAACCCATGATTTAAGAATCTTTCTAAACAAAGTTAATATTTTCCTTTTATGCATATATAAAAAATTCAAAGGCCTTTTTCATCTTTCATCATTCTGTATATAGTTGATTTTCCGATATTTAATTGTTGAGCAGCAATTATCACATTACCGTCGTTCAGATCCAGGTAATGCCGGACAATTTTCCTCGTGTAATCGTCCATGGTTAATCCAGCTTCAAAAAACCTGAACTCAGTTAGATGGGAGTTTAAGTGAATGTCAGTACTCTCTATTGTATTTCCAGAAGCAATTACACAAGCCAATTCAACCAACGATTTCAATTCCCGAACATTTCCCGGGAATTGATAATGCATCAATTTGTCTTTAGCATCAGAAGAAAGTGTTTTTTGAAGCAATTTATTATCATCACAAAAACGTTTTATAAAAAAGGCAGCCAAAAGAAGTATATCATTCCCTCTGCTTCTTAATGGAGGTAATGATATGGTTAATCCGAAAATTCTGTAAAAAAGATCTTCCCTGAAGTTACCTTTATCTACTTCCTCCCTGAGATTACGGTGCGTAGCCACGATGACACGGTTATTGACCTTAATGGACTGATTGCTACCAATACGGGTAACTGATTTTTCCTGTAAAACCCGCAGTAATTTAACCTGAAGTGACAGGTCCATATCACCGATTTCATCCAGAAAAATGGTTCCGTTATTTGCTTCTTCAAACTTACCCGGCCGGGCTGTCAGTGCTCCTGTGAAAGCTCCCTTCTCGTGACCGAACAATTCACTTTCGGCCAGTTCTTTCGGGATCGCTGCCATATTGATGGCTACAAACTGTCCTTTGTTGTAATCAGAATTATAGTGAATTGCCTTGGCAATTTCTTCTTTACCGGTTCCTGTTTCTCCGGTGATGGTAACAGTGAGATTATTGTGCAGAGATTTTTCTATCAAATCAAAAACCTTCTGCATCAATGGAGAATCGCCAATGATGTTTGTTCTGTAATCGAAGCGGGTTTTTACCGCCTTTTCCAACTGATTCAATCTCGACTTGATCTGAATTCCGTCTTTAATATGATTGATCGTATTTAAGAGACGTTCCCGGATATCCTTGCTCTTGACAAAATAATCATACGCTCCGTCTTTCAGTAACTGTAAAGCTGTTTCGATTTTGTCCTGTTCTGAAATGACGATAACTTCTGATGAGGGACAGCTTTTTTTGATTTTTTGCAGTAAATCGGCACCGGTCATGTCGGGCAAACCAAAATCAACTGTTACTACATCAGGCATTTCATCCAGATGACTGATACAACTTTTTCCATCACTGAATACTGTTACCTGATGATCAGGATTCAAAGACAGCGTATAGTTCAGATATTCTCTGTACCAGTCATCATCCTCAACAATAAAAATCTTCAGCTTAGTCATTAGACAGTTCCATTAATTCTATGTATTTCTGCAGTTAATTGTTTCTTCAGGTTATTGTATTCTTGATCCAGCTTTTCGATAGAATGAGCTAAAGTCTCAAAATCTGCACCGCTTTCGCAGTTTTGCTCAATTTTCTTCAACTCCGATGCCAGTTCCTCCAGCCCAAGTTGTCGGAATGAACCGAGCATCTTGTGGGCGGTCTTACCGATCTGCTCTGCATTACCTGTTTTGAGATGAAATTTCAGGTTGTTGACGGATGCATAAGTGCTGGTCAGAAACAGATTCAGCATCCGCAAAACATAAGCCTGGTCACCGGCTGAAGCTTTGTACAACTCCGACAAATCGTAAGGCCGTGAAACCGGCTCGGGAACGATAACTTCGTCTTTTTCTTTGACGGTCGGTTTTCGCGTTACATCCTTCCTCCTTTCAAGAACCTCAGTTGCTTTACTGATCAGTTCATTTCCCGAAAACGGCTTGGCAATTAAACCATCAAACATTCCGCTTTGCACTGACGCCTCATCTTCTGGTCTGATATGTGCCGTCATCATGATCACCGGTACCCTGAAGGAAACCCCATCCGATTTCGCACGCAGTGACTCTATCACTTCAGGACCTGACATCATAGGTAATTGCCTGTCTATGATCAGTAATTGGTATTTACCTGAAGTCAGTCGGTCTAACGCCGATTGTCCATCCGCCACTGATTCAGTTTCGGCACCACACTGAGAGAGATAATGCACTACAAGTTCACCAATGAGCGGATCGTCTTCGGCTACCAGTACCCGAACACCCCGGAGTGCGGTACTGTCGGGCTCCTCAGTAAAGGATTGCTCCGAAAACTGCTCATCACCCCATTTGTAAGGTACCCTTACCTTGAAAACAGAGCCGAGTCCGGACTGACTTTCCACTTCAATGGAACCATTCAGCTGCTCGATGATCCGTTTGGATATGGCAAGTCCGAGTCCGGTGCCGGCTCTGCCTTTTTCACTGTTGGGATCTGCCTGTTCGTATTCCTCGAAAATGGTGCTCAGTTTATCCTCGGAAATGCCACATCCTGTATCGGATACTTTAAATATGAGTACGGGATGGTGCTGTTCGTCTACAAGAGTTGCAGTAACGGTAACGCTTCCTTTGTCGGTGAACTTGATGGCATTCCCGGTGAGATTATAAAGCACCTGTTTCAGGCGGACAGGATCTCCAAACAGTATGGCTCCGGATACTGGCTGGGCGTAAAACGAAAGTGCAATATTTTTCTCTCCAGCTTTCCATGACAGCGCTTCATGAACCTCAGCGAACACCGCATCAACTCTGAATGACTCTTCCGAAAAACGCAATTTGCCGGATTCGATCCTGGTGAAATCCAGCACATCATTTACAATGGCCAGCAAATGACGCGATGAACCCAATATCGCGGAAGCGGTCTTGATAGAGCCCTCATCGGTTGTTTCGTTTTTCAGTTTTTCCGAAAAACCTATGATGGCACTCAATGGTGTACGGATTTCATGACTCATGGTAGCCATGAATTCTTCCCTTGCGGCAGCCAGCTTGTCTGATCTGGCTCTTGCCTCAGCCAATTGCTTTTTCCTGCGACCCGCAACTTCAATTTCAATGAAAATGACAATTAACAGGATAACCACTGCGATTAATCCGATGAGAAGTGCCCGCTGTAAAATTTCCCCCGACTTTCTGGCAGAGTCACGCAACTCATCGGCCAAAGAAGCCAGACGTTGGCGCTCCAGTGTTTCCAGCTCTCTGATCAATGTTACGGCCTGCTCTGTCAGCACCTGGTCTTTGGAAAGCAATTCCGCTTCCATCAACTGCTGTTCTGCCAGCAACCGCTCCTCTTCTTCTTTGACTTTCCTGATATTCTTTTTGTATTCCTCCATGCGCTGATTGCGCTCCTGCAAAAGACTGTCGGTTCTGGCCTGCATCGACTTTCTGCTGAACCGCGAGGAAAACATTCTTTGAAAAAGATTTCCCGATTCAATGCGGACAGGAATTGAATCGGAGATGACACCCGGCTGCAGTTCAGAAATACGGTCGAGCGATTGCATGACTTTACGATTGTAGTTGATTCCGGCAAGGTCATGATACAACTGCGCCTTCTGGGTTACGATTTCAGAGAGGCTTTTCAGCAAGGCACCTTGTGTTCCAACAGCATTCACCGCAAGAGTATCAATGACCGACTGGATGCTGTCCTTCCGGTCGATGAACTCTGCGAGAATATTTTCATCGGAAGATGACTGATAAGCTTTTAACGAAGCAGCTGCTGCATTGAAAGTGTTCCAAAGCTCCTTGATCGTGATCAGCTGCCTGTCGGGAAGAGTGCCTTGCTCCACCTTATTCACCAGCTGCGAAACCTGATCCCGGGTATTGTGCCAGACATACCACGACAGCAGCGCCATGCCTGTAAAAAGAATAATTACGAGAATTCTGATGCGCCAATGCTGATTCATGCCCGGGTGTGAGTTTTCGAATGTAAACAAATTGTTTCATTTTGGGAAAAAGAACCTCCTGCTTTTTCCTAATTCGGGAACGAATATTGGTTTTCCATTATTGGGCATGCCACGATTTTAATTAATAACTATTGATTGTCAGATACTTAACAAACCAATGTCATCTTCCTGAATTTGTGGCATCAGTATTAGTATAGTATGGACAAACAAACCCATATAAAACACAAAGCCATGAAAAAGATCTTAATGACCGGAGGAATTGTAGCTGCTGCGGCGCTCTTGCTGACCGGATGCGAGAATTACAAAGATGAACTTACTGAAATGACGAATACACGTGACTCCCTGATGGCTGTTTCCAATGCCAAGGATCAGTCGATCGAAGAGTTTATCAATTCCTTTGAGGAGATTGAAAGCGGATTGTTCGCCATCACCGAAAAGGAGAACCTCGTCAGAGCGCAATCTGACAAGAACACGGAAATGACTGCTGATCACAAAAGCCGTATTCAGGCTGAGGTGTCACTGATCGGACAGATGCTGGAAGAAAGCAAACAAAAAACTGCCGAGCTGACCAAGAAACTCAAAAACTCCAACTTCAGAGTGGCCAAATTTGAGAAGATGATTGCTTCACTGAACGAACAGATTGCAGCAAAAGATCAGCAACTGGCAACACTCGGCACTGAAATCACGAATCTGAATCTGAAGGTGGAATCACTCAGCGGTAACATTGCCGCACTTGAATCACGTGAGGTGACCAATACTCAGATCATCGCCGACCAGACAGCCCGTCTGAACAAAGCATACATCGCGGTAGGCGACTACAAAAAACTCAGAGATGATCAGGTAGTGACACGTGAAGGCGGTTTCCTCGGTTTGGGAAAAGAAGAGAAACTCGCTTCCACCATCAATAAAGAAGCCTTTAGTGAAGTAGACATCACCCGCATTCAAACCATTCCGCTCGATACAAAAGAAGCTGAACTGGTTACTGTACACCCTGCAGGTTCTTATTCACTGGAGAAGCAGGATGACAAGGTACGCGAGCTCGTCATTACTGATGCCGATAAGTTCTGGAGCACCAGCAAGTACCTGGTAGTAATGACCAAGTAAAAGATTCATAAAACAGGGGACGACCCGTAAAGAAGTTGCTTTTCAGGTTGTGTAAGGGGTGGGGCGCAAGCTCCACCCCTGTTTTTTTAGGAACAGCTCAAAAGTTTGGGAAGCTGTATTGCAGTTATTACTTTTCTTTTTTATCTTTCACCAATCTAAGTGCACTTGTCACCGATCATAAGTAAATGCGCCCATGGAAACAGCAACTACACTGGACCCGGTTCAGGACGAGCTTCGGAAAATGATCAGCAAAGGAGATGAAACGGAAAAGATCCTGAACTTCCTGCTCAATGCAGGGATTGACCCGCAGTCAGCCAGCGAAATGATCATTCGTGAACGGGGGGCTCACCTGAAGAAAAGAAGGCAACGGGGATTCATTCTTGGTGCAGCAGGGTCAGCAATGCTTTTGATTGGTTTTCTGCTCACGGTGATCTTTTTCCACAGCGGGGTCAACTTTCATTTTGTCATGTATGGCCTCACTTCTGTTGGAGCCATCCTCCTGATGGCCGGTCTGGTTGAAGTGATTGGCTGGTAATCAGACCAAAAGCTATTTTTCAACACCTGTTACCATGACAGGCAATTTACCTAACTTGCCATGCCGGGCACGTTCCCGACCATCTTGAACCCTAGCCAACCTAAAACTCAATGCCCTGTTTCTTAACGGATGTAAATTCCATTGATCCGGATCAGCCGTTAACACCCACTTTTCAAATTCACCGAATCCTGAGCCGCACAGTAATTATTTTCTTCCTGCTGTTTGCCGTAAAACCGGTGATGGCTCAAAATACGGTCTACTTTAATCCGGAAAAAGATGCTTCCTTCTTTTTCAAAGCCGGTTTCGGTTATGGGATAGCCAATAATCCGGTTTATGATCAGAGTGAAAATAAAATCCGTGGCGGCGTTACCCTGAATGCATCATTGGGCTATCGGTTCCATGAAAGATTCAGTATCGCGTTCGGCCCTTCCTTCTGGATCGAAGGCAAAGATGTCATGGATAACTCTGCCTCCAACAATGAAGTACCATCAAATAAAAGAACCCTTGTAACTCTTGACGGCTATTATCAGCCATTTCAGAAACTCCCGCTTCAGATCAAACTGGGCGCAGGTATTGGGAGCATGGTGTATACTCCAAGTCAAAAGGTGGTCACATCCGACAACAACGGTATTTCAAAAACAGAGATCACTAATGGCTTCGCAGCAGCGGCCGGGTTAATCTACAGGATTCGTGTCGCTCAAAAACTCGATTTATATCCATCACTGAATTTCAACTACGGAAAACTGGAACCTCAGAAAATCCCCTACTCTTCCCTGATCAATCACCATCAGGCCTCCATTGTTGCAGATTTACGAATCAGCGCTTTTATCTTTTTCTAGAGAATTTAAATCTTTATAGATCAAGGATTCTTCAGGCAATATTTTCACCTGCCGGGCAAGCTATTGAATTGAATTTGGTAACCTATCAGCTACAATTCCCTTTAAAACTATTTCAAAATTGAGGACGCAAGGCATTGCGTCCCTCCAGAACCGATGGCTGGTATTCCTGAAAGGACGCAAGGCATTGCGTCCCTACGGAACCGAGGATTGGTATTCCTGAAAGGACGCAAGACATTGCGTCCCTACGGACCCGATGATTGATATTCCTGAAAGGAAGCAAGGCATTGCGTCCCTACGGACCCTATGGCTGGAATTCCTGAAAGGACGCAAGGCATTGCGTCCCTACGGACCCGAGGATTGGTATTCCTGAAAGGACGCAAGGCATTGCGTCCCTACGGACCCGAGGATTGGTATTCC
>Ga0315903_10004387_pt1 | contig 18908 bp, 20 predicted proteins | sample LakEriMetagenome_7_FD_203524 | JGI IMG/M metagenome (GOLD analysis project Ga0315903, IMG submission 203524) | Freshwater fungal communities from buoy surface, Lake Erie, Ohio, United States - Buoy 2 MA119 | ecosystem: Environmental > Aquatic > Freshwater > Lake | place: USA: Lake Erie, Ohio...
AAAGGTCCCGCCTTTTGCTAAGAAATGTCCGTGACCCCGATGCGTACTCGCAATAACATCATCCTTACTAAGTTGACTACAAATACCGCTAGCAATTGCCTCCTGACCCGCATAAGAGTGAACGGGCCCGAAGATAATACCGTCAAGGGAGAGGCGGGTTACCAAGTTCTCAAATTGTCTGATGGAGCTCATTGACCTAAAGAGCTCAGTGAGCATTTGATCATCTAACATGACGTTAATCACTAAAGCGTACCTTTGAAGAATTAAAAGACAAGTACGAAATACAAATTTCCTATCCGCAATAGCAGTAGGGGATTTAAGGAATATTGTTATCTCGATGAATCGTTACTGAACTGATTTCTCAAACTCCTTCAATTGTGCTCTCACGTATCTTTCAAGTGACTCCTGCAACGGTCCCAAATCACATTGAGCGGCGGAACCTGGAACAAGCCGCCTGTCATTTTTAGGAGTAGATGGATGGTCAGGGATCAGTAACTCCTGACCTATAAGCCAAGCAAATTCGTTTGCGACATGCCACCATGTGTAAGAGCTTCGAGCTGAAAAGTGAAAAATACCAGGGGGTCGATACACAATAAATTCTAAAACTCTTTCTGAAAGTGTTAGAGCATCAGTGAATGAAACATAGTTACTAGAATCGGGCGAGACTTCTTTTCCGTTGAGAATACTTTCGAACAGTCGACGAATCGTGTTTCTTTTCGAAATAGACAAACCGAATAATGGGCCAAAGCGCAAAATTGAATACGAGGAGGCGCTACTTAGTATTCGCTCCTCGGCCTCCCGCTTCATCTTACCATACACAGTTGAGGGAAGTGGCTCTGATTTGGAATCAAATGGGCCTAGCTGGGACTCCCCAAATACAGAATCTGAACTTGCGTGTACTAAATGAAACTCATAGGTACTAGAGAGGGATGCAAGCCATTCCGGGAATTTTACGTTTATCACGTATTCCGTACCATCCAACATGGTGCTAATAGTGCTTGGAGGCAACTTTATGGCGCAAGCATTCACAACGACTTGGGGTTTGAAATCTGAGATTCTTTCCTCGACAGACGGAAAGTCTCTGCAATCCACATCCACGGACGAGGGGGCATCTATTTCGTGCGACACACCCCCTGTCTTGAGTAAAGAAGTGCCGAGAATCCCGCTTGAACCAAACACGAGAATACGCATGTTAACTTGTCGGGGAAACCATCTAACGATATCCTTTTGGACAGAAATCTATCTCTACACTCACTCTAGTCACGGATCGGTGAGAAATTCCCTGATGAAGAGTCAGATGATCAAATAAAAAACTATCACCCTCATTCATGTTAAGGTTTACTGCAGGCCGTGTGTTTATGAGCGAATTGAACGCCTTGTTACCTTGAGAATCAACAACTACGACATACTTGCCCAATAGGTCCTCGTCAAATTGAAAAAACTGGAGTCCCGGGTTTGAAGAATCGCCCCATAAAAGAGTCCAAGTCTTGAATGCTCTTTTACCTTCGTAGTCAATATTTAGAAGCTTGTCAAACCAAACGTCTGCATGCAGTTGTCCCACATCACTACTTTTACTCGGCCTCACGACTCTAAAGTACACCTCGGGCCGGCCTTCGAATCGTCCAGTGGGCAATTTAACATCGGTAAGCTTGTAATCACCCAAGTCTTCAAGAAACCCTTGTATGGAATCAAGCTTGACGATATCCCTAGCATCCCTTTCAGAAAATACTCGTGACAATTTCGAACCAAATAGCGTCTGATGAGTCTTGTCATCCACCAAGCAGTGATAATCGCAGAGGTTAGGTATCTCCTTTCCGACTTTAGCTTCTATTAGACTCTTAACTTTTGACTTGAGCGTAGCGAAGTCTGAATCCGAAAAAATTTTACGTGCCTCTACCGCGCCTCTAGCTAATGAGGGTTGACTATACCACCGTAATTTAGAACTCGTCATTCTCTTTTTTCATTGAGCATACAACAAAAATATAATTCGCCATCCTTGAATAGCCTGTATGAACTACCTCATCATTCATAGAAAAAGCGAAAACACAATCAAAGTAATTTCTACAAAATGACACAAGATCCTCTTGTGTTTTGCAATTTATATGCCCGGCCTTAGATGCCGGAGAGGCATATACTTGCGATTCGATTGAGGGCATACCGAGGACGAGCGTTCCAGTCTTGGCGAGCGGTTCTAATAGTCTTCTCAGAAATCTATGCTCAACGTCACTAGGGACATGCTCAAGTACATCGAGGGCGAAAACCCCATCAAAACGTTGCCTAAATGGATTTTTGTCAGTTACAGGGTCCCAAACATGAGTGGATAAGCTAAATCTGGCAGGTATCGGCCTAGCGGATATTGAATCAATCATGCGGCTATCCATGTCTGAAACTGTCATGCTGTCTACATGTTGCCGGACCAACCGTGAGCCGAACGCGTCTCCACAACCCACCTCCAGTACGCTGCTATAACCGTTGAATATCTTTGCGACGAACTTGTACCTGGATAGCACAAAGCAAAGACGCTTGGGGTCATCGTTATAGGTAAACGAACTCATTGGCCCGAGCTGAACTAAGCCATAGTTACGTTCGAAATCGTCTAGAACCTCGTACTGGAACTCTAAGTAGCCACTCGTCATCATTAATCCCGCAGTCGTTAATGAACCTGCTATATAAACTTTTCAAAAAATGGCAAAGGACATATGTGTGGCACCGAAAGCTTCCTTAATCTTTTCTGAATCAATCCTGAGTGGCGCCACGCAAGAACGATACATAGATCCGAACTTCTTAGCTCTGTATTATCTTTGACGGGGATGCCGGACCCGGGGGCATACAATCCCTGCCTGCCAGGATTATCGTCAACGATCAATTCTATCCGGTCTTCAAGGCCAAGGTATTTTATCAAAACGGTCCCAGTTGCAGAGGCCCCATACCCCACTAACCGTTTGTCGAGGTTGTTCTCGAGAAACTGATGTGTTTGATGCTTTATTAGTTCAAGATATCTGTAAAGGTTATTCCACGTCGCTAGCGCGTTAATTTCGACTAGCGACTCTTTATACAACCAGTAATCTACCGCAGCAGTCTCGGGTTCATCTTCCTCGTGGGCCAGAGTGAACCTATAACTGCCTCCTTTAGTGGGGAGGAGGTCAATCTTGGTGATGTTAAGACCGCTTCTACGTACTAAATTCCTAAATGAAAGCGCGCTATGATAGAAATAGTGCTCATGATAAATGTAATCAAATACAACATTTTCAAGCAAACTTAATGCTGACTGCACCTCAACGATAATGGCACCGCCCGTTGCCAGTAAAGACTTGCATAATTTCAGCTTACCTAATAGGTCGGGGATATGCGAGAAACAATTATTTGCGATTATTAAAAACGCTTTCTCTTCGCCGAGCCTAACCTTAACATCTTCGTTAAAAAACGAGTTTAAAATTGTTACTCCGGAAATCTTGATGGCTGCAGTTTGCGGTGACGGATCGATGGCCACCATTCTTTGGTAACCTCGCTCGTGAAGTATCCTAAGCAACAGGCCATCGTTCGCACCAACCTCGACGATTAATGCATCTTTCCTATGGCCCAAATTTTCAACGTAAGTTACAAAATTGGTGAAGTGTTCAGAAAGGTCCGGGGAAGTTCCCGACTCGTAAATATAGTTCTCATAGATACCGCGAGTATCTGGGGGATTAACGATTTGCAAAGATTTACAATCTAAGCACGGGGCAAGTTTGATGGTGTAACGCGGAACTCTTATCGCATCCTCCCTCCTCGGCACGAACGAGTCCACTAGCGGAACGTCTTCCAGCTCGAATAGTTTTCCCCCCAACTTCGAGCCACACGCAAGACACAAACCTGTCATTTCACGCACCCTCAATACGATAGACTGTATCGTCCTTCGAAAACGGCCCCGTTGTCGCTTCGTGAATGAGCATAAGATCAGAGGTCACAAGTATTTTATGAGGTACGTATCGATTTATACGTGCATAAAAGGTCGCATCAACAGAGAGTTGGATATCGTGCCTAACCGTGCGATCCTCGTTTGGGAAAATATAGCTACCCGTTCCCTTCAAGACCGTCAAACTTTCATCCTTCCTGATGTGAACACTCTCTTCAATTTCAACATCTCTTCTTAATGCAATAAACATCTCCTGAAGCTTATCCTGTAAGTTACTATGACAGCAGAGTCGTGCACGCATTGAAGGACTAGAGGAAGCTGCAATACAAACTTTATCTAGCTGATCAAAATTTACCGTCACGATTCGACGGGTTGACATAAAAACAACGTCACTAACTTGCTCAAAAACTTCCGGATAAAATTCTTCCGACTCTCCGAGCTTGCGGTCGCATAATCCATTAAAGTAATCAATCCAGTCGGATTGATCAGTAGGAGAGAACGGAAAATGGTTGAATCCATTCGAACAAACTCTTGCAGCTCCGACCCCCGTTACTTTTATGAAGGCGGGCTTTAAATAAGGTTGATACACGGCGAACCAAGTATTTTGAGGAATTCTAATATAGAAGGAACAACTCGGGCTTTCGCGCGACAAAGAATAATGGGAATCGAGTTTACCAAAGTCGTTAAATATAAATACGGACGCCGCTCCGTCGATCAGGGTTAACGAAGTTGAAAATCCAACTTGTTTCACCGGATAGAGAAAGCCTCCTTTTTTCACGCATAGAATGGAATCTAGAAGATCGACGCCAGCGTTTTGATGAAAATTTAGAGTTGAAACCTTATTCTCAGTCCCTTCGCAATTTTCAGAAAACTGAAATAGCTGTTGCTTCGAAATAGACGGACATACTGAATGGTTGACGCGGAAGGAGTTATCGCCAATTTTAGTAAGATTCATGATTATTCAAAATAAATAAAAGAGTGGTCCCCGGCATATCCAGTGATCTCAAACCACCACTGCCAGTCATCAGGGGAATTAAACTGCTCACAAGTTACCTGCCAATATAGCAAGTTGGCCTTCTCAACTTCATTTCTGTATGACTCAACGCAAATATACTGCTGCTTGCCCACCCGCTGAATCTGTCTAAGGGCGGAGTTTAAGTCTCTATTATGTAGGTTGTGAAGGGTATTGATTGAAAATACCAAATCGAACTCTTTGTCTTGGTATGGTAACTGTGCAGCGGTACCAAGGTCAAGATAATCTGCAACTTCAGGGTGGGCGTGTTCAATGGCGTATTGAGATATATCAAGCCCACGCACGATCAACCCAGGGCATACCTGCGTTAACTCAAAGAGCTGAAAACCCTTGCCGCAACCAATATCGAGAACCTTGCTGCCTGGCTGAAGCTTGTAATGCTTCACCAGCCCTTGCGCCACCGGAGCCCAACGCCCCGGAATGTACTTATAGCCGCCGTAGTTAATACGTCGATCGCCATCCCAGTAGTCAAAGCCCCACTGCTTGGCAAGGGTGGCCGCCTTAGCCTTTGGATACTCAGGGTCGTTAACCCGTGCAAGATAGTCTCTCATGGTTGCTTTATGCAGGGGAGACATGAAATCAATGTAGGCCAAGCGCTGCTTCCTGTTCTATTGCCCGAATCGCATAGTCAAGCTTGCTTAATACGAACTGCTCTACTTGGTTGTTCGGCAAGGTGGTTACCAGCTGCAAAAACCTAGGCTTCCTTAGAAAGCCTACGATAATGCACAGCCATTTCAATTCTAATATAGGTTTCAGAGTTTTGGCCCGCTGTAGTGCCGTTTTTTGCTCTTTATCACCTATTGTTCGCAGCAGAGCGAAGTGGTGTTGTCGCGTTGGCACCTTCGGCTGCAACATGAAGTCAACAGCGGCCTTGGCTGGGTCATCCCAACCACCAAACTCAAAGTCGAAGAACATCACGCCTTTTGTGGTTCGTATAGCATTGTGAAATCCGAAGTCGCTTGGAGACACACAGCGCATATCTGCAGGCAAGGCATCTTCCACGTGCCCAGCATCCAGCGCGTTATTCATGCCCTCCGCCACTGGCTCAAAACGACCCTGTAGCAACCGAATCGCCTTCTTGGCTTTAGGTTGAACGGCCAAGGGCATGTGGTCAACGGACATCTGCTGCATGCGCTCCCGAACATTTTCTAAGTGGGCCGAAATTCTAAGAAATCCCTCAGCGGCATCCATCGTAATCTGTGCAGCAGCCTGAAGGGGGTCTTCGTTTAAAAGCGAGAAGAACCGAACCGCGGCGTCGATGTCTTGTTGCGGGGGGGAGAGCCCCTCAACGTAGGCATCACCCTCGAGGTACTCCATAACTATGCAGCGTCGGTGATCGTCAACATGCAATACCTGCGGTACACACCCACTCGCAACAGCGTTTGCGTACAACAAGAATTGCTTCTCTGCCGCAAAACGGTCACGCTGCCCGGCCTCTAAAGGCTGGTACCCCTTAATCACAAACCTCTTGTCTGCCACCACGCAGCTAAACACCCTGCTGTTCATTCCCCCTTTGAGAGCAATAACGCACGTGTCGTTAGAACCCAGCGCCCGCGCCCAGTGCAGCACAAACTCAGGAAGCGCGCTACTCACGGTTGCAGTCGATCTACAAGACTGGGCAAAGTACGCCAATCATGGGCCACCCAATAATGCCCATCTGGCTTTGCCCGTTCCTCGGGGTCAAAGAGAATCGGCTGGGTCGCGTGCGGAAAGCCTGGCTCTGCAAACACCTCTGGCAAGTCGTCAAGAAACAACACGCAGCCGAGTTGTCCAATTTGCGCTACCTTTTGTTCACGTGTCTCATGAAAAAAAACCGCATCGGCTTTAATGAGCCCGTCCTCTAGTAAATGACGCGAAACCCAATTGCGGGCATAGTCATGTAAGTCGTAAGCGGGCCCAGCATAAGGCCGAGCACTCCGATGACTCACAATGGAAAGGGAATAGCCTTTTGCCGTGAGCCCCTTTAAGGTCTCCAGGCAGCCAGCGAATGGTTGCGCGTGCTGCATGCCAGGCCCATAGAGCACACCCTGAAAAGCAGTCCATTCGTCTTCACGGCCCCTATCCCTAAAGTGCTCTCTCACGCCAAGTTTGGTGCGTGGAACAGTCTCTGGCAGGTTAAGCAGCTCGTCTGCTAGTCGTGCAATGGCCTCGTCGTAACACACAATGGTGTTGTCGAAATCAAGGCCGATAATCATGGCGTGCCATGGGTTAACGACTTGGCCGCACCAACTATGGCTTGCGCATCGATACCAAAGTATTGCCGAGCAAACGACTGAGACCCCACCACAGACATAAACTTATCGGCCGTGCCAAGGGCTACTATTCTCTTTTCCGCCCCCTGAGTGGCTGCAAAACTAAGAAATGCTTCGCCAAAGCCCCCAATCCGGGCATGCTCTTCAACTACAACAAAGTTTTGAAATCTCTCGAGCAGGCCACGCACAAGCGCCTCTGGCCAGGGCTTTACGGTATGTATAAGCACTAGTTCCGCTTGAACTCCCTCTTTGAGAAGGGCAGCAGTCGCGCGGGAGGCCTCTTCCGACACCGTGCCCACAGACACGATACATAAGTCGCGACCCGACTGAAGGGTCAGGCCCTCACCCAAGCCAGAAACTACATGGCTACCAGTTAAATCAGGCTCCCCTTTTTTTCCAATACGCATGTAACTGGGGCCATCGTACTGTAGGGCCAACTGCAGGCAGCCTCGTAGAGACTTGGCATCCCATGGGGCAAAGACCTGAAGGTTAGGAATCGCCCGAAAAATAGCGAAGTCCTCTAGGCTGTGATGGGTAGGCCCAAGGCTTGCATAAGACAACCCTGAGCCTGTTCCGACAATCACCACGGGAGACTGGTGATAAGCGAGCCCGACCTTGATCTGTTCAAGACATCGCACGGTAGTAAAAGGCGTAATGGTGTAGACGATGGGTCTCAGACCACTAAGCCCCATACCTGCGGCTACTCCCATCATGTTCTGCTCGGCCACACCGCAGTTAATAAACTGGCAGGGAGACTGGGCGCGCAGCTTGTCAAAAAGACGATTACCAATATCGCCCGAGAGCAACACAACACGCGGGTCTGCCTGCGCCAACTGTGTTACTTCATCAGCAAATGCGTTTCTCATGCAGCCTAACCATGGGTAACGGGGACTCTGCCTTCAAGCCGGGTCTGATTTAGGGGTATCTGGAGCATCTCGGCGGCTTGTAGAACCTCTTCTTTCGTAGGAATACGATAGTGCCAGTTGTTGTCGTCTTCCATAAAGTTAACACCCTTACCCTTTACGGTATGCGCAATAACGGCTTTTGGGCCGACGCGGCCCGAAAGCCGGTCTAATGCCGAAGTCATCTCGTCAAACGCGTGACCATTAATTTCTTCTGTGGCCCATCCAAACGCACGCCATTTGTCGGCTAATGGGGCAAGTCCAAGCACCTCGTTAGTACGGCCAGTAGCCTGCCATTTGTTGTAGTCGATAAAGATCGTGAGATTATTTACTTGCTGCGCGGCGGCCATCAGGGCCGCCTCCCACACTGACCCCTCGTTACACTCCCCATCACTCAGAAGCGAATAGACCTGGTAGTGATGACCTTGTATTCGACCAGCTAGGGCCATCCCTAAAGCCATAGGAAGACCGTGACCCAGCGATCCTGTGGCCGCTTCTATTCCAGGTAGATGGCTAGGTGTGGGAGGGTGTTCGCCAAAGAGAGAGCCATCTTGGCCATACGACTCCAGTGCTTCTGTAGGGAAGAAGCTGCGCTCGGCAAGCACCTGAAAGAGTACGGGTGCAGCATGGCCTTTACTGAGAATAAATCGATCTCGCAGTGGGTTAGAGGAGTCTTGAGGGTCGATTTGTAAAATCTGCCAATAAAGCCATACCAACATATCGGTGCACGATAAACAAGAGCCTAGATGTGGTGTACCTGACAAATAGGCATTTCGAATCGTGCGAAACCGAATTTGGCGCGCAATCGCTGCAAGAGTCGAAGGATCAAGTGAATGCGGCCGTGTCATGACTTGTGAATGTAAGATATTGGTTGTATCGCGAGGCTCTGCATGTTTGTACGCGCCCAGGAAATTGTCTCGTCAAGGCCAGCCTCAAGAGAGATCGAGTCTCGCCACTGCAACTGATCTCTTATTTTGGCGCTGTCTAACCAATAAGCGCTGTCTTTACCCAAGCGCTCCCCAACCACTTTGACCTGCTCAGCGAAAGGCCTATCTAACCTCTCGCACAGAAGCGCAACTAGGTCTTTAATAGCAATAATGCGGTCTGTGGAAATATGGAATGTTTCCCCAGCTTGAGCATGCTGGGCGATTCTCCAGGTGGCATCGCTCACATCGTTGATGTGAATAAATGAACGGGTGGATACCCCTCCCCCGTGTAGTTCCAGGGTTCTACCAGTGAGCAAAAAGAAAATCGTGCGAGGAATAATGCGATAGAGAGGCTGTCCAGGACCATAGACATTCGCTGCTCGGGTAGCCACCACAGGGAGCCCGAAGGTTTCTCGGTAAATCTTAAAAATCATATCGCCTGCGGCCCGCGACACAGCGTATGGTGTAGAGGGATTAAATGGCGTGTCTTCTTTAATCCAACCATCGGTAGAGCCGTACACCTCGGGGGTGGTGATATGAACGTACTTCTCAAGAAAATCTAAATGCCGCAATCGCTCTGCAAGCCGAGCGGCCGACACAACATTCGTCTGCATCCAGTCGTCGGGCTTGTCCCAGCTCTCGCCCACCATGCTCTGGGCGGCAAAGTTGCACACAATGTTAAAGCGTTCCTGTCGAATAAGACTATCCAGCTTATGAAGGTCCTGGTTTAAATCAATCCGGTGAAAAGTGAACTTCTCTGGTTTTTTCCCCCAGCGGTGGGGAAGCATCACATCTGCGGGTTGAGGGGAGCGGCTCACGCCGATGACATCGACGCCGCGATCCATAAGCCACGCACAAAAACTTGCCCCAGAGAATGAATTGCTCCCAATAACTAGTACTTTACTCATGCTTTCAGGTCTACTAGGCAGCGTCCAGAGGTGCGGCCGCTGCGCATACCTTCGATTAGACTGTTGATTTCGCCAAGTGGCGCAACTTCGGTTATCAACTCACTCAGATCAATCTGACGCGCTGCGGTCAGCGCCATGTACCGAGGGATGTCGGTATGCGGGTGAGCCCCACCACCACTGGTTCCAGTGATACTTTTGCCGAAGTGCAGGGGCAGCGTGTGAAGCGAGGCGCTCGATCCTTTGTTCGGTACCCCAACTAAGATCACCCTTCCCGCATCATTGACTAATTGGTATCCGCCTGCGATGACTTCTGGGTTGCCTGTATTATCAATAAAGACGTCTAAACCCGAACGTCCAAATATGTTAGATAGTGCTGCCCAAGGTTCGATTCTTTCGCTATTTATCGTGTTTGTAGCTCCCCAGCGGGTGGCAAGCGCCAGTCGGTTGTCGTAACGGTCTATTGCAACGATGGTTCTTGCGCCGGCCAGTGAGGCCGCTTGAATTATGCTAAGTCCGATACCCCCCGCACCGAATACGACAACTGTCTCGCCGAGTTTTATTTTCGCTACGTTATCTATCGCACCAAAGCCGGTGGTTACTGCGCAGCCGTATAGAGCCGCTGCTCGCAGATCGGTATCGTGAGGAATGGATGTAAGCCGATTTTCCGAGATGATGGCATATCGGTTGAAGGTGGTTACCCACCCGGCATTAACGGTTTGACCCTGCCATGAGTACTTTGGGGTCTGCGCATTGATACCAAGAGATGGGCGCCAATGTGCCACTACGGTATCTCCAGGTTTCAAGTGAGTTACTCCCGCACCTATTGCGAGCACGTGACCTGACCCCTCGTGGCCGAGTAGGTGAGGAAGGTACTTATCTGGGCCTTTGACGCCGTCAATCTCGCCGATCTGGCTACCGCAGATACCACTGTAGGCGACCTCTACAAGTACTTGCCCAATGTCAAGCGTTTCGGGTAGGACGATCTCTGCGATTTCCAAGGGCTTTTTCTGCTCCACTAGGATTGCAGCGGGTGTGGTGCGGGGGAGATGGGTCAAGGGCTATCTCAGGCTTAAATTATCTGGGAATACTATCGCGATGTTCGTAGAGCCACTGCATCAACATGTGTCCTACGATTAGCTGAAGATCCTCACTGATTTGCATGTCGTCAACAGCAACATGTATTGGCACATCAGCGAGCGCTCTGGCTTGTCCGCCGTTGTAGCCTAAAACTGCGAAACTCTGTATGCGGTTAGTTTTGCACCATTGAAGCGCTGAGACGATATTTGGCGAGTTACCGCTGCCACTAAAAGCGATTGCGATATCTCCCGGCTGTGAAAGGACCGCTAGTTGCCGATAAAAGACCCCCTCATAGCCCTCATCATTAGCAAGACACGTCAATACTGCCGAATTGGACGGAAGCGCTGTAACCCGTAACGCATGGCCGAGTTCCCTGGAGATGCCGTACAGGAAATCGTTGGCTAAGTGAATAGCATTGCCGGCCGAGCCGCCGTTACCAAAAATAAAAACCTGCTTTTTCTGACGCCAACAGTTTTGCAAGGTCTCGGCCAAAGTTTCAACAGCATCTAACGGAATAGCATCGACCGCGTCTGCAAGCCGTTTTTTGTAGTTTTTTGAAAACTGCTCGAAACTCGCGGTCATTTGACGGCCTGTGGGAAAAGAGTCTTTTGCATCCACTTGAGGTTGTAAAAGCGATCCTCGTTCCTGAGTCGGCCCTCGTGATGCGCTTTGCAGATTTCATCAATAGCATCAATGACCATCTTCTTTGGCTTAAAGCCTGTGGCGAGCAATTTGTCTGAATTTACTCGATAAGACCGAGGGTCGTTAGATGGCAGAATTTTTATCCGAGCCTGCGCTTTCTGGCTTGCCATTTCGGCAATGGCTAGGATTGATAAATTCTCAAATCCAGCATTATAGATTCCGGTAACGTTAGGGTGCTCTAAGAGAAATAAGTAAAGGTCAGTGATGTCATCTATGTGAATGTTGGGGCGGGTTTGTTCGCCTCCGAGCACGGTAATTTCGCCAAGTGTAAGCGCCTGCATCGTCAGCATGTTTACTGATACATCTAATCGCATACGAGGCGATAACCCACAGACAGTAGCTGGACGGACAACCTGCACTACCATTTCATTAGCGTAGCTTAGCAAAACGCGCTCTGCTACCATCTTTGTCTTGTTATATTCAGACAGGGGTACTAAATCGAGATTTTCTGTAACTTCCGCTTCTTCTTTTAAACCGTATACGCTACCTGACGAAGCATATATAAAATGTCGAATTCCCATGCGTGCCGCCTTGTCAGCGAGTTGCATTGTGGCTAGGCAGCTTACCTCCCAGGTGAGTTTTGGCTCAAGGTCTCCGCAAGGGTCATTGGCAACAGAGGATAGGTGAATTATGGCCTCAATCCCGGTTAGAGGAAGCTGGGCGGGATCGCGTACGTCGCCACGGATAATTTCAAGCCTGGAGTGTGGTGAGAGGTCGTTGCCAAACCACATCGTATCGACCGCCACGACACTATGGCCCGCTGCCAGCAGTTTTGGAACAAGAACCGTTCCTTTGTATCCGCAAGCCCCTGTCACTAAAATTTTCATAAGTTACCCCTAAATCGAAGGTAAATGTCTGGGAAGTCCGTCTGCGCCGCAGCCAGCGCGGTTGGATTTCCTATATCCCGGTGGTAGATGTCATTTTTCCAAGTATTGATTCTACCCAAGAGCATGGGCATGATGTCTCGGCTGATGTCCAGTGGGGGCGAAGAATCGATAGCCCCAATAATACCCAGAGCCTCATTTCCGAACAAGAATACGGCTCCATTGGCGAGGTCGCCAGGTGGGTCGGCGATCTTCTCGTGAAATCCATGAACTACGCCATGACCATCGATTTCGAGGATTCCACAGGTCTGCGGCGAGTCAGTTTTAAAACTCATCATAGTGGCAACACAGTTTGTGGGCCGTAGAGTAAAGGCCCGCTGAAACTCGGTGAGATCGAATAGGGTTAAATTATCAGCGTGGGCAACTAGCGTATCCGTGCCTTTTAGTCGCGGCAGGTTCTGAATCAGGGTGCCGCCCGTCCCGAGCAGTGCCGTTTCGTGCGCTAAGGAAATCTTCTTTCGGTAAGGGTTTTGCGCAACGCACTCACGTACCTTCTCTGGCATATAGTGGGTATTGATGATAATTTCGCTGCAGGACTCGTGTGGCCCGAGTAACTCGAGCCAGAATTCAAGCAACGGTCGGCCTGCGATAGGCACTAGGCATTTGGGCAGGGTTTCTGTGATGGGGCGGAGCCGCGAGCCCATGCCAGCGGCAAGTAGCAGTGCCTTCAACGGAGCACCTTTAGCCTCGGCGCCTAAAAAGAATTGACAGCAAGATCGCCCGCCTTACTCGATAATTAAGACATGATTTTACCCTGTTATTTGCTGCGTGGCGCAATTAAAGTACCCAGGCTAGGCTTTCAATAACAGCTTTTATCGGCGTTTTAAGTAGATAATCCACCCGCTAAAAAGATCGAAAATCTAGGCAACTGAGTGAAAGGGACTGAGAGTGATTGAGCAGCACTTAAGGGACGAGGCGACGGCACTGCTGAAGCAAGCGGAAGGCAAAAGATTGGTCTTTGTGTCAGGTAACTTCAATATCATTCATCCTGGTCACCTGCGCCTTCTCAATTTTGCTCGTACTTGTGGAGACTGTCTGATAGTCGGGCTCTTCGACGACGGTCAGCGTGGGGTTGTTTTGCCTCTTGAGGTTAGGCGCGAAGCACTTGAGTCGCTGGCTGCTGTGAATCATGTGGTTCCGCTGACGAACGCGGCTCTAGGCCCTTTCATTAGACTTCTTAAGCCCCATTTTGTAGTCAAAGGTAAAGAGCATGAAGGCGCCGTCAATCCAGAGCGTGAGGTGGTGCGTAGTTATGGTGGGCAATTGATTTTTTCTGCTGGTGAGGCGCGATTTTCAACGGCTGATCTATTGCGTCGAGAAATGCTGCTGCCGGTTGATGTTCGCGTACGACACGATCCAGAATTTATCAAGAAACACCAGTTGACGATTAGTCGGTTGAAGGGTTTGATAGAGGACTTTGATGGATGCAGAGTTCTAGTTTTGGGCGATCTAATCGTTGATGAGTATGTTGCCTGTGACCCGCTTGGAATGTCCCAAGAGGACCCTACTATCGTCTTGAGCCCCGTAGACTCCAATATTTATGTTGGTGGAGCGGGTATTGTCGCCAGTCATATGGCGGGGCTTGGTGCGAAAACGTCTTTTATGGGCGTTGTGGGCGACGACGACGTTGCAATTCAGAGCGAGGTTACCTTAAAAAAGTACGGAGTTGAGACCTTTCTAATTCGTGACAGCAGCAGGGTAACGGTTCGCAAGCAACGTTTTCGTGCTGCGAATAAAACTTTGTTGCGTGTAAATTATTTGCGGTCGCATGATGCTGGTGAGGAGCAGGTTGAGAAAATTTTAAAGCGCGTTGAGGAGCTGTTACCGTCTCTGCAGCTCGTAGTCTTTAGTGATTTTAATTACGGCTCTTTGCCGCAATCATTAGTAGATGCTGTCTCAGCTCGATGTCGCGGGGCGGGTGTTCCGTTTGTTGCGGATAGTCAGGCATCTTCGCAGGTGGGCGATGTCTCGCGATTTCAGGAAGCGGCGCTAATTTCTGCAACCGAGCGAGAAGTTAGGCTCGCGGTTAACGACTTCAAGTCCGGACTTCAAAACGTCGCGAATAAGCTTTTGGATAACTCTGGAACAAGAATGTTATTTCTAAAGCTTGGAGCGGAAGGCTTGCTAACCTTCGCGCCCGGAGTAGATTTCTCTACCGGGACGCTGCCAGCGATGAACAGCAACCCGGTAGATGTTTCCGGTGCGGGGGATGCAATGCTTGCTGCCGCATCTTTAGCGCTAATAGCGGGAGGTACTGCACAGGAATGTGCATACATTGGAAGCGTAGCTGCCGCAATTCAGGTATCTCGGGTTGGTAACGTGCCGCTCGAGCGGAGCGCGCTATTGCGCGAGCTCATTTAGAATGATTAATTTATTGTTTTGGCCCTCCGACAATCTGAGCCAGAGAAAATATAAGTTCTAAAGGGGTAAGCAATTTGTCGTTAAACATTTTCCTAACCGGTGGTACTGGTTTCTTTGGAAAATCTCTTCTGAGGTTTACTCCCTCATTTAATGCGCATCGTTCGCTGAGTTACTCGATCCTGAGCAGAGACCCAGATCAGTTTCTCCTGCTTAATCCAGAGTTTAATAATACGAATTCACTTCGATTATCTCGAGGGGATATTCTTGATCCTGGTTCGTTTGAGGTCTCAACAGATGCAAATTACGTCCTACATGCGGCTTCCGATTCCACGGTCGGGCCAGCATTGGCGGCGAGGTTGCGTTATCGACAGATTGTCGAGGGAACGGAAGTGGTTCTTCAGAAGGCCGTAGCTAGCGGTGTTCGGCGCCTATTGTTTACTAGTTCTGGTGGAGTCTATGGCAGCCAGCCTCTCGGGTTGCCTGCAATACACGAAGACTACAATGGGATGCCGGACCCCTTGGATGTGTCAAATGTTTATAGCGTTGCGAAGCGTACTGCAGAGCATCTTTGCGCGCTCTATGCCGCTGAATATGGGATTGAGATCGTTGTGGCGCGCTGTTTTGCTTTTGTGGGAGAGGATCTCCCGCTTAATGTTCACTTCGCGATTGGAAATTTTATTCGAGATGCGCTCTGGTCTGATCAAATCGTTGTAAGAGGCGATGGTACTCCCATTCGCTCTTACCTCGACCAGCGAGATCTCGCTCGCTGGCTGCTCGTAATAATGCAAGAGGGTAGGGCGGGGGAGGCATACAACGTTGGTTCTGACCGAGCTATTAGTCTTGTTGACTTAGCCTACCTAATTCGCGATTTGGTTAGCCCACAAAAATCGGTTCATGTTTTGGGCGGGGAAGCCGGTACTATAAAAAGAAACCGCTACGTACCAGATATCACCAAGGCGTCGAGTGAGCTTGGCTTACGACCTTCTTTTAGCCTGGAGCAGTCGATTATGGATACAGTAGCTGCGCATCGCGCTCGAAAGGCGAATCGCAAATGATAAGTGGGTTATTTCGGTTTGTTAAAATGATTTGGGCGCAGACTAAGGAATCCTCTCACCGCATTGCCTTTCCCTGGTAAGCGTTCTTCGGTTTGGTGGAGTGGCGGGGGGTTACCGGACTAGGTTAAAATTTTAAGCTATCTATCCTTGCTTTCTTAACGTGCAAATTTTTGTTGAAGTTTAGGTTTTGATCAAGTTCACTTGCGAACTTATTTTGTCCACCCTTCGAAAATAAATGTATCGGTTAAGCCCACGCCCAAAAGCGGGCCTAGATCGATTAAGTGCACACCCCTGACGGACACAGTAACTAATTGAATCAACAACTAAATTAATTCTTCGGAGTTTTTATGTTACCCAAAGTAAATATATACGAAATGAATGATGGCGTACGCTACATGCTTTTCGAAGAAGCGGACCAGAGAGGTATCAGTGGGATGTTGAAACAGAATAAGGTTTATGAGCCCAACTTATTTATCGTCTCTGAAGCGATTCTACGTCAAGCGTCAATTGATCGCACATTGGTTCTCGATATTGGCGCTAACTTAGGTAGTTATGTTGTTCCGATTGCTCGGCGATTTAATAATATGAGTTTCTTGTGCTTCGAGCCACAACCACACGTATACCAGCAGTTATGCGGGAATCTATTTTTAAATAGCCTAGATAATGTAAGCGCAAAGAACATGGCCCTCGGCCGTAAGGCAGGGAATCTCACTCTGACGCTTCCCGATTACTCTCTCGATCACAATATTGGCGCTTTTACAGTGAAAGAGGAAATTCATGCCAACTTGCGGGGCGAAGCGAATAAGGGTGAGTGCGTCACCGTGCCGATCAACCATCTTGATTACCTCAACCTTGAAGAGATTGCCCTTATAAAGCTAGACGTTGAAGGCTCCGAGCTAGATGTACTTCATGGCGGTGTTGGCACATTAGCCCGTAATCTCTTTCCGCCAATAATTTATGAAGCTTGGGACCTCGATTGGTACAGGAAGGAGAAACTAGCTCTCGAATCTTTCCTTAAGGATCTCGGTTATTCAATTTCGAACTTCGACGGTAGTGATAACTATCTAGCACAGCATCCTAACCATGGGACAGGGATCGGATTTCAGTCATGAAAGTTTAGGGAGATTTACTGATTAGAGAGTCAACGTATCGGTCTCGTGTCCTGTTCTGATGTGATCCCTTTGTGACGGGGGGGGGTTACCGACTAACTATCGGACTTAATGCTCAGCCTCGATAGCTTGGGGCCTTAACAATATTGATAAGTTAAAATCCCAAATGAATTAGGTTGGGTTCGCGCTTGGACCGCGAAATATAACGGCAATTTCTGCCTCATCGCCAGGCATGGTTTGCAGGCAACAGTCAAGTAAGGCCTCTTCGTTCGCAATTCCTCCCCTTCGCGCTACTTCGTGCGTCAGGAGTCCCGGCTATGCGGGGGCCTGACCTCGTCTGGCACAACTATTGCTTTATCTGCATTATCGGGAAAGTGGGTCTGGCCAAGAAGGCGGAGGAGGATCCTGACCTTGTAAGCATTGGTGGGCTCGAATACGCGGGGAGATATCGCCCAGTAGGTGTCTCGCCGTTCTGTTGGGGGGCATTAGCACTGCACTTTAAGGGCTTACTAAGTGTGAAAACAGGATCCAAATAAGAATACTCGGAGAGTGAGCATGAGCATTAGCGTCGACGGCCGTACCTATACAAAGATGAATCTTGGGTGTGGAAATAAGTTTTTTCCAGATTATCTAAATGTAAGCTACTGGGAGCAGTTAAGTAGTGGAACGATCTACAAAGATCCAAATGGTGAAACGGGCGCTTTGCTCTTGAACCATGACCTGTCCAAGGGTATTCCGGCTGCAGATAATTCATTAGATATTGTTTATCACTCGCATTTCCTTTAGCATCTGTCGTACAAAGATGCATGGATATTCCTTGGCGAAAGTTACAGAGTGCTCAAACCTGGGGGAATACATCGGGCAGTCGTTCCCGATCTGGAGCTCTGGATTAATGCTTACAGCAATGGCAACAAACTCCTGTTTGATAAGTACTTAGAATACGGACTACGGGGAGACAACCATCTCTACGGGACTAAAGCGGCAATTTTCATGGGCATGCTACATAATCACGGACATAAATGCGGCTGGGATTTCGAGATGCTGTGTGATGTATTAAAAAAGATTGGGTTTGGTGTTGTAAACCGGGTAATGTGGCAAGAGAGTTCTATAAGCGAGATAGCTCAAATAGAGCCATACGATGGACTGAGGTGTCTAGAAAGTTTCTGCGTTGAGTGTATAAAGGAATAAACGTAATGAAGACGCTTAGCATAGTCTCTCACTTCTATAATCACCACCATCGGGTTGACGAGCAGATAGCGCACTGGGATTGTTTGCCCGGGGAGATAAAGCAGCGGATTGAGATTATTCTAGTCGATGATTATTCTGATGTTGAATATGAACTTCCGAAATCCGATCTAGACATCAAGCTATTCCGAGTGACGGACGATATACCCTGGAATCAAGCGGGGGCGAGGAATCTCGGCGTATTTAATGCTTCTTCAGAAATTATTTTGATGATAGACATTGATCAACTAGTCTATGTCGATTTCATTGCCACTCTAGTCGAACAGAGTGCCTTGGTCGAGCCGAAGACACTAAACTACTTTCGCATCAAAAGTCTAATTAATGTTCAAAACAATAAGCCGCTTGATCATGCTCCAAGTTCTTTTTTTGCAAGACTATCGGACTTTAAGAATCTGGGTATGTACGATGAAGATTTTGCAGGACATTACGGGTATGAAGATATCTACCTACGAAGGGTCTGGGAAGCAAATGGGGGTAGGCTTGCTTTTGTGGATAGAGTAGTTTCTGAGAATAAAGAATTTGGCACAACTAACCTGGATCGTAACATTGAGCGAAACTA